>JAEEGH010032378.1_pt1 | contig 10057 bp, 8 predicted proteins | sample 9134181 | NCBI WGS metagenome assembly JAEEGH01 (sample SAMN16246544, study PRJNA631951) | gut metagenome | biome: gut microbiome; feature: rumen; material: DP-attached | host: Bos | place: Iran: Karaj | collected 2018-10 | reverse complement strand
TAAGATTATTTTCATCATATAGATTATAATCCTTTAATCCCTCTTTATTAACTATATCTAAAAATTCATTTTTTGTCATATAATAATCTCCTATCGTAATAAACCAAGTTCTACAAGAAAATCCACAGGTAATGGAAATTCATATTGTATTCCACAATTAATAGAATTCCATTCTTTTACCGGTGCAATATCTCCTTTATAAACATTCAATTTTGAAATATCACCATTATAATATTTTTTGATATATGCTTCTATTTTTAATTTAGTTGTTTTATCTGTTAGGCTATCAATGCAGTTTTGAATATTTCCAAAATCTCCAATAACTTCATACTGATGATATTGTCTTACATCTTCAACATAAGGTAAAGAACGCTGGTTATATGCATATGATTTTCCATCAACCATTGGAGACACATATCTTCCGTTTTCAGGCCCATATCTATCAATTTTTTCTCCAATTTTTGGAATATAACTCTCTTTTATAGCTTTTCCTGTTGAATCAAGTTTATATCCACCTTCTTTTGCCAGGCTCCAGTTATAATCGCCATATTGATTCAAAGCAGTTTCATTAATAGGAATTAAAACGTCATCAGGCCAATTTCCATTTTTCTTATATGTCATTGCATAATTTGTTGGTTTTCCTTTTGAAGCATTTGTTTTATCTATGTATTCAAGATGTTTTATTAAATTCTCTTCAGAAACAGAAGATTTACTCAACAATACCCGATTTGTTTCTTTATTTTCAATCTTCTTCTTCCCCTTTAAATATCCAGCCACAGTACAGATTACATTAATTGCATCAAGAGTTAGTTTAGCTATGCTTTGTGCCATTACTTTGGCAGCTTTCTTTGCATCATGCATTGTTCTGGCAGCTTCTTTCTGATTATTAGCCTGAATAATTCCACCAATTGCATTCTTTGCATCTGCTATGCTCATTACAATTCCTGCAGCTGCAAGGGCTACCTGTAACTCTGCAAAAAGTCCGCCAGTCAATATTGATATACACGCCATTATAACTATTTGAATCGGATTTTCAAATGCTTCAATAAATCCACTCGGTAAGTAATGTTTTACAAAATCAATAAAATATTTGTTCTTATCCTCATCACTTAATTCTTTCCAGTTTAACTCTTCTTTAGCATAATTAAAGAAAATACCCTCTGGAGTTGCCATGCAATTTGACCAGGAATTTAGCAAAAGCAATGCTGGTACACGGATTTCTCGGCCATCATAGTTTAGACCTATAATGTCAAATGGACTGCCTGAATGTGTTTTTATGATTTTTGTATAGACTTCACCAAAATCATCTGTTATATCTCTTGTAACTTCTACAAAAACTTTTCCTTTGGTGTAAGTTGCACTTATGTCATCAGTTTCGAAATTGTTTAATGAATCAACTTTCTGATCTTGTATAAAGCCGGAGCTGATAAAAATCTCACCCATTATGGCAAACATTTCATCTTTTTGTGTGCCGTTTACTTTGTCGATGAGGGCATCAAGCAGACGGCGGTCGCTTTGTATTTTTGCTATAAAGGCTGCTTTATCGCTGCTGTTGAAAGATTCCAGAACTTTATTTATACCTCTTTCCTTATCATCAAAAACAAACCAATCGTCTAGAATGTCATAGAGAACCTGCACTTTTGAGGCAAATATGAATTCTTCCGACTGCAGTTCTTCTACAGTAAAGCTGTCGATTAATTCGAGTTTTTCTTCGGTTTTTTCGTGTTTGGCAAGTTCGTCATTCAGTTCTTCAATAACAAGAGGCTCATAGTTGTTAAAATCTTTCCAGCCTGGGATTTTGTATTGGGTAGCAAACTCGCCTATAAGTTTGTAATATTTCTTAAAGCCAACAGCGTCCAGAGAATTGAGCGTTGGTTCGTAATCTTTGGCAAAGCGGCCCTGGTCAACTTTGTTGGCTTCGCTCCAGAAATAGTCGCGCTCCTGACTGTTTTCTATTCCTGAATCGGTAATTGACATCAGATTAAAGTGGAATCTGTCAAAAATAAAATTTATATTCTCATTTGCTGTTTTGCGACTGACTAGCTGTGCCATTTTCTACTTTCCCTCTCATCCCACTTTTCATATTGCATTAAAAGTTTAAGATAAGCCTCATCTGGCATCTTTTTTTCTAATCCAATGATTTTTTCTTCAAGTCTTCGCTTTGCTTTTTTTTCGATATTTTTCCATACAGACTCTTTCAGAATGTATTCTTTTCCGCCGATTGTCTTTTTTATAAGTTTATCCGGATTATATATTTCCTGCTCTTCTGCAAATTCTGCTTCTGTTTCTTTTTCTTCTTTTGTTACGTTTCTGTAATCTTCTTTTTCTTTATTCTGAGCAATGTGGGTTAATTCGTGAGCGAGCAGTTTACGGCCTTCTTCGGTTTCGGGTTTGTAGGCTCCGTTTCTAAAATAAATTGTATCGGCAACTGCAATGGCAAGCGCATGGTGACTTCTTGTGTATTCATCTGAAGAAGGACCATATTCCATTCTTACAGATTCCAAGTTTGCTCCTGTTTTCTGATTAAAATTATTCAGGATTACAGTATCTACAGGATGAGTTCTATCTCTATTCAAAACTCTTTCTACAACACTTTCTTTATGCTGATATTCTATAAACTGACTTTCTTTCTTTTCGTCCGGGCATTCAAAAAACGATGCAAGCTGCGGATATTTTTTTAACATATCCAGCAAATTAGAAATTCCGGCACAAACATCGCTAAAACTGCCCCGTTCTAACAGAGCCTCTTCAAAGCTAATCATACGCTCATCCCCTTAACATCGCTAAAAAACTCATCACTAGTTTTTTCTGCAAGTTTTTCAACTTCACGGGTAAGTAGCTCTCCGCTCCCCTCAGCATGTCCAACATCAAAAAACTGATTTTTTGCCATAAAGGCAGGATCGGTTTTGGCTAGGGCGGCACGGTCTTTTTCGTAATTCGCGTTTATTCGCGCCATGCGCTGCTCTAAATCGCAATTGAGCAATTATTTTTTGTTATTTTTTATGGCGCATTTTTGCTGGCGCAAAAACCAGGCTTTCCGCCGTTCCGCGCTAACCGCGCTCCATTCCTTCACTTCGTTTCGGAACGCCTGCGGCGCGGCTACAATCCTTTGCGCGCGCTGCTTCATACTTATAATCAAAAAATCATAAAAAAAGCCGGTGGCCTAAAACCATCGGCTTAAATTTTAATCAAGCATATCCAGCACATCAACATAAATCGCAAAATGCAAATGTGGACCAGTAGAAACTCCGCTTCCGCGCAAATCTTTTTTTCCGCCAGTTGCACCAATAATCTGGCCTTTTTCCACCCACTCGCCTTCGCGAACATCTGTGCGAATCAAATGCGCATACAAAGAGCGCGTTCCGTCATTGTGCCGCAATTCAATCATTCCGCCATAAACCGGGTGACCTTTCCAAATTGAACCATTATCGTAACTTGGATAACAGTTTGCAACTACGCCACTTTTTGCTGCAAAAACTTTTGTTCTAACAGGAACTGCAAAATCAACTGCATTGTGATAATTAGTTGAATAGATTCCGTTTCCGGCTCTAAGCCCTTGCAGCGAACTAATGTTTTGTCTGTATTCATTAGGAAGAGGAAAAGCGAACTGTTCAATTTGCTTTCCGATAAACTCAGGCGCTTCAGTTTTCTCCGATGATTCTGTCTGCTCCGATTCAACAACTTTTGTTTTGCATGATATTAGAGACAATAATACCAGCAGAATTAAAAACTTAAACCTCATACATTGCCTTTCCCGCAAACTTGCAGGTAACTTTTTTTGATATTCTCTCTTTGATTTTCAAATTCAAAAAGTCCGGGTTGTCAAACAATGCAGTAGATTCGTTTCGGCTTGAATCTGTTTACTTTATTTACTGAATTTTCTATAAAGAAGCAAACAATTGAAAATATAACGTTTTCGTAGAAAAATCAGTTTCAATAATATATATTCTCTTAAGATTTTTGGCAACAAGTTTTATATAGTTTTTTTTGAATACAAGGCTTAAGGCAAAACGATAATCGCAAAAAAAAGGTCGCCTGCACGCAGCTGGCGACCTTCTTTTTCAAATCAAAATCTAATTCAAATTATTTTGGAATTAAAGATTTTCAAAATTGTATCTGTGCAAAACTGAATTATCTTTATCTTCGCAAACCCAAATGCATCCGCGTTTTTTATCAATACAAAGCCCTTCTGGATTGTTTTGAGTTTTTTTCTTTGGATTTTCAATCATATCGCTGATGTCATAAAAAGTAAGAAGTTTAGATCCATCGCCGTTGAAAAGATAAATCTTAAAAGTTTCAGAATCAATTACCCAAAGCCAGTCATTTTCTTCATCATAATCAAGGCCAGCAATTTCACTAATAATTAAATCGCTGTCATTTATGAAAGTTTCGTTTTCCCAACCATCTGCAGTAAGAAGAGATTTTTCGTCTCTAAGTTTATTTCCATTCATATCATATTGAAACAGCAAAACATTTTTTTGTGTTCCAAGATAAAAGCCCTGTTCGTTATTTCTTCTAAACCAGGTAATTCCTTCAATTCCATTATTTCCATATTTATTTGAACTAAAGCTAATCATTTTTTCCGGGCTGTCAGATTCGCCATCTTCAAATACATAGCCAGAATCATTTTTTTTGATTTTCAAAATTGCCTTATTTTCCTGCTCAAGTCCAACGTAAAGATTTCCTTCGGAATCCATTGCCATTCCTTCCATTCCAAGACCATTTGGGGTTCCATGTCTGTTTTTCTTTGGAACGATTTTTGCAGTATATAAATTGTCATCTGCAGAAATTGAATAAACCTTTGTTTTATTGTTGACTGCTATTTCATATTTTGAATCATTAGTTTTAGAAATCATATTGGCCAACTGAATTTCATAAAGGGTACCATCATCATCTGCGCCCCAAATTACTTCGCCATCTTCAGAAAGACAAATTCCAGAAAGCTCACTCATTCCGTTTAATGTAAACTGATATTCATGGTCTATTAATACTGGAAGTTTCTTTTCAATGGCAGTTTCCTGGCTAACGACATTTGCATCATTTTCATTATTTGCATTAGCTGAATTCTCTGCATTTTCGTCGTTAGTATTTTTTTCGGTAGCATTTTCATTACCAGCATTTTCTTTGTTGGCTTTTTCATTGCTAGTTTTTTCATTGCTAGTTTTTTCATTGTCAATGTTTTGATTGTCATTGATACTAATTTCATTAGCCGGCCGTTCATAATTCGTGTCTGCAGAATTATAAGTATTACTACAGCCTGCTAACAAGGTTGCGCCCAAAATCATAATTGCTGAAACTGGTGCTTTTGAACATAGTTTTTGTAAAATCATAAAAATCTCCATAATATTTAATTTTTACTTTTTTAAATAATTTGAAACTTTTCTTTTTGAAAAGCTAAGTTTGTATGTAAAATTTAAAAAAACACTATGCCCAAATAGTTACAAAAAAAATTTGATATAATAATAATTCAAAAAATCGGTTGACCCAAAAATACACAATTTCTATACTTGATTATGTTTGATTATCTTTTTTTTGATTTAGACGGAACGCTAACCGATCCTGCGCTCGGCATTACAAATTCATTTAAATATGCTTTAAAAAGTTTTGGCATTGAAATTCCTTCTTATGAAAAACTCTGTTCGTTCATAGGCCCACCACTTATTGATACATTTAAAACTCAATTTGATTTTGATGAAGCTAAAGCTCAAGAGGGTGTAAAAAAATATCGCGAATATTTTGCAAAAACAGGCTTGCTCGAAAATTCAGTTTACAAAGGAATTCCCGAACTTTTGGAAAATCTAAAAGCCGCTGGAAAAACACTTGTTGTTGCAACTTCAAAACCAGAAGAATATTCTGTAAAAATTATAGAACATTTTGGACTTTCAAAATATTTTGAAAATGTTTGCGGAAGCAATATCGACGAAACCCGAAGCAAAAAAGACGAAGTAATTTCTTACGCAATCGAACGAAATCACATTGCAGACAAATCAAAAATCCTGATGATTGGAGACCGCAAGCACGATATTCTTGGAGCAAAAAAAGTCGGCCTAAAATCTGGCGGAGTTCTTTTTGGCTACGGAAGCCGGCAGGAACTAGAAACCGCCGGTGCCAACTTCATTGCAGATAATATTCCTCAGCTAAAAGAAATCTGTCTAAAAATTGACTAACTAACGGAAGTTAGCCAAAAAAGGAAGTTTTATGAAAACCTCGTCAGCGTATATAATTCCAGCAGACTTTCCCGACCCAGATGTAATTCGCGTTGGCGATACTTATTATATGGTAAGCACAACAATGCATTTTATGCCAGGCTGCGAAATTTTACGTTCATATAATCTTGTGAACTGGGAACACGCCGCTTATGTTTTTGATGAACTTGAACAAACTTCCGGCCAAACCCTAAAAGACAATAAAGGCATTTATGGTCGCGGAATGTGGGCTGCAAGTCTTCGTTATCATAACAAAAAATTTTATGTTAGTTTTGTTGCAAATGACACTCACAAAACGTATTTGTATTCAGCTGATAAAATTGAAGGAACGTGGCACAAAACAAATATAAGCGGCTTTTTTCACGATATGTCGATTCTTTTTGATGATGACGACCGCGTTTACTGCGTGAGCGGAAACACAAATATCACGCTCACAGAATTAGAATCTGATTTATCTGCTCCTAAAAAAAACGGCATAAATAAAGTGATAATTTGTGATAATCCGGAAAAAATAATTCTTGGCTACGAAGGAAGTCATTTTTATAAAATCAACAACAAATATTATATTTTTTTGATTCATATGCCAAAAGGCCAAATGCGAACACAAGCCTGTTTTGTTGCAGACAAAATCGAAGGACCGTACATCGGCAAAGATGTTCTTTGTTCTGATTTAGCAGGCTGGAACAGCGGAGTTGCGCAAGGCGGAATTGTTCAATCAAATAACGGCGAATGGTTTGGAATACTATTTCAAGATCATGGAGCATTGGGAAGAATTCCCGTTTTAGTTCCAGTAAAGTTTGAAAACGACTTTCCAGTTTTTGGAACAAACGGAACCGCTCCATTAAAAATCACAGTTGAAGATAATCGCCCTGATTATCAATATAAACCGCTTTACAGCAATTATTTTACAAATCCCGCTTGGCAATGGAATCACATTCCAAATAAAAAACTCGTAAAACTTGAACCTACCCTTTTTAGCGTAAAAACTCAAAAACTTTGCAAAAATCCTGTTCAAGCAGCAAATACATTAACCCAGCGAACATTTACAGAAAACTGCGCCGGCAGCGTAACAGTTAATCCTTCAAAGCTAAACAACGGTGACATTACAGGCCTTTGCGCACTCGAAGGTGAATACGGATTTATTGGAATCACAAAAAAACAAGGCATTTTTTATTTAATCGCCGCAGAACACAAAATTCCGTATTCTCAATGGAGTATGGGAGTTTATGATGATGACGAACCAAACATAATTGCAGAAAAGCAAATCGATTCTAAACAAATCAGATTAAAAGCAACTTTTTGCCTCGAGCATAATAAGGAAAATGTTTTGTTCAGTTATTATGATGAATCTTCAAACAGGTTTGAAGATTTTGGTTCGCCTATAAAGCTGCGATATACACTAGATCAGTTTGTTGGTGTAAGATTCGCGCTTTTCTGTTATTCTACAAAAACTATTGGCGGAAGCGCCTCTTTTAAGGAGTTCAAAATTGAAATATTGTAAAGCAACCATTGATGATTTGGAAAATGTATTTTCTGTTTATTCAAATGCTATTATAGCAATGGAAAATGATAATATTCACCAATGGGATAATATATATCCAGACAAACAGATTCTTTCTGAAGATATTTCTAAAAATCTTATGTACATCGGAAAACAAGACGAAAAAATTGCCGTTTGCTTTGTTTTAAGTGAAGAATGCGACGAAGAATATAAAAATGGCTTATGGCAGTTTCCTGATTCAAAATTTAATGTAATTCACAGATTATGTGTAAATCCAGCTTTTCAAAATAAAGGAATTGCTACAAAAACTTTAGAATACATAGAAAACCTTTGTAAATCGCAAGGTTATGATTCTATAAGACTGGATTGTTTTACAAAAAACCCCTATTCCAGAAAACTATATGATAAAGCCGGCTATTCTGTTACCGGATACGCAGATTGGCGAAAAGGCCGTTTTGAATTAAGAGAAAAAAAGTTATAGAACTATAATATGCTTATAAAGGAAAAAAGTTGCAAAGTTTGGCAGTTTTATATGTAAAATGTGCCAAAAATTTAAAATCCACGCAAGAACAATTTGCGTGGATTTTTTTTGTGATTTTGAAAATTAAACGACAGACTAACAACCGACCATTAATAATTTTATATTTCATACGACCGTTTATTAGTTTTTTATACTTACTAACGAACGGTCATTTTTTCTTTGATACAAAAACGGCAGTTTCTTTGATTTTAAGTAATTTATGTAAAAAGCCGTTTTTATATTAAAAGCTGGCTTAGTGCTATTTTATTGATTATGTTTCACGTGGAACATACAAATTATTTGACAAAATTTTAGTTTCTTAAAAATGCTAAAAAACATTGCAAAATAACTTTTTACAAAAAGTTGTTTTAGACCGTGTTCCACGTGAAACAATAGATATAAATATTGGTGCGCGCAAAATATAACTCTCTTTTGATTTTTTTTGTATAACACACAATTTGTTCTGACTTTCTTTTTCTGCAAGTATTTTATGTTTCACGTGGAACACATTTCAGGCAATTAATATTTCTGCGGATTTTTCTATAAGTTAGTTTTCCTAAATGTTCTTAATAATTTTATAATTATTAAATTGGTTTTTAAATTAAACATCGTGTTTCACGTGGAACATTAAATTTTTATCTACACTCCCCTACCCTACTCCAATAAAAAACTAATCCACTTAACTAACAAAGTTATCCACATATTCACAAAAAAATGTGGATAACTTGTTGATAATGTGGATAACTAATAGTTGTAAGTTTCACGTGAAACATGACCAAATTTCAGAATTTAGACAATTAGCAAAACCATAAATCTCAATTCTTATTTGAACAAAAAAAAGGCTGACCGCATTTTTGCGATCAGCCTTTCTGCCTGATGTATATCCCCTTGAACTAATTCCGTTTTAGTAATAGCTCATTCCCTATTTATATTATTAAACATAAAGAATCATTTGTCAACAATTATTTTAACTACCTATCGTTAGTTTGTTAAAAATACCGCTGTTTCATTTCTTTATACTCAAATAACACCATATTTAGTGTTTTTGATTTTTTTGCAAAAATCATTTTTTTATTTTTCTTCTTCGTCCTTATCCTGAACTTTATCAAGCCCAACAAGATAATCTGGTTCAGTAATACGAACTACATTTACACCAGAAGCTCCTGTGCCCTGCTCTTTAATATCAGTTGCTTTAAAGCGCAAAGTTTTTCCCTGACTTGTCATACAAACAACTTCATCAGAATCTTTTACATTAAGGGCTCCAATAATTTCACCCTTAGATTCTGTGTTACCAAAGATTCTCTGTCCGCCAGTTCCTCGTCCGTGTACAGAATAAAGGTCAAAAGAAATTCTCTTTCCAACTCCTTTTTCTGTTAGAAGAATCATATTTGCATCTTTTTCAACTTTAACAGCTGCAGCAATTTCGTCGCCTTCGCTTAATTTCATTCCTTTAATACCGCAGCTTGCGCGACCCATTAAACGAACAGAATCTTCTGTAATTCTGAGAGCCTTACCGCGACGAGAAATCAACATAACTTCACAATCGCCTGTAGTAGGAATTGCACTAATGAGCTTATCACCGTCATTCAATTTTATACCGATGATACCGCGAGTCTTAGCATTCTGGAATTCTGTAGAACGAACCTTCTTTACAACACCCTGTGCAGTTGTCATAAACAGGAAGAGATCTTCTGAGAATTCTTTGAGAGAAACTACAGTTGTAATTTCCTCATCTGGTCCAACCTGAAGAAGTCCCTTGATATGAGCACCACGGGCAGCCTTTTCGCTTTCCGGAATCTCATGAATCTTCATCCAGTAAGCACGGCCAAG
>JAEEGH010032082.1_pt1 | contig 10057 bp, 8 predicted proteins | sample 9134181 | NCBI WGS metagenome assembly JAEEGH01 (sample SAMN16246544, study PRJNA631951) | gut metagenome | biome: gut microbiome; feature: rumen; material: DP-attached | host: Bos | place: Iran: Karaj | collected 2018-10 | reverse complement strand
AAAAAAATCGGCCTTCTCGCGGAACATGTACTCCGTGCCAGGTTCGCCCGTCATACTGACCGACGCAATGCCTGCACCCTCCTGACCGCGATTGTGCTGTTTCTCCATCATCAGATAGAGTTTGTTGAATCCGTAGGCCCAGGTGCCGTATTTCTGTTCGTAGTAGTTCAGCGGCTTCAGCAGGCGAATCATCGCCACGCCACATTCATGTTTTAGCTGTTCCATTAATGATCAATTGTCAATTATAGCGCGCACTCCTTGACGAAACTCATGAACAATGGATGCGGATGCAGTACCGTTGACGAGTATTCTGGGTGGAACTGCGTGCCGATGTACCACCGCTTTTCTGGTATTTCAACAATCTCCACGAGGTCTGCAGCAGGGTTGATGCCCACGCACTTCATGCCCTTCGCCTCGTATTCCTCTTTATAGGCGTTGTTGAACTCATAGCGGTGACGGTGGCGTTCGGATATGGACAGTTGAGAGTTGGTGATTGACAACTGGGAGTTGAAATAGGCATCAGCAGCGCGGCTGCCTTTCTGCAGTTCGCACTCGTAGGCACCCAGTCGCATGGTGCCGCCCATCTGCGTGATGCTCTTTTGTTCCTCCATGATGTCGATGACGTTGTGCGGTGTCTGTTCGTCCATCTCGCGGCTGTTGGCATCATCGTAGCCCAGCACATTGCGGGCAAACTCAATCACCATCATCTGCATACCCAGACAGATGCCGAAGGTGGGAATGTCGTTGGTGCGCGTAAATTCTGCTGCGATAATCTTGCCCTCGATGCCACGCTGTCCGAATCCTGGACAGATGATGATTCCCGCCATGCCGTCGAGTTTCTCTGCTACGTTGTCGCGGCTGATGTCCTCGCTGTTGATAAAGTGCAACTGTGCCTTCACGTCGTTGTAGATTCCGGCAAGGTTCAGACTCTCGCGGATGCTCTTATAGGCATCCTGTAGGTCGTATTTGCCCACCAGTCCGATATGCACCTCGCGTTTGGCATTGCGTTGCTTGTCAAGAAAGTCGTGCCAGGGCTTCATGGCTGGTGTCTCGCCAACGGGAATGCCAATCTTTCGCATGATGGCAGCATCCAAGCCCTGCTTCTGCATACTCACTGGCACCTCGTAGATGCTTGGCATGTCCTCGCTCTGCACCACGCACTCCAAGTCCACATTACAAAACGACGCCACCTTCATGCGCATTGCGTCGTCGAGGTGGCGTTCTGTCCTGAGGACGAGGATGTCCGGCTGGATGCCCATCCCTTGCAGTTCTTTCACAGAGTGTTGCGTCGGTTTCGTCTTCAGCTCATCTGCTGCTTTCAGATAAGGCACGTAGGTCAGGTGTACGCAAACCGCGTCGCGGCCTAATTGCCATCGCAACTGTCGGATGGCCTCCATAAACGGTGCGCTCTCAATGTCGCCGATGGTACCACCCACTTCGGTAATGACGAAGTCGAGCTGCTCGTCTGATGCGGTAGCAAATTTTTCACTGTTCACTTTTCCCTTTTCACTTAACCGGAGCATCCTCCTCTTAATCTCGTCAGTAATATGCGGCACCACCTGGATTGTCTTGCCCAGATAGTCACCTTGGCGTTCGCGGTCTATCACCGTCTTGTAGATGCGTCCCGTCGTAATCGAGTTGTTGCGCGTGGTGTGGATGCCCGTAAAACGTTCGTAATGTCCTAAGTCGAGGTCGGTCTCGAATCCATCTTCCGTCACGTAGCATTCGCCGTGCTCGTAGGGGTTCAGCGTCCCAGGGTCGATGTTGATGTAAGGGTCGAATTTCTGAATCGTGACCTTAAAGCCACGTGCCTGCAGCAGTTTACCGATGCTGGCGGAGATGATTCCCTTGCCAAGCGAGGAGACCACACCGCCAGTCACGAATATGTACTTTGTATTCATTCTATGTCGTTTTGTAGTTTGCATTCTCTTGCTCTCCTGCACTAAGCCCTGTGACGGCAATCAATGTCATTGCCGTCATCAGGATTATCCAGCGCTTCTTAATCTTCATACCTTCTCTTACCTATATATAAATATGTTATGGCTCTAACTTTTTGTAAGTTTTTGGGTGCAAAATTACTGCTTTGTGTTGCGAAAGTGCTGGATTTTCCTGCTTTTTGTTTGTTAAAATCTTCGTCGACTAACATTTTGTAAACTTCTTGACTGATTTTCCCTTCCTTTTGCTATCACTTTGCGTCCAAAACCTGTCATTTTGTTACAAAGTGGCAGAAGCCTTGTCCACAATCTATGCTCAATCAATGTGGGTTCGATGAATTGTACTAAAATAGGTGGCTTTTAAGCAGATTAAGTGACCTCAAAACTCGCAAAAAATTCAGCAACCTCTAACTCGCTCTGAAATTTGCGAGTTTTGGATATTTTACAACCGTTTGATTATCAGTGTGTTGTAAAATCTGCTGTCTTGAAATGCCTTTTGTGACAGGTGTTTTCGGTGATTTAGGCTATTTCACGTTGTCATGGTGGATAGATGGTCTGACCATTTAGGTTAGATTGCGAAGCGATTTAGCCTAAATCGTGACGTGAAGTTTCCTAATTCGAGTCGTGATTTAGGCTGAAACCTGGCTTGTTCCTGTCGCTACGAGGTTGTGAAATAGTGGCGAAAAGCGTAAAATAGCTGAAAATAATTGTTAAAAAAGCGTCATTTTGAACAGCTGTTTCGTAAAACGAACATTGCTCATCTGACGAAAAAGTGCCGAAAAGCCTCATTTTTTTTCTAGATTGACTTTTTCATTTGTCTTGAAAATCGAAAAAATACAACTTATTCTCGGATTATTGTGTGCTTGCCACCTCCTTTTTGATGTATAGCTGATTGGGATGACAGTTTTTTCTTGTCTTACAGTAAGTTTGTATTGGCGAAGTGTCAAATTGTAAAGAATTCAGTGGTAAGGCTAACTGAATGCTTACACTTTTCGCGGAATAGTGACGATTTGAACACAAAGTGTCAAACAACGATTATTTTTGATAAAAAAGTACGCAATAATTTGTGCGTTTCAGCAAAACGCACTATTTTTGCACCCGAATAAACATCAAAACAGATCATAGATATGATTAGAATAGCAAACAATTGGTGGTGGCGCAACTCAAGATTCAAAATATCGTGAGAAGATAGCCGCGTACCTATTAAGTTTGTATGAGAGATACTCCGGAGGCCTGTCGTTCTTGCGATGGGCCTCCGATTTTTTAGTTAAGAATTAAGAATTAAAAAAATCAAGTGATATGGAAAAATTTCAAGTTGACAAAAACGGTTTCTACGGAGAGTTCGGGGGCGCGTATGTGCCAGAGATACTCTACAAGTGTGTTCATGACTTGCAGGAGGCTTATCTGCCGATTATCGAGAGTGCGGAGTTCAAGGCCGAGTATCATGCATTGTTGAAGGATTACGTGGGAAGACCTTCGCCGCTCTATTATGCCCGGCGGATGAGCGAGAAGTACGGCTGTCAGTTGTATCTGAAACGTGAAGACCTGAACCACACGGGTGCGCACAAGATTAACAACACCATCGGGCAGATTCTGCTGGCCAAGCGGATGGGCAAGACGCGCATCATTGCCGAGACAGGAGCTGGACAGCACGGCGTGGCGACAGCAACGGTGTGTGCGCTGATGAACATGAAGTGCGAGGTGTTTATGGGTGCGACGGATGTGGAACGTCAGCACACCAATGTGGAGAGGATGAAGATGTTGGGTGCCGAAGTGCATCCCGTCCGCACAGGCAATATGACGCTGAGCGATGCTTGCTCGGAGGCCATCCGCGACTGGTGCTGTCATCCTGCCGACACCTTCTATATCGTAGGTTCGACGATGGGACCCCATCCCTATCCCGACCTCGTGGCTCGGATGCAGAGCGTCATCAGCGAGGAAATCAAGTGGCAGTTGGCAGAGCAGACGGGCCGCGACTATCCCGACTACTTGATTGCCTGCATCGGAGGGGGAAGCAACGCTGCCGGCACCATCTATCACTATATGGACGATGAGCGCGTGAGAATAGTGCTGGCCGAGGCTGGCGGACACGGTTGGGATACCGACTACACCGCCGCCACCATTCATAGGGGCACAACCGGGATCCTGCACGGAGCGAAGATGCTGGTGATGCAGGACGGGGACGGACAGATTCAGGAGGCTTTCACCATTTCAGCAGGCCTTGACTATCCGGGGGTAGGCCCGATGCATTGCAACATGGCGAAGAAAGGTAGGACGCAGGTGCTGAGCATCAACGACGATGAGGCCATCTACGGCGGCTACGAACTGACACGCATGGAAGGTATCATCCCTGCCATCGAGAGTGCCCATGCCATAGCAGCGCTTTCCAAACTAAGTTTCAAGAAGGACGATGTGGTAGTGCTGACGGTCAGCGGCAGAGGCGACAAGGATGTAGAGACGTATCTCAAAAACAAGGCGATGGCAAAAGAATACGGGGAGTTTTAATTGAAAAAATCATGAATAGCTATAAGTATCAAACAACAAGCAAGACCATTCTGGCGGATCTTTATACCCCAGTTGGCGTGTATATGCGACTGCGCGACCTCTATCCGCAGAGTGCGCTGATGGAGAGCTCTGACTATCACGACCAGAGCAACTCGCGGTCGTTTATCGGCATCAATCCCATGGCCAGCGTGGCTATCGGACACGGGGTTGCCAGTATCAACTTTCCCGACGGAACCACCGAGCGTCGTGAGATCAACAAGGAATACGGCACGGCTGATGCCATTCACACCCTCATCGACCGCATTGAGGTCGTGGGCGACGATGCCGCCGTATGCGGACTCTATGGCTACACCAGTTTCAACGCCGTGCGCTACTTCGAGGACATCGCTGTAAAGGACGAGACGCAGGAGAAAAACGATGCGCCCGACGTGCTGTATATATTATATAAGGTGGTGATTGTGTTTGACCATCATAACAGTCAGCTGAAGATTGTCACGCTGGGAGAAGCCGGAGAGAGCTGCGGCAAAATCACAACAAACGGAACCGGCGCGGAGACCGTGGAGGCCGTGCTGAAGGCGATGAACAAGGCCAATGTGCAGGCCTACGATTTCCATCCTGTAGGTGATGTGCGCTCGACGCTGACCGACGAGGAGCATAAGACGAACATCCGTCGCGGCATCAAGCACTGTCTGCGTGGCGACGTGTTTCAGATTGTGCTCAGCCGCAGGTTCATTCAGCAGTACGAGGGCGACGACTTCAAGCTCTATCGCGCTTTAAGGAGCATCAATCCGAGTCCGTACCTGTTCTACTTCGACTTCGGTGGGTTCAGGATCTTCGGAAGCAGCCCCGAGACGCATTGCAGGATTGAGCGGAGACCCAGCGAAGAACCATCGGACTCAGCACCCAAGTTCCGTGCCTACATCGACCCCATCGCCGGAACAACGAAACGTACGGGTGATGCCGAGGCCGACCGTAAGGGAGCCGAATACCTGCGCAACGACCCCAAGGAGAACGCTGAGCACGTGATGTTGGTGGACCTGGCCCGCAACGATCTCTCGCGTAACTGTCACGGCGTGAAGGTCGATTTCTACAAGGACCTACAGTATTATTCGCACGTCATCCACCTCGTGTCGCGAGTCAGCGGCGAGCTCGATGCCGACAAAGATCCCATCAAGGCATTTATCGATACCTTCCCCGCTGGTACGCTCAGCGGTGCGCCGAAGGTTCGGGCCATGCAGCTCATTTCGGAGTACGAGCCCCACAACCGCGGTGCCTACGGTGGCTGCATCGGCTACATTGGCTTGGATGGTTCGCTGAATCAGGCCATCACCATCCGTACCTTCGTCTCGCGCAACGGCGAACTGTGGTTCCAGGCAGGCGGCGGTATCGTGGCCAAGAGCGACGAGGAATATGAATTGCAGGAAGTGAACAACAAACTCGGTGCCCTTCGCAAGGCTATCGAAAAAGCAGAAACGTTATGAAAATAGTGATTATCGACAATTACGACTCGTTTACCTACAACTTGAGTCATCTGGCAAAGGAACTGGGCGTCGATGTTGCCGTCGTGCGCAACGACCAGTTCCGTCTCGAAGAACTGGAGCCGTACAGCAAGATTATACTCTCGCCCGGGCCTGGCATCCCCTCTGAGGCGGGCCTGCTGCTCGACGTCATCCGAACCTATGCCGGTCGCAAACCAATTCTCGGCGTGTGTCTGGGTCATCAGGCCATCGGCGAAGTGTTTGGTGCTCGGCTCGAAAATCTCAACGGCGTGTTTCACGGTGTGGCTACCCCTTGCCATATCATCGCCGATGACCCTATGTTCAGCGGTCTGCCCGCAGAAATCACTGTCGGACGCTACCACTCGTGGGTGGTCTCTCGCGAGGGGCTGCCCAACTGTCTTGAAGTGACAGCCGAGAGCGATGAGGGGCAAATCATGGCCCTCCGCCATCGTGAACTGAACGTTCGCGGCATACAATTCCATCCTGAGAGCGTGCTGACCCCAGAGGGCAAAAAGATGCTCCAGAACTGGCTCTTTCTTTAATGATCAAAATTCAATATAAGTTATGGAACAAACAATGAAAGACTATCTCTTCCGCCTGCTGAACCACGAAGAGCTCTCTCGCGAGGAGATGAAATCAATCCTGATAGGAATCACACATAGTGAATATCCCAACGAACAGATTACAGCACTGCTGACGTGTCTTCAGATGCGCGGTGTCACCGTTGACGAGCTGCTCGGCTTCCGTGACGGCATTCTCGAGACTGGTGTGCCAGCCATCCTTCAGGCCGACCGTTATATTGACGTCGTTGGTACGGGCGGCGACCGCAAGAACACGTTCAACATCTCCACCACCGCCTGCTTTGTTATCGCAGGTGCAGGCTACAAGGTGGCCAAGCACGGCAACTATGCAGCCACGTCTGTCAGCGGCGCATCGAATGTCATCCAGCACCACGGCATCAAGTTCACCGACGACATCGACCGGCTGAACCGCTCGCTCAATGAGGCGGGCATCGTGTATCTCCATGCCCAACTCTTCGCTAAGGCGATGAAGTTTGTAGGCCCTATCCGCAAGGCGCTGCAGTTCCCCACCATCTTCAATCTCCTCGGCCCCATCGTCAACCCCTCGCAGCCCAAATGTCAGCTCCTCGGCGTGGCTAATCTCGACCAGATGCGTCTTTACAACAGCGTCTATCAGAAGTTAGGCATCGACTATGGCATCGTGAACTCCATTGACGGTTATGACGAGATTTCGCTGACAGGCGACTTCAAGGTGACCCTCGGCACACAGACCACAGTGCCTGGCGGTTCTCCGTCAGGCTACGAGCGCATCTTCCGTCCGCAGGATTTGGGCTTCGATATTGCCAAGCCGGAGGAACTTGTGGGTGGTGCCACTGAGGAAGAGGCCGCCCAGATATTCGACTCCGTACTCGAGAATCGTGCTCTGCCCGCCCAGAAGAACATTGTGCTGGCCAACGCCGCCTTTGGCATTCAGGTGCTGGAACGCGGACAGAAAAGCATTGAGAAGTGCATTGAGATTGCACGCGAGAGCATCGACAGTGGTGCTGCATTAAGGACATTCAAGAAGTTCGTGGAACTAAACAGCTGATTTCTTCGAACATGAATTTCATGAATTAGAATATGGCAAAAGATATTTTAGAGCAGATCATTGCTCACAAACGAGAGGAACTGGCAGCCATCCGCACCGCCTGTTCCGTATGCAACGACAGTGTCGCCGCTCCAAAGCCCTCCCTCCGCGAAGCCCTGTTGGCATCCGACACCGGCATCATAGCCGAGTTTAAACGCCGTTCGCCCTCGAAAGGGTGGATCAAGGAAGAGGGACGTGCCGACATCATTCCGCTCTCATACCAGCAGAATGGTGCCGCCGCCCTGAGCATCCTCACCGACGAACACTTCTTCGGCGGACACGACGACTTCATCCGCGCTGCTCGCCGCTCAGGCGTTACCCTCCCCATCCTCTACAAGAACTTCGTCATCGATGAGACCCAGCTCTATGCTGCCGCCCTCTGTGGCGCTTCTGCTGTGCTGCTCATTGCTGCCTGCCTGTCTCGTCCCTTATGTCGCGATTTAATCGCAAAGGCTCACAGCATCGGCCTCGAAGTTCTCCTCGAAATGCACTCCGAAGCAGAACTTGAATATGCTGACCTCGGTCCCGACCTCTGTGGCATCAACAACCGCAACCTCGGCTCGTTCGTCACCGACGTCGATAATTCCTTCCGTCTCGCTGAGCGCCTGCCGAAGGATGCCGTCAAGGTCAGCGAAAGCGGCATCAGCTCCCCCTCCACCGTTTGTGCCCTCCGTCAGGCAGGCTTTCGCGGATTCCTCATCGGTGAGACATTTATGAAAACTGCCGATCCAGGTCAAGCACTCCATGATTTCATAAATCAATTGTGAATGATGAATGGTGAATTAATAAAGGTTTGCGGTATGCGAGACGCGGAGAATATCCGCGAGGTCGAGGCATTAGGCATTGACATGATGGGCTTTATCTTCTATCCAAAGTCAAGACGCTATGTCAGTGAGCGCCCCGCCTATCTGCCACAGAAATGCAAGCGCGTTGGTGTTTTCGTCGATGCCACCATCGATGACATCCGTCAGCACATCGCCGACTATGGTCTTGATGTCATTCAGCTTCACGGTCACGAAAGTCCTGAGTTGATACGCGAGCTTAGATCTCAGGTCTCAGACTTCAGGTTACAAGTTATAAAGGCCTTCAACATAGCCACCAGGGACGATTTCTTTCAAGCCAAGCCCTACGCAGGCCTCGTTGATTATTTCCTCTTCGACACGAAAGGACCCTCCGTGGGTGGCAATGGCGAGAAGTTCGACTGGGCTGTACTCTCTTACTACAATGGCGATACTCCATTTCTGTTAAGTGGCGGTATAGGTCCTGACGATGCAGAACGCTTAAAAGCCTTCCATCACCCCAAGTGCATCGGCATTGACCTCAACTCGCGTTTTGAGATTGAGCCAGGAATAAAAGATATTATAAAATTAGAAACATTTTTGAATGATGGCAAACAAGATTAATAAGCTCTTTGCTGAGCAACCCCAAGACAAAAAGTTCCTTTCGCTTTACTTCTGTGCTGGTTGTCCTACACTCGAAGGCACAGGCAATGTGATTCTGACGATGCAGCGCCGTGGCATCGACTTCATCGAGGTCGGCATACCCTTCAGCGATCCGTTGGCCGACGGTCCCGTCATACAGAGTGCTGCCACTCAGGCCCTCAAAAACGGTATGACTCTTTCCAAACTCTTCACACAACTGAAGGCCATCAAGGACAACGTGCACATCCCCCTCATTCTCATGGGCTATCTCAATCCTATCCTCCACTACGGCATTGAGGAGTTTTGTAAGAGCTGCATCGAATCGGGCGTCAGCGGCATGATTATCCCCGACCTGCCTTTCGATGACTACCAACATATAGTAAAACCCATCGCCGACCGCTATGATCTCCGCGTCATTATGCTCATCACGCCTGAGACCAGCGACGAGCGCATCCGTTTCATCGACCAAAACACCGATGGCTTCATCTACATGGTCAGCTCTGCTGCCATCACCGGCGCTCAGCAGTCGTTCGACGATGCCAAGCAGGCCTACTTCCGTCGTATCGACCAAATGCACCTCCGCAATCCCCGCATGATTGGTTTCGGCATCAGCAACCGTCAAACCCTCCAATCCGCTCAGCAGAATGCCGCCGGTGCCATCATTGGCTCAAAGTTCGTCACCCTCCTCAACGACACTAACGGTGATGCTGAAGAGGCCCTCGACCGCTTGTTTGAAGCCTTGTCGGAATAGACCATCGTGCCTTTTTTTGTAAGGAAATGTCAAAGTGTAAGGAATGTGGGGGGTGGGGTGGACGGAATACTTGCACTTTTTGATAAAAAAAGGTGATTTCGGTGCAAAGTGTCAGAAAGGGCGTTTTTGAAGATTAAAAGTAAGCGAAAGTTTTGAGGATATAACAGAATGTGGTAATTTTGCAGCCAAAACAGAACAAATAGAAAGCAAAAGTAAGGATAATATGACAAAATGTAAACTTTTTGGCTTGACCAAGCGACAAGGTCGAGCGCAAAAAACATCGGAAAGGTTGCAAAAAGA
>JAEEGH010032374.1_pt1 | contig 10058 bp, 9 predicted proteins | sample 9134181 | NCBI WGS metagenome assembly JAEEGH01 (sample SAMN16246544, study PRJNA631951) | gut metagenome | biome: gut microbiome; feature: rumen; material: DP-attached | host: Bos | place: Iran: Karaj | collected 2018-10 | reverse complement strand
AATTCAATTTGATAAAAAGAAAGGCGAAGTTGTAAAATATTGTTTTGAAGAAGTAATTAAAAGAACACCTTATTATCAGATTTACTATAATATCAATAAATTATGGGCAGATTGTTTTCCAAAAGCATTTTATGCAGTATATCTTAAACATATAATTAGAAATCCAATATATTGTGGTATGGCGAGAAATAATGCAGGTTTATTAATCAAATCAGCTATGACTGATGAATGTATTGTTGACTTTTCAACATGGCAAAAAGCAAATGCTATAATAGATTCTAGAAAAAGAATATACAATAAGAAACATAGCTGGTTACCTTTGTCTGGTTTATTGAGATGTGGTCATTGTGGAGCTTCTTTAGCAGTTACAACTGAAAATGGCTTAAAATCATATATTTGTTCTACAGGTGCTAATGTCAAGCGGGATGCAGAATGTAAAAAATCAAGAATACGAATGACAGTTAAAGATAAAAATTACATTGGATTAATCGAAGTTCTTGCACCTTTAGCAATAATATCATTATTCAATATTCAAGATGAAATAATGCAGAAACAGCAAGATGCAGAACAGATTGACAAACTGAAACTAGAATTGCAAAACACAATCACAAAACAAAAAGGATTCCAAAGAGCATATAGTGAAGGTGTTATATCTGAAGATGATATGATAACCGAATTAAAAACTTTAAAAGATAAAGAAAATAAATTATCTACTCGAATAAGTGTATTAAGCAAACCTGTAGTGGCTGATTCAGTTCAGAAACATTTTGACCGTTTGTATAGACAATTTGAAGCTAATGATTGGATAAATGGGAAATATGATGAAAAAGATTATCAACAAGCAATTCATGAAATTGTAAAGACAGTAACAGTATATCGTGAAAAGATTATAATTAATACAATTTATGGTAGTTTTGAATTGCCACGTACAAAACATCATACTAGCTGGGGGTTGCCTTTGGTAAGGATGTATTTATCTGGTAAAGAACCATTAACTTGTACCATTGCTTATCTGACAGGTAAAAGAACAGAATTATTGAAGCATGAAGGATTACGAATAATAACAGTTGAACATCTTGACGATAATATTGATGATACAGATATAGAAGAATTTATTGAAAATAGCAAAGAATATTATCAGCAACTATATGAAGAAGTAAGAAAAGATGAAGTAAAAGAACAAGAAGTAAAGAAGAAGAAAGAAGCAAAAACAAGTAAAAAGAAGAAATAAGTAAAATTCATCATACAAAGCCTCATTTGTCAGCAAAATCCAAAAGCTCACAAGGTATAATAATTGTGGGCGATAAAAAAGGTCTGTACAACCTTTTGATGCTGGCTCAAGTGTTACCTCTCTGGCAATTCGCCCCTTCATTCCAGTAGGTAACGTAACACACAACAAATGAGGAAACACAGATGAAGATTACCGTATTCACTCAAAAAGAACTTGATGAAAAACTTGAAGAAAAAGCAAGGGAATTTCAGAGCTTGCAATCAGGGGAAAGGCATCCCAAATTATTTGGTCTAGGGATGCTTGCTTATCACGCAGGATATGACGATGTTCAATCATTGCGAGATTATTTAGTTTCGGTCTATAATGGATGCTCTGGTCAGACAGATTTTGTTGATTGTAATTCAACAGCAAAACACATAGTCGAAATTCAGGGTATCGGTTATGGGCGTGAAGTCAAAGAAAGACCAGTAACACAAAAAATCGAACACATTGAACAAATAATTGAAGCTCATAGAAAATACTGGAATGATTTTTGCAGTAAAACTCAAAAAGAACAAATCAATATTAATGATGAAGGGGATTTGTCCAATGATGAGCTTGCAAATCGCAGACTTTTTATAATTAAATCACTTTGTGGCGATTTGAAAGATGATTTTCTTTTCATTGGTAATCAAAGGTCAGATAAACAAGAGACATCATATTTAGATAGAAAATATGATAATAGATTAATCAATTGGTCGCCATTATATTGTGCTAATCCACTTACGAAAAAAGAACGTAAAAAAGATAATTGCAGACATGTCAATTATCTTGTATTGGAAATTGATGAGCCGCTTGCAGAAATCCCATTTGAGAAAGGTACTGAAGAATGGATGGAAGCAATGGAAGACCAGCAGATGAGATTTTGGAACTACATTCTAAATCATTCATCATTACCGATTTCAACATTAGTATATTCTGGTAGTAAATCAATCCATGCTTTAATTGCAGTAGATGCAACACCAAAAGAGTTACAAGACCATAAAGATGAATTAGTCAGATTGTATTCTGAATTGCATTTTGATAGAGCAAATATTGATTGTGTGCGGAAAACGAGAATGCCATTTGGTATTCGTTGGTTTGCCAAAGGCGTGAACGGTCATTTAATTGACATTGACAAGGCAAAACAACTTGTTCGTCTATCATCTAGTTCAAAAGATGGATGTCAAGAAGCATCTAAAACTCTTCAAAATGCAGGAATAAATCCAAAACGCATGGAACGAATGGGGCGACTGCAAGATTGCTTATATCATAATTCGATGGCACGTCATATTAAACTAGAAGAATTTATTAAGATTCTTCAAGAGATTGTTGATTCATTTGTTCCTGTAATCGGAAATAAATTTGGAGACGCATTAGATAAATGCAGGGATTTACCAATGACACAAGAGAATTTTGAAGAATACCTAAAATGGACACACAGAGAAATCTACACAGATGACATTACAAGGTTGCCTGTTTGTACAGGATTTAATCCTAATGACATAAACACAGTCTGTAATCAAATCATGGATGATTGGTACAGGCTCAATAATCATTTTCCATCAATTGAAAAAATCAGAATGTGCAAAGACCAATGCCTGATTCAGAACAAAAAGAATCCAGTTCTGGAATGGCTGACCAGGCTTTCATGGGATGGATTAGACAGACTGGAAACAATCTACAAGATTCTGCATATAGAAAATGATGAGCTTTCAAAGATTCTTGTTAGAAAATGGTTGATTCAGACGGTTGCCATCATCGAAAATGGTGATAGTAATATTTTCGGCATCGATGGTGTGCTTACATTTTTAGGGGCGCAAGGATGCGGTAAGACATCATTTTTCCGAAAGCTAGTTCCTAGCAATCATCGGTCAGACTGGTTCGCAGAAGGATGTAGTTTGGATACAGAAAATACAGATAGCTTGCGTCAGCTTACGCGTGGATGGATAATGGAACTTGGTGAAGTAGATTATACAACAAAAAAAGAGCAGGCAGCGTTAAAAGCAAAGTTGACGGCATCTATTGACTCAATCAGAGGACTTTATCAATTATATCCCACTCAAACATTCAGGCATGTTAGTATTTGTGCAAGTGTGAATAAAGAAGATTATCTGAGGGATGAAACAGGGAATCGCCGTTGGTGGTCAATCATAATCAAAGACCAAATTGATTTAGCTGAGATGGACAATATGGATATAAGTCAGCTTTGGGCGCAAATCAAATCAATCTGGGATAGTAGTGATAAGGTAAAGCAAGATGCTTTCAGACTTTCAGAAGATGAGCAAGCAAAACTTGCATCCCGCAATGAAGGTCAGAGAACCGATACAGGCTTTGAAAATGATATAAGAGAGCATTTTAATTTTAAAGCTGATAAATCAAAGTGGAAATTTCTTACTATTAATCAGATAGCATCGGTCATAATTGACGGATATGTATGTAAGAATGACAAAATCAATTTGAGACGGTCGCTTGAAGCATTGAAGCTGAAAAAGATAAATCCTCAAAATGTTCCACATTACATGATGCCCCCAGAATATGATAGTTTGGAAGAAAAGCACAATATCTTATTGAATGGAAATGTGGGTGATACATTCATTAACGATGCGCCAGATAAAAAGTAGGATGTAGGACATAACATGTAAATCATGGGGCGATGTGGCTAGCCACATCGCCCTTATTTGTCTTTCGGGGTTATCATGGTTAACATCGGGTTAGCGGTCGGTTAGTTTAGTGATTCGTCATAAGCAATTGTCATTAAGCGATATAAGCCTCTCGGTTAGCATGGTTAGTAAAAAATTTACAATAAATGGGAATAGTATTGTTGATGTATAAGCCGTGATGTAGATGTAGTAATAGCTAAAACATATGAAAGATACTAACCGATACTAACATACTAACTTTTTCATCAGTCATTATTTGACAAGGCTAGATTATGCCTTATTTTATCTATCATTTGTTTTCCCAGTAGTTAAATGGTCAAACACAGGCAAAGGATGAATCATGAAAAAGAAATCTGAAGCAAAGACAAGCAAAAAGAAACCTTCAAAAGTTACTGCAAAAGAAAACGAAAAAGAATCAGAAAAGAATGTAGTAGGCATACCGCAAGAAACAAAAACAGAAGAAGTTAATAATTCTGAACAAAAAAACAATAATGAACAAGAAAAGGGAACTTTAGACAAAGGAAAAAATAAATCAGAACATCAATTTAATCTTAATGGAACTGTTGATGAATATGACAAAGAAAGAAAAACAATGCTAGACCAACATTCTGTGCAAATTCAAGACCTAATCAAAAAATGTACTAGAAAATTAAAAAAGAAAGAAAAAGAATTTGATGAAAAAATCAACGACCTTGATAGAAAACTCACACTCGAATTAATCCCAAGTGAAGAACCGATTGACTATGATAAAGTAAAAAGTGAAATTGAAGATTTAAGACAGCAGAAAAAATCTGAATTAGAAGAAATAAAAAAATCATTTGAAGAACAATTAGAATCTTTGAAAGAAAAGCAGAAAAAGGAAGAAGAACAATTAGAGCGAAAATCACAAGATAGCATCGCACGTCAAAAAGAAGAAGAAGAAGCAGAAAAAAATAAGAGAGATTTTATCGCAACCTGCGCTAGAATTGACCAGAATTTATCTGCATTCTGGAATGTCGTTTTAGATTTAAAACATATTAAAGATAAGAAACTATGGTTATATGCTGATGATGAGCAATATAAAGGATTCGAGGATTTCATGTCTCGGAGATTTGGATTTCATCGGTCGTATTATAGCCAATTGAATTCCGCATATACAATCTGGTTGGCATTAAAAGAAGATAATTCTATTGATGAGATAACTTTTAATCATTCAGCAGGTTTTTTCTTTGAATTATCAAAAATACGTAAAGATGGAGAATATGATTTTGAAGAAATCAAAGCATTGTTTAAAGAACTTAAAGAAAATGGAACTCTAACTATTGCTGATGTAAAAAAACGTGTTAGAGCATTGTTACCAGAAAAAACAGATGATGATAAATTCATTGGTAATGCTAATAAGATTTTGACATTGGCAAGGAAACTTAATGCAGAGAAACTTGACAGGCAGAAATTAAACATTGACCAAATGCCCGAAGAAGAAAAAATTGAGTTAAAAAAGATATTTCAGCAAATGTGTGATATGCTGTCATAATCTCAATCAATAATTTAAACGCATCGCCCCTGATGGCATTAGTCATCAGGGGCGATTTGTTTAGAATTCTAAACATTTTTGATTTTTTGAAATTTTCAAAAATCGAAATTTTCAAAATTTTGCATATCCATCTCTGGTAGGTTGGATATGCGGTTAAATTTCTATTAGAATCAAAAATTTTAGTGACGCTATTTTCATGATTTTAATGGGAATTTTCAATGTTATATAATATAAATTAAAGGAAGTAGAGCCATTTTTTCAGGTGTTTTTCCGCTTGATATTTGCAAGTCTTGCTGACCGCGCCGACAGTAGTTTTTTGATTTCTGCTTTTGAGACAAGCCAAAAACCTTTTTCATTTTTGGTCGCGGCAACTGCGCCTAGTCTAATCCACCGCCTGATTGTATTCGGATGGACATTGAACTTTTCAGATGCATCCGTAATTTGAATAAGGTCAGTCATTATTGATTCTCCACATTAAATGATTCAATGAAACGCAAGAAAGCACGTTCTGCAATCTGATTCACAGATACACATTCAAAATCCGCTATTTTTTGAAGTCGGTCATAGATTGATGGCTTTACAAGAAGTTGGACACGGCGTGACCGTGATTCAACCGCATCGCAATTCGCGCGCCGACAATTAAGGAGCTGTCTTTTTAGTTTGGCGTTATCTTCCGCTTGTTTCGCCATCTTCTCCCTTTCCGTATCATTGGATGCAAGCCACAACGGATGCGACTTTTTATTTGCCTTTGTAGCCTTTGGTTCTCTTGCCTCTTTGGTCATTATCTTTGCTTTCTTCATTTTCCAACCTTTTTTGTTTTATTCTTTCCAGACATCTTTTGATGGTGCGTCCGTCAGGAAAATAAGTTTCAGTATCTTCCCATTTGCTGTAAAGTTTCCTTGCATCTGCCGCAACAATCCTTTTTTCCCTTGCTAGAAGTTCCATCACCTCTGCCAATTGAAGCTGGTAGTGTTTCAGAATGTAGTGCGCCACGATAAACGCTGTATCATATTCGTCAGCGGTCTTGCTTAAAAGCGCGGCTCTTTTCATATCTTCCCCATCTGGATATGTCCGCGCCATATCTATGCCACCTGTGCAGACCAGAAAGACATCTGGCTTTACTGCTAGTGTCTCTGCGGCATATCCTCCCATGAGACATATTCGCCATTGTTCAGGTGTAATGCTGTATTTACGATAGTTGACGGTCTGCCCTGTTCCTTTTGGTGTCACAAATGCCGTCATAGGCATACCAAACAACCAGCAAATGACAAAATGCCCCGCCTCATGAAGCGCGGCTTTCATTTCTTTAGTTATGGCTTGCTTATCTGACATCTTTCATTATGCGTTTTCAATCACATTGTCAATGCGTTTCTCACTCTGGTTATTTGCACGTTCAAGAGCATGAACATAAATCATAGTTGTACTAATTGAACGATGACGTAGAATCTGGCGTGTTTCTTCTAAATTACCTCCATTCATAAGATTAAGCGTTGCGCAGGTATGGCGTAAGGAATGAGCTGTGAGGCGGTTAGAGTTATAACCAGCCTTAATCAAATGTCCTTTGATAATACAACTCACGGTCTTTGTCGTTACCCTTCCATTTTCAGAATGATGATTGCTTGTTGCAATAAAAAGCGGCTGGTTCTCATCGGTCGTTCCCCGCGCCGTCAGATATGCACCGATAGCCGTCAAAACATTGTCTGTCAGTTTAACATATTCTGATTTTTCAACCCTGCCTTTACCTTGTATAAATAATACAGTATCATTTCCTATATTACGGATATCACCAATGTTTGCACGTGTAACCTCAATACAACGTAAACCTGTAGTAGTCATCAATCTGATGATTGCATAATCCCGCAAGCTTGCAACGTCATTTCCACTTGCTGTTTCAAGCACGTTTCTAACCTGACTTACAGTAAGTGCATCTTTTTTATGTCCTGTTTCTAGTTTTGCGCCCTTCACATGGTCAGCGATATCAGAAGCATAAAAGCCTTCCTGATTAAGCCATCTAAAAAATAATCTGGTCGCTGTCATATAGAGATTTACAGATGACGGCTTTAGCGTAGCTTTCAAGCTGTCACGATATGCACGAATGTCATCACGTGTAGGGCATGAGATGCCGTTATCATGAAAGAAAACCAACAGCCGCTTGATGGATGCCTTATACGTTCTAATGGTTGCAGGACTATCTGATTCAACGAATGAAACAAAACGCTGACCGAGCATATCCAGATTGGTACTTGCTTCAACGATTTCAGTATTGTTTTTGATGGTCAAGTCGTTCATTTTCAGCTCCATGATTGATTTTGTTTTTTGTCATGTTGTTAATATACACATATACAACATAATTACAATAAAACATCTCAAAATTTTTACTGAAAATAGTAGAATATGTTTAGAATTCTAAACATTTTGAAAGGAGGTAACAATGAACAAAGAAGAAAGAATACAAAATCAATTGTGGTCGGTCGCAGTACATGAAAGCGGTCATATTGTAGCCTTGCTTTCATACAACATCATACCTTATCATGTGGAGCTTAATTCTTCAGGTGGATGCACTAGCTGTCATTATCCAGACAATTGGACAAGGGATAAAGATGATTTTGTTCTTTTAGCTGGTTGTGTAGCAGAAAGTATAAATAATGGAACTTTTGCCGATATTGTTGAACAAGTCATTTCAGGCGATATTCCTGAAGGTTCTTCGTCTGATTTCAGCAAGTTGCAAATGACTAATACAAAGATAACTGCAGAGACAATGCTTTACATTCGAGACTATCTGTGTGCTGAAAGATGGAATATTGTAATGGAATATGCTTCTGAATTACTTGAACATGGAGAATTAAATAAAAAAGCCATATCGGCTATAGCTGATAGGCTTTTAGGTGTAGATAAGAATATAGGGCGAATTGCTAGATTAATGATGAAACGTGCCTTTCTTACATTTGATGAGATAAGCTGTATTTAATTGGTCATAATACAGTTAAATACTACTTCCCTTTTTTAAATTACATTCTACGCAAAGCATCTGGCAATTGCTCTTGATGGTCTGACCACCTTTTGACCACGGTTTAATATGGTCGGCGTGCATGAACTCAATCGCAAAATCTTTTTTGCACATAGCACATTTGCCTTTTTGTTCTTCATAAACCTCTGCTTTTGTCTTTTCATCAAAAGTCCGCAATTTCAAATGCCGTTCATCACCATCAAGCACATATTCCCAGATACCAGCCTTATGCTCAATTTCAGAATCTTTTAATAGTTCTGATATGCGCTTTTCCAAATTATCCACATCCAGAACACAATCTTTGTATTTCTTGTAAAGCTTCCCCCAATTGATACCCTTCATCTGTTTTCTGTAATGTGGGAACGTATCCTTTACCCATTCTATTACAGCCTTAAAGTAAGCAATAAGAGCGTTAGCATTCGGGTCATGCTGATGCTTACCCATATAATCCTCTATGCTCGATTCCCCATCTGTAAACCATTCCAGAGCTGTTTCAAGATAATCCTGACGGATGCATGAGCCGTTAAGATATTTTTCTCCTAGTGCATAAGCTGGACACCCTGATTTGCTGAAGAATTTTTTAGCCGATGTCACCCATTCCCCATGATATACGGCATTCCGCAATTCCTGTTCATACAGCCTTTCACCTGCTATATTGATGACGCGAAACCACTCTAATTTCTCGCTGTCCGTTCCTTCACACAAATAGATGACCAATTCATAATCCAGAAACTTGTCTTTCTTATCAGCTTCAAGATTATGGAAATACTTTAATTCATAAGCAAAATCACCATTCACATATTGGCAGATGCTTACAGTCCGTTGCTGTCCGTCAATGATTTCATACGTGCCATCTTCATTGACTGCCCAATACATCGTATTCAGCGGAAATCCTTTATTAATCGTGGTAATGACGGCATCCCGCTGTTTTTCTTTGTACACAAATTCCCGCTGATATGGTGGTCGGACATTCAGTTTACCTCCATAGGCAAACACGCCGTTTTCTTCATCATCTTCATAACTATCTACAAGGTCACGTATCTTGATGCGCTGTTCTGTGATTTTCATGCGTGTTTTCTCCTGATTAAAATACGTGCAAATAGCTGAATATACATATTATCACCTACTGTGTAATATGTTTTCCCTTTTGGTGGTATGTCAATCTTTAAACATGCTCCATCATTTAATTTGGTTACTTCACTTGTCGTTCCATCTTTATCATGCTGAATCTGTTCTGGATATATTTTAGTTGCACCACCATACCATGTTTTTGTTATCCCTACAATCTCAAACTGTTCTGGATTGTATTTATCAAGAAATGTTATTGGAACTCCCATTACTTCAAAATAATTATCTGGAATGAGTTTTGTTTCACGGACTTCAATGGCATCATAATTATCATATTTGGGATATTCATCTGGATTATATTGCTTATATAGAATTAGTTCTTCATTACGTTTTTTATGTGTAAGATTTGTAAACCAGTAAGTATTACCCATACTGCGCCATTTCTGACCTGTTTCATCAACCCAATATCTTGAAACCATTTCAGGATAATCAGATGGAACTTTAAAAGTCATTGAACCACCTGTATAGCCCATCCAAACTTTGTTTTCTTTAAACAAT
>JAEEGH010032372.1_pt1 | contig 10058 bp, 6 predicted proteins | sample 9134181 | NCBI WGS metagenome assembly JAEEGH01 (sample SAMN16246544, study PRJNA631951) | gut metagenome | biome: gut microbiome; feature: rumen; material: DP-attached | host: Bos | place: Iran: Karaj | collected 2018-10 | reverse complement strand
TTTGTGGTCTATTATTCTTTCACAAACGCCTCGGGCGATTTCACTCTTGTCTATATACAGACTCTGCCGAAATATCTGCCGACCTTCCTGCGCTCAATCTGGTTTGGCATAGTGGCAACCGTAATCTGCCTGATTATCGCCTTCCCCCTGGCATATATAATCTCTCAGAAGAGCGACAAGGCGCAGAGGACCTTCGTTTTGCTCGTCATGCTGCCGATGTGGATGAGCTTCCTTATCAGAACATATTCGTGGATAGCTCTTTTGCAGGATACGGGCATAATCAACTCGTTCCTCGGCAAAATCGGCATCCACCCCGTTCATATGATAAACACGGGCGGGGCAGTTATACTCGGCATGGTATATAACTTTTTGCCCTATATGATTCTGCCTATATATTCCGTAATGGCAAAGCTCGATTTTTCAATGGTTGAGGCGTGTCAGGATCTCGGCGGAAACACTTTTAATGTAATAAAAAGATGTATTATCCCCATGAGCCTGCCGGGTGTCGTGAGCGGTATCACGATGGTTTTCGTGCCCTCGGTAAGCACTTTTTACATTTCCCAGAAGCTCGGCGGCGGCTCATTTGACCTTATCGGCGATGTTATTGAAAGACAGTTCCAGCAGTCATATAATTACAATCTCGGCGCGGCGCTCTCGCTTGTGCTTATGGTCCTCATCGTCATCAGCATGGCGATTATGAATCATTTCTCCGAGGGAGAGGGGGAGATGGTTATATGAAGATATTCAACCGCGTTTATACCTTCCTCGTTTTCCTTTTTCTCTACGCTCCGATTTTCGTTCTGCTGCTGTTCTCCTTCAATTCGACGACCAGCACCAGCGTATTTGCAGGCTTCTCGCTGAAATGGTATAATCAGATTCTCCACGATGCAACGGCTATCACCGCTCTTCGCAATACCGTTGTTCTCGCGGTCTGCTCCGCTCTGCTCGCGACGGTCATCGGCACCGCCGCCTCGGTCGGAATCGAAAAATTCCGTAAGGGCGCTTTTAAGACCGCCGTTATGTCAACTACTAATATCCCCATGACAAATCCGGAAATAGTCACCGGCGTTTCGATGATGCTCCTTTTCGTATTCCTCGGCAGGGGAATACTCCATACGGATTCCGTGCTCGGCTTCGGCACAATGCTCATAGCCCATGTCACTTTTAATCTGCCCTATGTTATACTGACTGTTCTGCCGAAACTCAGGCAGACGGATAAAAATCTCGCCGAGGCGGCTCAGGATCTCGGATGCAAGCCGCTGAACGCGTTTTTCAAGGTCGTGCTTCCGGCGATTATGCCGGGCGTCCTGACCGGACTCATCATGTCGTTCACGCTTTCTCTCGATGATTTCATCATCAGTTATTTCACAAGCGGACCGGGCTTCCATACGCTCCCGATAGTCATATTCTCCATGACAAAGAAACGCGTCAAGCCCGATATGTATGCCCTTTCCGCTATCATTTTTGTCAGCATCCTCGTGCTTCTGATTATCTACAATATTGTTCAGCAGAAGAGCGAAGAGAAGACAAAAAAGAAGATGTGAGGTGAAAGAATTGAAAAAGATTTTTGCAGTTTTGCTTGCCCTTGTGTTTGCGGCCCTTCCGCTGACCTGCGCATTCGCCGCGGGCGATGGTGATATCGAATCCCTCAGAGGCACCAAGCTCTATGTCTATAACTGGGGCGAATATATTTCCGACGGCGAGGATGACGCGATTGATGTCAACGCCGAATTCGAGAAGAAATACGGCATCAAGGTCATCTATGATACCTTTGATAACAACGAGGTAATGTATTCGAAGCTCAAGAGCGGCGGTGTCTCCTATGATGTCGTCATTCCCTCGGATTATATGATTGAGCGCATGATTGCCGAGGATATGCTCGAAAAAATCGATTATAAAAACATCCCGAATTTCAAATATATTCCCGAAAAATACAGAAATCTTTCCTTTGACCCCGCGAATGAGTATTCCGTTCCCTATACCGTCAGCTATGTAGGTCTGATTTACAATACAAAGATGGTCAAAGAGGCGCCGGTCAGCTGGAAGGCGCTCTGGGATACGGATTACGAAAACCAGATTCTTATGTTCAACAATCCCCGCGACGCTTTTGCCATTGCGCAGAGCATTCTGGGAATGGACTACAATATGGAATCCGATGTCGCCTGGAGAGCGGCGGCGGCTCTTCTCAAGGAGCAGAAAATCGTCAACCCCGTCTATGTCAATGACGAGGTGTTTCTCAAGATGGAATCGGGCGAAGCGGCCCTCGCTCCCTATTACGCCGGCGATTATTTCCTGATGAAGGAGAATAACGAAGATCTCGCTTTCGTTTACCCGAAGGAGGGCGTTAACTATTTCGTTGACGCCGCCTGCATTCTCAAAGGCTCAAAGAATAAAAGAGCAGCGGAGCTTTATATCAATTTCCTCAATGAGCCCGATATCGCGCTCGCGAACGCGGAATATATCTGCTACGGCAGCCCGAATGAAGCGGTCTATACCAATCCCGATTATGAATTATATCAGAACGAGGTTCTCTATCCCGAGGAGGGAGCGTTCAAGACGCAGCTCTTCAGGAATCTTTCCCCCGAGTCGCTCGCTTTGATGAGCACGCTCTGGGACGATGTCAAAAATTACATTCCCGCGGGCAATTCCTACGCCGCCCTTTTCTTCGGCGGAGAGGATAACACCCCCGGCGCGGACGCGGAGAAAATGACCGCCGAAACAGTCAAATACGGAATCTATATCGGCATTTTCCTGCTGCTTTGCATTGCTTTTCTTATCTTCAGATTTGCGCGCAAAAAATACAGAGAAAGCGTATAATCGCAGACAAATTGTAAAAATTGCACCCCGCGCGGAAAAATTTTAAATTTTTTAAAAAAATTTTTTCTTCCGGCCTCTCCTTCAACGGAGAGGTCGTTTTTATATAATTTGTATACTCTTTTTATGCAATATCGACAAATACGACGCTACAATTTCGTCACATTTGTTACATGAAAGTATTGAAATAATTTCAAAATGGAATATAATATTATTTGTTTTTGGAATAATTTTTATGGCAAAAGGGAAATTTGTATCCTTTTTGTCACCCTTTGTGTGATATATCTTTTAAAGTAATTTTAAATTTTTAAGAAAGGAGCGGGACCGTGAGGAAAAAACTTATTTCCCTGATGCTTGTCGCAGCGTTCGTTGTCGGTATGATACCTCTGTTCGCAAGAGCCGAAACGGGCATAGCGGAAAAAGGCGAATTCACTTACACTCTGTCATCCGATCCGGATACGGGAACATATCCCCCCGAATTCGGCACGATTGCGAATAACGGCAGAATCTGGACCGACAAGAGCGTCGCAGTCAATGACGATCACTTTGACGTGAACCTCAAGGTTCTCGCTCAGGAGTATATTTCAACTTACGGAACCTCAGTTACATCTTCCATTGCCGCCGATGTTGTCATGGTGCTTGACTTCACTACTTCAATGCTTCAGGACACCAACAAGATTCCGAAAGAAAACCCGGACGGAACAACAACAATGGTTACGCGATTCCAGGCTCTTATTGACGCGTTTAATCAGGCTGTTGATATCATAACAAATACAAATGATAACAACCGCATCTCGGTTTATGCGTTTTCCGGCGGCGGCACAAACAGCACATTCAACTGTATAAACATTATGCCTCTCGGGCATTATACAAGCACTTCCGATTCGGAAGATCCGCTGGATAAATATGTTCATGTTACCAGGGCATATAACGGCTACAGATGCGATTCATCCACCGGCCTTCTCAAAGACGGTGAGTCATTCAGCTTCAATCAGCAGTGCAATAACGGAACCGATACCCAATACGGCATCGCAAACGGTATCAACGGTCTTATAACCAATATAAACAACGAAACCGATAACAGTATCGCCAGAAAGCCTTATGTCATCCTGATGACGGACGGCGGCCCGAGCACGGTGGACTATGACTGGTATGACAGCCCGGGCAATCTGAAGGGCAACGACAAGACCATTTCCGGCAATCCGGATAACGCGGCTCCTGAAGATTTTATTCCGTTCATCGCTCCGATTATTCTTACCGCCGCGCTGTGGCGCGATAACCTTGAAGCGGCATACGACGCGTATAACGGTAAATCGTTAGGTGTTGAATGGTTCAATATCGGCCTCGGTGTTTCAGAGGGAATGAACCCGACCGGATGTCTCGTAAATCCGGCATATCTTACCGAAGTGACTGCAAACAGGAACGGTACCCCGGCAGAGCAGATCAAATATGTTCTTGAAGAAAAAGCGGCAAATTATACCGCAAAAGATTACGCTGCCAACGAGAACTATGTTTATCCTAACAGAGGCAACGGTTATGTAACTTTCGCCGATACTTACGAAGTGCTTAACGATGCGTTCGTAACACTCGCCAATATAATCAGCTTAGGTTCGCAGAATTATACGATTCCGATAGTCAACCACGAGGGCTCGGGCGAAACAACCAGCGACGTTGTATTCACCGATGTCATAGGCGAAGGAATGTATGTTACCGATATAATCCTGAAACAAAACGGTAAGCCACCGATTTACGGCGATGATTCCGACGGCGACGGTGTATATGCCTTCAACGGTTACGCCACCACCGTTACGAAAAACGAAGACGCAAACGGTCAGCAGACGCTTGTATGGAGTCTGCCTGCCAGAGAAGTGGCTATGTTCACCTTCAAGGACAGAGAAAATATCACAAACGGTGAATATGTAGCCGCAGACCCGACAACCCTGACCTACGGCGTTGATTTTACCAATGAAATTGAAGAAGGCCCGGCTTACACCAATGCCTTCGATTCAAATATGGTCCCGCTGACGACGGTTACTTATGAAATTCCCGGCGACAATGATTATTATTTCAATGTAGTCAAAGATGAGCTTCATAATTTCGTCAGCAGCACAATGAAGACCGGACTCGACGGTTACACGCAAAAGACAGATAATGTAACCTCAACCGCTCCCGATTCCCATTCCTACGCATATACTGCGGTAAATGACGGAACCGCTGATTCGAGCGCAACCGTCAACGGACTTCTGGGTAATAACGGTAAAGTAACCTTCCTTTCCCGTAAAGAGAATATTGAAATCACGGTTGAGAAGATATGGAAGGATAAAAACGGGACGACTGTAACCGACACAAGCGGTTTACCTGCCGTTACCGTAACTCTTTACCGTATGGCCGATGACAGCAATGTCGAGGAAACGGCGCAGGTCGCTCAGCTGAGCAATGCGAATGATTACACGCAGACATATACCGTTCCCATAAGGGATCCGGATAATAAACGCTATACCTATTATATAAGAGAGAATTGTCCCGACGGCTACTTTATAGCTGATATTTCAGATTCTCTGCGCGCTCAGGACGGAACGCTCAGCGTCACCAACAGAGCGCTGCCCGATGAGGGCACAGTAGTTGTGCGTAAACAATGGCAGAATAAGCTCGGAGGCGCGATTACCGATATGTCTTCGCTTCCGCCGGTTGAGATCAAACTGAAACGGCATGTAAAAATCTTAACGCCGGTAACACATACGGTTACAATTTCACTTTCCGATAATCAGAATACAAGTTTTCCGTCGGGAGCGACAAGAAGCGTTGAAGTGCCTGAAGGCTCCGTGATTTCTTTTACATTAAGAGTTTACTTCGTGAGAACAGGTAACACATCCGCAAGCAACAATGCGAATAATGCAAGGATATTTTTGAATAATACCGAGTTGACGAATACAGAACGCAACTCAACCGGAAGAGATTATCCTTACAGTTCTTCATCGGGAATCAGTTATGCAAACTCTGCTATTACCTTAGGTGGCACCCAGCAGTATAAGGAAGTTGCACAGACATTTACAGTCGGTGAAGAGGATTTAACACTTAACTATGTTGTCAACGGCCGAGGGGTAAACAGCAATCAATATGTGGGTCGGACCGGCAACGCTGATAACTATCAATATGTGTATCCCTACATGGTAAGAGAATGGGATGTTACCCAGCCGCAAAATCCGAATGTTACTGAGTCAACGGGAGAAGATGAGCTTTACCAGACTGTAACTCTCAGTAACAATAATCAGTGGCAGAATATATTTGACAATGTTCCGCTCACTGAAAACGGAGAAAACGGAGTTGTTTACTCCTACAAATACTTTGTAGAGGAAATCGAGGTTCCCGGATTCGAAGCAATCTACAGCGATAACAATACAGCCGGTATTGACGGCGGCATAATCACGGTCACAAACCGTTCAACCACGGCTATCGGGCCGCTTCCCGAGACGGGAGGCAGGAGCAGCCCGCAGACTATCAGAATCGTCGGATTCTCGATCGCTTTCCTGTCAATGGCGTTATTCTTATTCCGGATGTATCTTCCGGTTTATAAAAAACGGCGCAAATCCCTTAACTGAGTAATTATATCAATCAATCATAGAATTTTACGAAAGGCAGAAAGATTATGAAAAACAAAGTCAGAATTATAGCAGCAGCAGTTCTTACGCTGTTCATTCTCTTCTCAATGAGCGTTCCCTCATTCGCTGTTGACGGCGGCTCAATCACCATCAACAACACCAACGAGGCCGTTTCGATGAAAGGCCATACCTACAGAGCATATAAAATCTTTGATGTTGAATATGACGCGACAAGTGGCAACTATGATTACACTATAGCAACTCCGTTCGGCACATATTTTGATTCCAAGAATCTTCCCGAAAACTCCGGCGCTGATAAAGACGCGAGAGCATACGCTTTTGTAGCGGCCAAGACCGGCGCAGACGAGCTTCAGGCATTCGCAAGAGAAATTTACGCTTCTTTAGGCGATCATCCCGAAAACTATGCAGCAGGTTCCGTTACTGCGGCAAGCGCGAATACCGCGGTTATCGGTGAACTCGGCCCCGGTTACTATCTTGTTTACGATGAGGGCACCAATAACAGCGACGCACCCGCTCCCGAAAAAGCTATCGCGAATATAGCTCTTACCACAGCTGCTCCCGACGCAACTATCGATCTCAAGGCATCAGTTCCCACCATCGATAAGAAAATCACAGCTGTTTCCGACAGCGCTACCAACGCGGCAACCACTGACAACGGTTCAGATGGCGTGAGCGCAAATCTCGGCCAGCATGTCGGCTTCCAGATTGATTCAATAGTTCCCGACCTTACCGGTTATTCAAACTACATCTATAAAGTAAAAGATACTATGGATGCAGGTCTTACCCCCGATAATAACGCAAAAGTTACTATTAAAGGCGCTGATGTTACAAATAACGAAAAGTGCCATATCACTTATGACGGCCAGGTTATGACCGTAACTATTGATTTTGAACTCCTCAAAGAATATGATAAGGATGATCCCATCGTCATCACTTACTCGGCGAAAGTCAACGCAAACGCCAATGTTTATCCCGCTGCGGACGGCACAGGCAACCAGGCTGAGCTTGAATACAGCAACAATGTAAACAATGAGACAATCACCGAGAAGACTCCCACCTCAACCGTTAAGGTTTACCGCTTCACTCTTGAAATCACCAAGGTCAACTCCAAGCAGGAAGCTCTCCAGGGCGCAGAGTTCGTTCTCAGAGACGATGCAGGTACTCCCATCCCCGTTGCTCTTACCGAAGGCAGATATAAAGTTTCCGATACTCTTGAGGCAACCGAGGCCAACGCAACCGTAGTTTCCAACGCCAGCGGCAAGATTCTTATTGACGGTCTCGCAGCAGGCCATTACACTCTTACCGAAACAGTAGCTCCCGCGAACTACAACCTCCTCAAAGAGGATGTTGATGTCAACATTTACGCAACCTATGATTCAGACGGCGATGTTGCCACTCTCACCGGCAACACGGTTACCGTTATCAACAAGGCCGGCGGCATCCTTCCCTCAACCGGCGGAATCGGCACCTGGCTCTTCATCTTCGGCGGCGCATCACTCATGCTCGCAGCAGCTTTCGTTCTTATCACCAGAAAGCAGAAGGCCGAAGTTAAATAATTTTTCGTAAACTGACTGATTGATATTTCTTCCCTGCCCGGGAAACCGGGCGGGGAGGATAAGCGGAAACAGCCTCAAACCAAACACGGAGTTTTTATGAAAAAGCGTTTATCTACAATAATTCTTATAGTAGTATTCGTTGCCGGGCTTGGCTTGATGCTGTATCCGACCCTGAGCGATCTGGTCAATAAGGCGCATCAGTCCGTGGCAATCAATTCCTACGATAAGCAGGTCGCAAAGCTCTCAAAGGAAGATTTTCGCAAGATTCTCAACGATGCGCGAAGCTACAATAAGACCATCACGACCAATGAATTCCCCAGAGACGAGCGCGACCTCGAAGGAAACGACGAATACCGCGCCGCGATTAATCCCTCGGGTAACGGCATGATCGGCTATCTCAAGATAGATTCCATCGATGTCAGAATGGCAATCTATCACACGACGAAGGAAGCGATTCTCCAATCGGGCGTCGGCCATGTTCCGACCACCTCTCTTCCGGTAGGAGGCCTCAGCACCCACGCGGTGCTCACGGGTCACAGAGGTCTGCCTTCGGCGAGATTATTCACTGATCTCGATAAAGTTAAAATCGGCGACAGATTCTATCTCTATGTTCTTGACGACATCCTCGCTTACGAGGTCGATCAGATAAAGACGGTTCTGCCGACTGATACGAAGGATCTGCAGATAGTTCCCGGCAAGGATTATGTAACTCTCGTTACCTGCACTCCCTACGGCATCAACACCCACCGCCTGCTCGTCAGAGGCCACAGGGTAAGTTATGACGAAACAGTCCGCGAAGTTCAGACCGATACGGCCGAAAAGCCGAAACTGCCGGCCGATCAGCTCGCAGTTATAATCGCGGCTCCGTGCTTTGTATGGTTCTTAATCATTATTCTCATTATAAAGAAAAAAAGAAGGAGGGAAGACTCTTGAAAAAGCTGTTTATGATAATAATTGCAGTTATCGTTTGCTTGATGCCTTTCGGCGTTCTCGCAGGCGCTGCTTCACCGAGCGGAAAAATAACCGTAGTTATGATAAACAGAGCCGATAAGAGCCCCCTTCAGGATAAAACTGTCAATATAGTCAAGGTTGCGGACTGCCTCTATTCCAATCGTACCGCCTCTTTCACCCTTACCGGTGATTTTGCCGATTCTCATATCGATCTGAGTGATACGGGAGCCGCGATGCATCTCTATGATACCGCTGTCGGCAAGGGAATAAAGGGTACGGCAATCAAATCCGATACCGAAGGAAAGGCATCGCTGCCTTGTGAACTCGGTGCATATCTTGTCTATTCACCCGATAAGCTTTTTAATCCGTTTGTAGTCTTCGTTCCCTATGAGACAGCTGAGGAGCTTATCTTCGATGTCACCGCGGAGCCGAAAATTGATGTTCCCGTGACAGATCCTACTTCACCTACTTCACCTACTTCACCGACATCGCCGACAACTCCGACTCAGCCGACAAAACCATCGGAAAACACCACCAAGAGCAGCGATTCGGTTACACCGGTTGTCCCGCCCGTTCCCGTAGTGCCTGTTGTCCCTGTTGTTCCCTATATTCCGGGTGAACATCCAACAAGAACTCACACAACCGCGCCGGACGGTACCCCCGGAACAGACAATGATAACTCTTCGAATAACTCAGGCGAAAAGCTCCCGCAGACGGGTATGATTCAGTATCCCATTCCGATACTCGGATTTGCCGGAATTATGATGTTTGCCATAGGATTTGCAGTTTATGGAGAAGGCAAAAAGAAAGAAAACTAAAATCGGAATTGCTTTAATGGCTTTCGGCCTGCTGCTTATAGCAGCGGCCGGGGGCTTATTTGCTTTTAATGCAATGAATGACAAAAAAGCCGGCGAAACCGCTGACAGAATCATTGAAGCAGTCGAGCAGGCAGGGGAGGAAACCTCCTATGAGGAGAAGGAAAACGGTGAAGTTTTCGCGGCGATAGACGGCGATAAATATATTGGCGTTATTTCAATTCCTTCGCTCAGTATTGAGCTTCCCGTTCAGTCGGATTATTCTCTCGCGAAGCTGAAAAACTCGCCCTGCAGGTATTACG
>JAEEGH010032369.1_pt1 | contig 10058 bp, 4 predicted proteins | sample 9134181 | NCBI WGS metagenome assembly JAEEGH01 (sample SAMN16246544, study PRJNA631951) | gut metagenome | biome: gut microbiome; feature: rumen; material: DP-attached | host: Bos | place: Iran: Karaj | collected 2018-10 | reverse complement strand
GTCACTTGTTAAGTTGATTGAACCGCCGTGTACCGAACGGTACGCACGGTGGTGTGAGAGGTCGGCGGTCATTGACCGCCTCCTACTCAATTGCTCTTTTTTATGCTCTTTTTTATGCTCTTTTTTATGCTCTTTTTTATGCTCTTTTTTATGAATGTTCTATTTTATGAATATTCTATTTTATGAATATTCTATTTTATGAATGTTCAACTTTATGTATATCAACATTTTTCTTGCATGAATTTTTATAAAACCTAATTAAATGCGGCTATTGATGAAAGTCGTTCTTATTGCTAACATTAGAATATAGAATATATAAGCTGTTTGAATATAAGATTAGAAGTGTTTTTCAACTACGTTTTCTAATAATTCCTTGTCATAATGGGAGGTCTAATGCGAAGAAGAGAACATAAGGTGTATGTAAGACGCCTGAAATGCTATGGAAGAGGGCTTATGCGTAGCTTTTTTCCAGCTATGGTTCTTGCTTTTTGTATTTCAGGCTGTCAGCTTGCAGCAAATGAAAGTAGTCTTGGTGCATCTGCAGTTCAGATAGATGAATCCGGTAATGAAATAGAATCTGATACTAATGGTACTGAGTATCTTAGCGGTGCTGTTGGAGTGCCTATGACTCAGGAAGAAGTTAGTGAAATCGGTGAAGAGGGTGCTACTGATATTGCAGATATAACCGATGAGGACGTTGCGCTTTCAGCAGCGTCAAATGCCTCTTCAACTGAAGAAGTTGCTTCAGAGCCTGATCAAAACGTATCTCCATTACCCAATGAACTGACTTTTGATATTGCTGATGGAGAAGATGTTGCTACAGTAGTGTTCGGCGGAGATGTACTTTTTGCAGAAGAATATGCAATTAAGTACAGCATTGCCAGAAATGGCGGCACTATTGAGGGTGTTATAGATCAGGGCCTGCTTGATTGTATGAGAAGTGCAGATATTTGCATGGTCAATAATGAGTTTCCATATACAATGGAGGGTGCTCCGCTGGAAGGCAAAACCTGGACATTTCATGCAAATCCGACTTCTGTTCAGTACCTTTTCGATATGGGTGTTGATATTGTGAGCATAGGGAATAACCATGTTTTTGACTATGGCGCAATAGGCCTTTCCAATACGCTTACAACGCTTGATTCTGCTCAAATGCCATATGTTGGTGCTGGTCGTAACCTGGAGGAAGCTTCAAAGACAGTTACATTTACTGCAAGTAATGGCCTTAGGATTGCCTTTATAAGTGGCTGTGATATAGAAGGAAGCGATCCACCTTTTACCAGAGGAGCTACAGATACTCAAAGCGGAGTTTTCAGGGTAAGACAGGATGAACTTTTATGTCAGAGAGTAGCTGAAGCTAAGGCTACAGGTGCTTTCGTTGTAGTTTATATGCATTGGGGTCTTGAGAACACACTTGAACTTAATTATCTGCAAAAAAACCAATCAGCTGATCTTGCAAATGCAGGAGCAGACCTGATAATCGGCGATCACCCGCATATATTGCAGAATCTTGATTATGTTAATGGTGTTCCTGTTATCTTCAGTATGGGTAATTATCTTTTTAATTCAAAGACTCTTGATACATGCCTTATTGAAGCCAAGATAAGTACCCAGGGTCTTGTGAGCTGGCGATTTATCCCTGGAATCCAGTCATCTTCAACTGTAAGAATGGCTTATGGAGATGAAAAAACAAGGATCATCAACTTTATGCAGTCTATTTCACCGAATGTTACTATCGATGGTGAAGGCTATATAACGCCTAATAATGCTCAGGGATAAAAAATATTAAAATCGAAATTATAATAAAAAAGTATTGACAAAATACGTTTAAATGTTATATAGTATTCAAGGTCGTCAGACCTAAGCCGAAGACAGCAGGTGGTGAAAACCGTAAATTTGCGTAAGCGAATGCCCGCCGAGGAAAAGTATATGTTTATGACTTTACCCTCCCATGTCTTTGGGAGGTTTTTTTATTCGGCCAATTCTATAAGGAGGTAAAAAACATGGCAAAGGTTGAAATTAAGCAGCCTGTAGTAAACGAGATCTCTGAGAAGATCAAAAATGCACAGGCAGTTGTTCTTGTAGATTACCGCGGACTTACAGTTGCTCAGGACACAGAGCTTCGTAGAGCTCTTCGTGCAGAGGGTGTATCTTACAAGGTTTACAAGAACACAATGATGAAGCGTGCATTCGAGGGAACAGATTTTGCTCAGCTCGATGGTATGCTCGACGGACCAAGTGCAGCAGCTATTTCTGAGACAGATCCTGCAGCACCTGCTCGTATTCTTGCAGAGTTTGCTAAGAAGAACCCACAGCTTGAGATCAAGGGTGGTGTTTGCGAAGGCAGATTCTTCGACGAGAACACAATCAAGGAGATCGCTTCTATCCCTCCAAGGGATCAGCTCCTTTCCCGTTTGCTTGGTTCTATGCAGTCACCTATGGCAAACTTCGCTCGCGTTATCAAACAGATTGCAGAGAAGCAGCCTGAGGCAGCTACAGCAGAGGCACCAGCAGCTGAGGAAGCTCCTGCAGCTGAAGAAGCACCTGCAGCAGAATAATTATTCTGTCGCATATACTTGAAAATTCAAGTGAGGCCTGAATAGTCAGGCAAACTAATAACAAAGAATTATACCAAATTATATGGAGGTAAATTATCATGGCAAAGTTATCCACACAGGAAATCATTGACGCTATTAAAGAGCTTTCAGTTCTTGAGCTTAACGATCTCGTAAAGGCTTGCGAGGAAGAGTTCGGTGTATCAGCAGCAGCTGGTGTTGTTGTAGCAGCAGCAGGCGCTGGCGCAGGTGCTGCAGAAGAGCAGACTGAGTTCAACGTAGAGCTTACAGAAGTTGGTCCTAACAAGGTTAAGGTTATCAAGGTTGTTCGTGAGATCACAGGTCTTGGTCTCAAGGAAGCTAAGGATCTCGTAGATGGCGCTCCTAAGATGATCAAAGAAGGCGTTGAGAAGGCTGAAGCTGAGGATATCAAGGCTAAGGTTGAGGCTGAAGGCGCTAAGGTTACTCTTAAGTAATTTAAACCTTTATAATGTTTTTACCTGGCGGAGAAGAGAAATCTTCTCCGCTTTTTTGTGCAAAAAAATAATTTCCGATTCATATTTTCACGCAGTCACTGCTAAAACACTTTCTGTTACTTCCAGGCAGGAATATAACTTCAGCTCTTTTACCAAAAAAATCATTTGACATTTGTATAGATTTGCATTAATATGGAAAATGCACTTATTGTGGAGTGAAAGGCCTAATTATGCCCTTTTATATTTTCAAGGTCAGAAACGGGTCGGAAACTCTTTTCATAAAATCCAAAGAACGGGGTGAATGTCAATGGAAAAGTACAGAATACATCCTACTGGTTCAGACAAAAATGTCCGCATGAGTTTTCAGCGCCAGAAGGACACCCTCGAGATGCCAAACCTCATTGAAGTCCAGAAGAATTCCTATCAGTGGTTCCTGGATGAGGGTCTCAAGGAAGCCTTCGATGATATCTCTCCAATTGAAGACTACAGCGGTAAGCTGAGTCTTGAATTTGTAGACTTCAAACTCTGCGAAGATGAAGTTAAGTATTCTATCGAGAAATGTAAAGAGAGAGACGCAACATATGCTGCTCCTCTTAAGGTTAAGGTACGTCTTCATAATAAAGAGAAAGACGAAATCACAGAACATGAGATCTTCATGGGTGATCTTCCTCTTATGACTGCTACCGGAACATTTGTAATCAACGGTGCAGAGCGTGTTATTGTATCACAGCTCGTTCGTTCACCTGGTATTTATTACGATATTACATATGATAAGCTTGGTAAAAAGCTTATCGCATGCACAGTTATTCCTAACCGTGGTGCATGGCTTGAGTACGAGACAGACTCTAATGATGTTTTCTATGTTCGTGTTGACCGTACACGTAAGGTACCTGTAACAGTACTTATACGTGCTCTTGGTATTGGCACAAATGAAGAGATCATTGATCTGTTCGGTGACGAGCCTAAGCTTCAGGGTTCTTTCTCAAAGGATCCTTCAACAGACTATCAGTCTGGTCTTCTTGAACTTTACAAGAAGATCCGTCCCGGCGAGCCGCTTTCAGTTGATAGTGCTGAGTCACTTATCAACGCTATGTTCTTTGATGCAAGAAGATATGATCTTGCTAAGGTTGGCCGTTATAAGTTCAATAAGAAATTACACCTTAAGAATCGTATCGGTGGCCAGATCCTTGCTGAAGATGTTGTTGATGAGACAACAGGCGAGATGCTTGCTTCTGCAGGAACAAAGGTAGACAGAGCCCTTGCAAAAGAAATTCAGGATGCAGCTATACCTTATGTATGGATTCAGACTGAAGAGCGCAATATAAAGGTTCTTTCTAACATGATGGTTGACCTTACTCACTATGTTGACTGCGATCTTGAGCAGCTCGGCATCAATGAGGATGTTTACTATCCTGTACTTAGAGAGATTCTTGATGAGTATGCAACAAAGGATGATGCAGAAGGTCTTGCTGAGACTATTCTTGCACGTAGAAATGATCTTATTCCTAAGCACATCACTAAGGAAGATATCATTGCATCCATCAACTACAATATGCACGTAGAGTACGGCGTAGGTCACAGTGATGATATCGATCACCTTGGTAACCGTCGTATCCGTTGCGTAGGTGAGCTCTTACAGAACCAGTACAGAATCGGTCTTTCAAGACTTGAGCGTGTTGTTCGTGAGCGTATGACTACTCGTGATGCAGAGGAGATTTCTCCTCAGACTCTTATTAACATTAAGCCTGTTCAGGCTGCTGTTAAGGAGTTCTTCGGATCATCACAGCTGTCTCAGTTCATGGATCAGAACAACCCTCTTTCTGAGCTGACTCATAAGAGACGTCTTTCTGCACTTGGACCTGGTGGTCTTTCAAGAGACCGTGCCGGATTCGAGGTTCGAGACGTACACTATACTCACTATGGTCGTATGTGTCCTATCGAGACACCTGAAGGTCCTAACATCGGTCTTATCAACTCACTTGCTTCTTATGCAAGAGTTAACGAGTACGGATTTGTAGAAGCACCTTATCGTCGTGTAGACCATACAGATGCAGAGAATCCTGTTGTTACAGATGAGATCACATACATGACTGCTGATGAAGAAGATAACTACCGTGTTGCTCAGGCTAACACACCTCTTGATGCTGAGGGTCACTTCATCCGTAACAGTGTATCAGGTCGTTATAAAGAAGAGACTTCTGAGTACCAGAAGAATCTCATTGATTATATGGACGTATCACCGAGAATGGTATTCTCAGTTGCTACAGCCCTTATTCCTTTCCTTGAGAACGATGATGCTAACCGTGCGCTCATGGGATCAAACATGCAGCGTCAGGCAGTACCGCTTCTTACAACAGATGCTCCTGCAGTTGGTACAGGTATGGAACAGAAGGCTGCAGTTGACTCAGGTGACAGCGTTGTTGCCCGTAAGGCAGGTACAATTGATTATGTTGATTCCAAGATCATACGTATGACTTATGATGATGGTGAGAAGGAAGAGTATCACCTCACTAAGTTTATGAGAACCAACCAGTCTACATGCTATAACCAGAGACCTATCGTAGATAAGGGCGAGCATGTAGAAGCAGGACAGGTTATCGCAGATGGTCCTTCAACATTCCATGGTGAACTTGGTCTTGGTAAGAACCCTCTTATCGGATTCATGACATGGGAAGGTTACAACTACGAAGATGCTGTTCTTCTTTCAGAGCGTCTTGTACGTGATGATGTATTCACTTCAGTTCATATTGAAGAGTATGAAGCAGAGGCACGTGAGACTAAGCTTGGACCGGAAGAGATCACTCGTGATGTTCCCGGTGTTGGTGATGAAGCATTAAAAGACCTTGATGAGAACGGTGTAATCCGTATCGGTGCAGAGGTTCGTGCAGGTGATATCCTTGTAGGTAAGGTTACTCCTAAGGGAGAGACAGAGCTTACAGCTGAGGAGAGACTCCTTCGTGCGATCTTTGGTGAGAAGGCAAGAGAAGTTCGTGATACTTCCCTTAAGGTTCCTCACGGTGAGTACGGTATCATCGTAGATGCTAAGGTATTCACAAGAGAAAATGGTGATGAGCTTTCACCTGGTGTTAATAAATCAGTCCGCATCTATATCGCTCAGAAGAGAAAGATCTCTGTAGGTGATAAGATGGCTGGCCGTCACGGTAACAAGGGTGTCGTTTCCCGTGTACTTCCTATCGAAGATATGCCATATCTTCCTAACGGACGTCCGCTTGACATCGTGTTGAACCCTCTGGGCGTTCCTTCACGTATGAATATCGGACAGGTGCTTGAAATTCACCTTTCACTTGCTGCAAGAGCTCTTGGCTTTAACGTAGCAACACCTATTTTCGATGGTGCTAACGAGAAAGATATCCAGGATATGCTCCAGATGGCTAATGACTATGTCAACATGACATGGGAAGATTTTGAAGCTGCATATAAGGATGTAGTAATGCCTGAGATCATGAAGTATCTGTATGATCACCGTGATCACAGAGAACTCTGGAAGGGTGTTCCGATCACTACAGACGGTAAAGTACAGCTTCGTGATGGACGTACAGGTCAGAAGTTCGATGGTAAGACAACAATCGGACACATGCATTACCTCAAGCTCCATCACCTTGTAGATGATAAGATCCATGCTCGTTCAACTGGTCCTTACTCTCTTGTTACACAGCAGCCTCTGGGTGGTAAAGCTCAGTTCGGTGGACAGCGTTTCGGAGAGATGGAAGTTTGGGCACTTGAGGCTTACGGTGCAGCTTATACACTTCAGGAAATCCTTACAGTTAAGTCTGACGATGTTATCGGTCGTGTTAAGACTTACGAAGCAATCATCAAGGGAGACAACATCCCTGAGCCAGGCGTGCCTGAGTCATTCAAGGTTCTTTTGAAAGAGCTCCAGTCACTTGGTCTGGATATCAAGGTTCTTCGCGAGGACAATACTGAGGTAGAGATCATGGAGAGCGTTGATTACACAGATTCTGATTACCGCTACGAGATCGAAGGCGATACATCAGGACGCGATTACAAGCAGGAGTCATTTGAAGCTAACGGCTTTACAAAACAGAGTTTCAACGATGAAGGCGAACTCGAAGATGAGCAGGTAGATGATTTTGATTCTGATGAGTCATTTGAGGACGCTGAAGAGTCTTTTGACGAGTAATTGATTAACCGGTAATTAACGACTACTTACAGAAAAGAGGTTAACGAATGTCTGATTCAACTATGAATAAAGCAATAAATGAAGCTTCAAGTGGTAGACCATCACAGCAGCAGACTTATCAGCCTATGACCTTTGATTCAATCAAGATTGGCCTTGCATCTCCTGAGAAGATCAGGAGCTGGGCCCACAAGGTTGATGAGGAGAACAGAGGTGAGGTAACAAAGCCTGAGACCATCAACTACAGAACACTTAAGCCTGAGAAGGACGGTCTGTTCTGCGAAAGAATCTTTGGACCAACCAAGGATTGGGAGTGCCACTGCGGTAAGTATAAAAAGATTAGATATAAGGGCGTTGTCTGCGACAGATGTGGTGTTGAGATCACAAAGAGCAGCGTACGTCGTGAGAGAATGGGATACATCGAGCTGGCAGCTCCTGTATCACACATTTGGTACTTCAAGGGAATTCCCAGCAGAATGGGACTTATCCTTGACCTTTCACCCCGTGTACTTGAGAAGGTTCTTTACTTCGCTTCCTATATAGTACTTGATCCAGGTGATACAACACTGGAGTACAAGCAGGTTCTCTCAGAGAAAGAGTTCCAGGATGCAAGAGAAGAGTTCGGCAGCAAGTTCCGCGCAGGAATGGGTGCTGAGTCCATTAAGGAACTTCTTCAGGCTATCGACCTTGAGGCTGAGTACAAAGAGCTCAAGGAAGGCCTTGATACATCAAGCGGACAGAAGAGAGCAAGAATCATCAAGAGACTGGAAGTTGTAGAAGCTTTCAGAGAGTCAGGTAATGACCCTGCATGGATGATCATGGATTGCATCCCTGTAATCCCACCGGATCTTCGTCCTATGGTACAGCTTGACGGTGGACGTTTTGCTACATCAGATCTTAACGATCTTTACAGAAGAATTATCAACAGAAATAACCGACTTAAGAGACTTCTTGATCTCGGTGCTCCTGACATCATCGTTCGTAACGAGAAGAGAATGCTTCAGGAAGCTGTTGATGCACTTATCGATAACGGTAGAAGAGGAAGACCTGTTACCGGACCCGGAAACAGAGCTCTTAAGTCTCTTTCAGACATGCTCAAAGGTAAGAGCGGACGTTTCCGTCAGAACCTTCTTGGTAAGCGTGTTGACTATTCAGGACGTTCCGTTATCGTTGTAGGACCTGAACTTAAGATTTATCAGTGTGGTCTTCCTAAGGAAATGGCTATCGAGCTGTTCAAGCCTTTCGTTATGAAGGAGCTTGTATCCAGAGGAATTTCACAGAATATCAAGAATGCCAAGAAGCTTGTAGAGCGTCTTGATGAGCAGGTTTGGGACGTTCTTGAGGATGTTATCAAAGAGCACCCTGTAATGCTTAACCGTGCTCCCACACTTCACAGACTTGGTATTCAGGCATTTGAGCCAATTCTTGTAGAAGGTAAGGCTATTAAGCTTCATCCTCTTGCATGTACACCTTTCAACGCCGACTTCGACGGTGACCAGATGGCTGTTCACCTTCCATTGTCAGTAGAGGCTCAGGCTGAGTGCAGATTCCTTATGCTCTCACCTAACAACTTACTTAAGCCTTCAGACGGTGGCCCTGTAAACGTACCTACACAGGATATGGTACTTGGTATTTACTACCTTACACAGGAGAGACCCGGAGCCCTTGGTGAGGGTAAGTGCTTCAAGAGTGTTGACGAAGCAATCCTTGCTTATGAAAACGGATATATCACACTTCAGACTAAGATCAAGATCAGAATGGAGAAGGTTAACGCCGAAGGCGAGACTGTATCCGGTCTTGTAGAGTCTACACTTGGAAGATTCCTGTTCAATGAGATCATTCCTCAGGATCTTGGATATGTAGACAGAAGTGTACCTGAGAATTACCTTAAGCTTGAAGTTGACTTCATGGTTGGTAAGAAACAGCTTAAGCAGATCGTTACCAAGATGATCAATACTCACGGAACATTTGCTACCGCTGAGGTTCTTGATAACATCAAGGCTACAGGTTACCACTACTCAACACGTGCTGCCATGACAGTTTCTATCGCTGATATGACAGTGCCTGAGCAGAAGCAGCAGCTTCTTGATGAAGCACAGGCTACAGTTGATGCTATCGCAGCTAACTACCGCAGAGGTCTTATTACAGACGAGGAGCGTTACAGCGAAGTTGTTAATACATGGATGGACACAGATAAGAAGCTCACAGAGGAGCTGCTTGCAGGTCTTGATAAGTACAACAACATCTACATGATGGCTGACTCCGGTGCCCGTGGTAGTAACCAGCAGATCAAGCAGCTGGCAGGTATGCGTGGACTTATGGCTGATACAACAGGACGTACAATCGAACTTCCTATCAAGTCAAACTTCCGTGAAGGACTTGACGTTCTGGAGTACTTCATGTCAGCTCACGGTGCTCGTAAGGGACTTTCTGATACAGCTCTTCGTACAGCCGATTCAGGATACCTTACACGTCGAATGGTTGACGTATCACAGGAACTTATCATTCGTGAGGTTGATTGCTGTGAAGGCAAGGAAGTAATTCCCGGCATGACAGTTAAGGCCTTCGTTGATGGAAAAGAAACAATCGAGCCACTTGAGGACAGAATCACAGGAAGATATGCATGTGAGACTATCAAGGACAAGGACGGAAACGTAATTGTTAAGAAGAATCACATGATCACTCCTTCTCGTGCAGCTAAGATCCTTTCAGTTGGCGTTAACAGTAAGGGTGGCCCGGTAGAGGCAGTTAAGATCAGAACAATCCTTACATGCCGTTCACACAACGGTATCTGTGCTAAGTGCTACGGCGCTAACATGGCAACAGGTGAGGCTGTTCAGGTCGGTGAGGCAGTAGGTATCATCGCTG
>JAEEGH010032365.1_pt1 | contig 10059 bp, 10 predicted proteins | sample 9134181 | NCBI WGS metagenome assembly JAEEGH01 (sample SAMN16246544, study PRJNA631951) | gut metagenome | biome: gut microbiome; feature: rumen; material: DP-attached | host: Bos | place: Iran: Karaj | collected 2018-10 | reverse complement strand
GGATCTCTGGTGAGTCTTCCCATTAAAATAACTTTATTCATATAGTGTTCTCCTTATGCTTCGTCCTGTCTAATGCATAAGTATCTGATGACGCCGTCCATGATTCTGATGCGACTGTCGAGCTCGGAAATTGCGGTTCCGTCAGCATCAAAATGAATGAAGTAGTAATAGCCTTCTGTCATCTTCTGGATTTCGTAAGCGAGCTTCTTCTTGCCCCACTCTTCTACATCCGCGATCTGTCCGCCGAATCTGGTCACATACTTCTTGACCTTCTCAAGTACAGCGGCACGTGCGTCGTCATCAATTACAGCATTAATAACGACAGCTAATTCATACTTGTTCATGCTGTTACCTCCTTTTGGTCTCTGGCCCACCCCGAAGGTGAGCAAGGAAAATATATCACGGAGTTTCAATATATCATCTGAAACACGGCAAAGCAAGAGTTTTATTATCTAAAAATGCATTTATTAGGAAAAATAACCTTTTCCGGGTACCGATAACCGCATTTTTAAGCAGGATATACGATAAGTATTTCTTTTGATTCAGAAATATTTTATCGTGTTACGATAATTTTGTGTTGACATACAATATTCCGGGTGCTATATTGTCTCACGAAGGGCAGTCAAAGCCCTCACAGATCATGATCATTACCGGGCTCACCTTAACCCGGGCATAAACGGAGGCTGTTATGACACAGAAAAACTTAGCGAGATGGATACAGGGCATTTTGCTCGGATTCGGAGTATTCGGATTATTCTTCTGTGTGGGAGTCGTTTATTTCGGCATCATCCCCATTATCGGCAAGGATATAGTAATACGCAATCCGGAATTTTCGTATATGTTTACCCCCTGGATGGTATTTCTCCTTCTTACCGCCGTCCCCTGCTACATCTTCCTCTTTTTCGGATGGAAGATATCCAGGAACATAATGGACGATAACTCATTCTCGCAGGAAAACGCACACTATCTTAAGATCATGGCCTATCTCGCACTTGGAGACACAGTGTTTTTCTTCATCGGCAACATCGTTTTATTCTTCCTCAGCATGAATCACCCGGGAATGCTGCTTGGATCGCTGGTAATAGATTTTCTCGGTGTTTCCGTTTCGGTGGGCTGTGCCGCTCTGTCACATCTGGTTCAGAAAGCGGCCGAGATGAAGGCCGAGAACGACCTGACAATATAGGAGGCGGGCTATGGATGAAGACAAGATCATATTCAACATAGATGTAATGCTCGCCAGACGAAAAATGAGCGTCAGTGAACTCGCCGACAGGGTCGGGATCACTGTGGCGAACATGTCAATCTTAAAAACCGGCAAAGCCAAAGCCGTCAAAGTAGACACACTCTGCAAATTGTGCAGGGCACTGGACTGCCAGCCCGGCGACCTGCTCGAATACCGGAAAGGAAACTAATCTCAGGAGAATCATTATGGAAATCTTTCGATACAAACGATCATTCAAAAAAGCTCTTTTATGGGCGGCACTGGCCATACTGTTCATATACAGAAACCGGGCATCGGTAACATATCCGCTTTTCATGGCATCAACACTCGGGATCCTTGCATGGGACTGCAAGAGCATGGGCAAGAGTCTCATCAGAAATCTTGACGGAAAGTTTGACATCAAGCTGTTCTACTGCATAGTCCTTATGCTCCTTTCCATCCACAAGTGCATCAGTTCCTCCGTTGACCTTCAGTTCGGCAGCGGAATGGGAATACTGCTCATCTTCTCCTGCCTGCTCCTCAAGATCTACTCCAACCAGGAAGCAAAGGAGATCACAGCGATGCTCTGCAAACTGGGACAGCTGATGATCGTCCCTCTCAAGAACATCGCAAAGCCCTTCACGGACTCCAAAGCGGTAAAACAGGCCAAAGCCATGGCGGCTGCCGGAATGGGCGGTGAAGGTGTCGCGCAGGAATCTGCGGGTAAAAAGACTGTAAAGAGCGTCTTACTCGGTCTGGTCATCGCGATCCCTCTTCTCTGGATCATCCTGGCACTGCTTTCATCGGCCGATCTTGTCTTCGGAAACATAGTCGAAGATATCCTTGACTGTATCCATCTTCCCGAGTTCACCGAAGACTGGTTTGGTATCCCTTTCAAGTTCGTCCTGTCATTCCTTGCTTTTTACGCCTGGACGGCATGCCTTCCCGCGGAAATTTTCCCCGAATCATCCGCACCGAAGAAATTCGATGCAGTCGTTGCGATCACCTTTAACAGCCTGATAGCGGTTGTATATCTTCTTTTCAGTGGAATTCAGTTCGTATATCTCGTAGGCCGGATGGAGCTTCCCAAAGGCTATACCTACGCCGAGTATGCACACGAAGGTTTTTACCAGCTCCTTGCGGTCACCATACTGAACCTGATACTCGTGTCATTTTGCAAAAAACACTTTGCCGATAATAAAGTCCTTAAGGCCATCCTGCTCATCATCAGTGTATGTACCTATGTGATGATCGCATCATCCGCACTCAGAATGTATCTGTATGTCGGAGTATACGGTCTTTCACACCTCAGGGTTTATGTACTCTGGCTCCTCGTGATACTCACCGTATGGACCACAATCCTGATCGCAGGAATCTTCAGGGAGAACATTCCCTACTTCAGGATCATCACCGTATTCGTAAGCGTATGGTATCTCGTATTTGCATTTTCGATGCCCGACAAGTGGATAACCGCATACGACCTGAGTCTGAAAAACGTACCCACGGATCTGGTATACGAGGTCTATCCCGATGCAGCGCCCATTCTCAAAGAGGACGGAAGATTCTGGACTGATTACTGCCGCTATCTTCATAATGACCTTGACGAATATCGTGAAAAGAATATCCTCAGCTTTGCGCGTGAGTATAACTTCTCCGAAGATTATGCAATGAGACTGATCGAAAAAGAAAACCTCGGTTCCGACGATTACGATTACAGATACGATCGCGATATGCTCTTTGGCTGATAAGCAGCCTTTCCGGTCAGATTCAAACGAAAACAAAGGGACGGTTCCGGTGTTTCAGAATTTTTTGAAACACCGGAACCGTCTCCGTTTTATTCATTATGTTTTTCTTCAGTCGACTATTCCGAAACCGAGGATCGTAAATCTCTTATCCTTTTCGGGAATCCTGATCTCGACATCTCTTTCCTTTGCGGGACCGCCCCTGAATGCGATCAGCGCATTGGCGTGCTGCCAGCCGATGATATGGGGATCTATGTCGAGCTTCTTTTCACCGTCCACATAAACCTCGGCACATCCTACCTCGGGTGATGCGGAATCCATGTATCCGATAAGGAGTGCGCTGAACTTCATCCTTGCCCTGAAGACAACATCCGAATCACTCTTTCCGTCGTAGAACCAGTTGCCGGCAAATTCGGGAGTCACGCTCAAGTCCATATTTCTTTCGACTGCCTGAACCTCGGGGCTGTTTATTCCAAATACGCCTTTATCATAGGAAATAACGGCAGGTGCAGAGTCGATATTGAATCTGTCGACAAGATAAACCCCTTCAAACTCTCCGCCCTTCGGAGGTGTGATGCCTGTGATATCAAGGTCTGCTTCATCCTCGGACTCATCGGCTATCTTAAAGATATTGATCAGGCCGTCCGCCATGATGCGGTGTCCCGTGTTGGTGGGATGATACATATCGTAGAAGTAGCGGTTCTTGCCGACTACGCCGCCCTCTTCCACACTCAGATAGAACTGGTCATAAACCGCATCCTTGATGCTGACCATGGGAAGGTTATACGCTTCGCCCACGGGCTTAAGTCTGTCCTGAAGATTATAGCCGTCCACAAATACGGAATAGATCAGGATAACTGCAGGCTTCTGAGGACTGTTGTAAATCTTTCTCACAAGAGAATCGAAGCACTCGCCCTGCGTTTCGTCTCCTTCGTCATTAACGGCAAATTCCATGACAACAACATCCGGGAGTTTCTTTCCGTCTTCGGTGACATCGTGATCGTAACGCAGCATTCCGAGTTCGGAAGGAGTTCCGCCGACACCTGCTTTGGTATATCCCACGTTGTCTTCGTATCCCCTGCCCGCAATGTCACAGAATCCCTTGAAAGCATTATATGCATAGCAGCTTGTATTGATCGGTATGGCTCCGGCACCCTGGGTAATGGATCCGCCGATGAAAGCGACCTCAACCTTTTCTCCCTTACGTGCCTTATCGATGGCCGCCTTAAGACGATGGATGTTGCCCTTCTGCATAAGGGACTTTCCGATCATCTTCTTATAATTCTCGCTTGAAGTGTCAACTTCCTTGTCATCCTTAAGCTCGGGCGCGGTATATCCGTCGTTAAGATAGAATGCGACAGAGACCTTGGCCTGAAGGCCGGGCTCGGGGAATTCAAAACGGATCTGTCCGGGAATATTGTCATCATCCGACCACTCAACTTCATCAAGATTTATAAGACTTTCCGATCCGTCGGCTTTTACCGTTTTTCTTATGGTTGTACCGGAAACGTAAGGGTCTGTGTGACCGTACATCTGAAAACAGAAATCCACATATTCGTTAAGATCTTCGGCCTCTATTGAAACACCGATCTGCCTTATGAGTTTTTTGAAGCCTTCGGTACTGCCCAAAAGAGCGATGATCTCTTCGTCTTCTATGTTTCCCACAAGGCGTGCGCTGCTCTCAAGCCTTCCGTCGCTTTCATAGATCGGCTGCATTCCTTTGCCGCCGGGCCATTGCTGCGCGAAAATGTCTTTACCGCGCATTATATAAAACGAAGCGCCTTTTTTGATCGGGTCCTTGGGCGCTTTCGGCTGTAAACTGATATCTGTCATGCTTAAACCCTCCATATTGAATTAATCATAAAAAAACAAGCGATAGTTTTCTTCCTATCGCTTGCCGTAATTTTTTCAATTTATGCTAATACTTTCTGTAATTTCCGCTAAGTGCAAGGAATGCAAAGAAGTACAGACAATTGTCGTAATATCTGCGCTCGCCCTTACGAAGCGGTGTGTTGTAAAACGTCGTAAGCCACTCTTTTGAAAGATCCGTGATACCGGTAACCGCAGCAGTCTCTGCAACCGTAGCCATGAGTCCTACCGGATGAAGTGCTTTGTCACCCGCATATTCATCGCCGGTACGGGTACCGTCTATTTCGTATATACCGAAATCATTTGCTCTCAAATCGTTAATGAGTGCTTTCTGTATCTTTTCGCATGCTGCGAACTGCCCCAGGTCTTCGCCACCCCAGATATGATCCAGAGAAAGGTTTGCAACCGTTCTGTATGCATCAGAATAGAACCAGTCGTGACGCATATCCATCCAAGGCATGGGCTTCTGAAGAGGACGTCCGTCAAATTCGGCATATTCCGCAGAAAATCCTGTAACGGGATGGCACGCCTTTACAAGATATTCACGGCTTGCCTTCGCTGCTTCTTTAAAAAATTCTCTGTCTTCTTCATATGCACGCTCCGCGAAAATATCGTAGAAGTGAGGAAGGTGATATGAAGGATCCGTGAAGGGACAACCGGGAACAAAAAGAATCTGTTTGTTGTCACGGTTAAACATCGGAGCGCCTTCACGTTTCTCGCTTCCTTTGTGAACCATTGCAGAAAGAATCTTTCTTGCTTCCTCGGAGTAATTAAAGATGCCTTCTCCGTCACCCCATCTTGCGGATGCAAAGAAAAGCGCCATAGCGTAGTACTCTTCTCCGTCGGGAGCCGGACCGTTTGAATTGGGGGTACCGTTCGTCTGACAAGACCATGCGAAATATCCTTCAGCCCAGCCTTCCGTCATGTACATATATGTCTTTGACCATTTCCATATACGGTCACACTGTTCTTTCATATCAAGCTGCACGCATATCATCATGCCGTAGCTCATGCCTTCTGTTCTGGCATCGTAGTTACCGGTGTCCATGATGTATCCCATGTCTTCACCGGCATCAAAATAGACTTTATCTTCACCGAAGAAATATTCCTGCTTGATCTCTTCAAGCCTTTTTAAAGTCTGTTCGTCGGATATACCGATCTCATTAAAGAAATTTTTGTAATTCATATACTCACCCTGTTTAGGACACCCCGTCCCAGTCCCTTTACTAATTTTTGCGTGTGATAACACGGGCTATTTCATCGAAATCCATTCCGTATTCGATGTTGTACGTTCCTACACTTATAACTTTGTCATAACCGTTGTCGCATAAGTATTTGTCAAACTCCACCGCGGATTCGATAAGGCCGGCTTCATATATTCTTCTTGCCACGCTTACGGAGCTGTCGCCTCTGATCACCGTGATCACAACTCCGTCTTCACCGGGGATAAAGCCTTTCTCATCCGAAGGAAGTGGATTGATGGCGGGAGGAGTTACTTCTTCCTCTTTTGTCTCCTCGACGATATCCTTATTTAAGGATTCTTTCTCGCCTTCCTTGTCGGTTTCGCTTTCGTTTATTATAGGCGGAACGGTTTCTTTGTCGGGCTCGATAAATGCCGGTTCTTTATCCGCATCATCGGTTTTGACTGACGTATCTTCCTTCTTGACGTCATCGGTCTTTACGGAAGTTGTATTTTTATCATCCGAAGTTTGCGCCTCTTTTACGGATGATTTTGTTTCTTCTTCCTTGTTAACCGATTCGGTAAGTATCGCCGATTCCGTCATTCCCAGTTCCGCAGCACGTTTTTTGATTTCTGCATCGCTTAATCTTTCTTTGGAACCAAATCCCAGAACAAGCGCTGCCAAAACAAGTCCCGCGCCTATGCCGCGGGAGTATGACCTTAGATTCATATATTATCCTTTACTTCTTATTGGCAAAAAGATCGATCACGAGTTTAACTTCTCCGACGCCGAGTCCCAATTCTTTGGCAATGGCCATGTTGGATTTGCCCTCTTCGTGCATCTTTCTTATCTGATCGTTCTTATTTTTGCGGCTTTCATTGTCCCTGTCAAAATACAGTTCCACTTCCGGTCCTTTATCCCCACTCTGAACATCCGCATCGTTGTCGGGAACATTTATCTTCGGAGCCCCTACCGTTTTCCCGGTTACAGGCTTTTTAACCGTCCTCTTGGTTGAAACCTTCTGGGGTTTTAACGGAACAAATTCAGGTTCTTCGGGTTTGGATGCATCCGGTGCATCTGCCTCAGCTGCCGAGACACTTGATAACAGATCGTTCGTGAACTCGGCTTTTTTGCTAAGTTCTTCGTCTTTTACTTTAAGTATCTCTTCTTTGACTTCAAGCTGTCTGTTCTTTTCTTTTAGCTCTTCATCTTTGATCTTCAGAGCTTCATCCGAGTTTTTAAGCTTTTCGCCCTTGTCGTTTAACATATCATAAAGGAAGACCGCTTCCTTATGATTGTCGTTGATACGTTTAAGTACCGTCTCGGAATATTCATCCACAGCCATTATCTTTTCGTTGGAAAGCTTCTCAAGCTGCCTTTCCGTTTTTTCAACGGAATAGTTAACGGTCTCGTCAACTATCTCTTCGATGCGCTCTTTTGCGTTTGAAACTTCGCGCTCGACCATTTCCTTAATGACTTTTTCGTCGATCTTCTGACTGTCTTTATCTTCCTTTTTTCTTGAATCCGGCAGAAAGAACGATGCCACAATAAACACCACTCCGACTGCCAGCAAAACTATTGACGCTGTGCTCATCCTTCACCTTATCAAATACGGATGTCAAATGACCCGGGTCGGCCTTTTACCACAACCTTCCCTTCTTTATCATTGTCGTGATCTCCGTGTTCTTTTTTTCTTTGTCCGCCATCCCCGCTGTATTCGTTCGAACCTTTCTCTCTTGCGTCAAAACGCTTTTGATTGTTTGACGTCTCATCGGTTCTTACGATGGCATTTGATTTGTTGTCCGTCTCGTCTTTCATGTGCTGGACAAAACTTGCCTGATCCGATGTGATCTTCGAATCTTCCGCCTGGCGTTGTATCGCGAAATCCTGTACTCTCGTGATCGAGCCCTGAAGCTCAAGAGGACCAATTGCCATACCCTACCCCCTTAATAGATTGCGGCCATCTTAACGTCTCCCGCCTCTTTAATGAAACGGCAGTATTTCATTGAAGACTTAACCGTGGTTGACACGTCACCGATACAAATCTTTGTTCCCGGGAATACATCGCCGGTAACGATGACCTGACCTTGTGTATCGGCATCGAGAACGTGCTGATACTGCTCAAGTTCCTGCATGCACTGTGCAAGACGTTCTCCGCTTTTCTTGCTGATAGTTGCAAGCTGCTGTATCTGAGCTATCTGATCGGGAAGCATTTTGACTCCCTGCTGAAGTTTCTGCTTTGCACCTTCCAAAACAGGTTTGATGGTGGCAAGCTGCTTGTTAAGTTCGGCGATTTCTTTTTGCAGAGCGGCAACAGTCTGTTTAACGGTCGCATCCATTCCGACTTCTATTATCGTATCCGCCCCCATCTGAGAGCCAAGGTTCTTAACGGATACCGAAACAGTTGCGCAAACACGTCCTCCCGTTATGAATCCGCGCTTACCTACCGCATGTACTTCCGTACCGGCAACAACGGTGCTGTGAAGGATCGACTCGGCATCAACATAACCTTCCGCAGTTGCGGTGGCATTTTCGATGAATTTGCTGATGATATTTCCACCGGCTTTTAACGTTCCCTTATGCATACCGTTCATGCCTCTGGCGATTATGATGTTTTCGCCGGCTTCAAGATATGCGCCTTCCACCACACCTTTAACATCGATGTTGCCGCTGCATTTTATCGAGAAGTTTTCACAGACGTTTCCGTTTACGGTAACGCTTCCTTCGTATTCGATATTTCCCACCGAGTTATCTACATTCTCAACTTCCAGAACATCGGATACAAATACCTTTCCTTCAACAAGCGTAACATGTCCGTTAACATCGGCGTAAAGATTGCATTTGTCTTCGCTCTGTGTGATGTTACGACCGAACTTAAGTATTGCCGGACGAACATCTCTGGGCTTGATCTTTTCTCCTTTGACATTTTCACCCATCTCACCTTTGACAGCCGGTGTGAGTGTTGCCAGAAGATCGCCCTTCTTACAGTTGTTGATCGTATTTAAGTGGAAAAAGTCGACCGATCCGTCTTCGTTCATCGTGGGACGAACTCTGGGATCCGTATTGAAGAAATATTCTATCGAAGCATCCGACCCCTGTACCGGAGGTGTTCCCTTCGCTACAACGTAATCGGTGCAATAAAGTCTTTCTTTAAGGAATTTATCGATCTCGGCTTCATCGATTCCCGAAATGACACCCCGCGCGGTAAGTTCATTCATGAAATCGGACTTGCTCATTTTTGCGCCGCCCGCAAAGGGTGCAAAAACTCTTACCGTAACAAGCATATTGTCGGGAGAAACGGTAACTTTCGCAAATTCTCCGTCGGCAAAAGAAAACTTTGAGGCGGTACGAACATCGGTCTCCTCGGAGGCTATGAGCGCATTCATGAGGTCCTTGGGCTCATACACCAAATTTTTTAAAGAAAGATATTCAACAACATCTTCCCTTCTTAAAGGTTCACCGCCGTCAGTCGCGGGAAATACTCTGAGTACTGCGTTTCCGTTTACCTGTACTATTTGAAAATATGCGTTCATGCGATACCCCCTCTAAAGCCCTATGCAAGGATTCCCATATAATTGCCAAGCTTCTCTTTCATTTTCTGTAAAGCTCTCGTATGAAGCTGAGATACTCTGGATTCAGAAACCTCCAAGACGTAGCTTATTTCCTTAAGTGTCAGTTCTTCGTAGTAATAAAGCAAAATAACTTTACGTTCTTTTTCCGTAAGTGTGTCCAAAGATGCGGCGAGCTGCTGCTTAAGTTCCGCTTTCTCCAAAACCTCTTCCGGTCCGTCGAAATGAGAAGTCAGGTTCTTCTCATTGGGAACCTCGCTTCCCGATTCCATAAATTCATTGAGCGATACTACGTTGGTAACTTTCATCTGAGATTGCCAGTCACACAACTCATCGGAAGAAATGTTCAACTTTTCGGCTATCTCGTCGTCCGTGGCGGGACGGCCTTTCTCAAGTTCCACTTCTTTCATTGCGTTGTCGATCTGACGCTGACGCTGTCTGACCGTTCTCGGAATCCAGTCCATCTTTCTTATCTGATCGAGAATGGATCCTCTTAT
>JAEEGH010032363.1_pt1 | contig 10059 bp, 7 predicted proteins | sample 9134181 | NCBI WGS metagenome assembly JAEEGH01 (sample SAMN16246544, study PRJNA631951) | gut metagenome | biome: gut microbiome; feature: rumen; material: DP-attached | host: Bos | place: Iran: Karaj | collected 2018-10 | reverse complement strand
TCCTGGTGCTTGGAAGGTTGTCGATCACCAGCATGGAAAAAATCTTGCTTGCTGAGCACTCTCCCGACTGGCTCAGTTCCTTAAGCTCTTTTGCTTCTGCCGCAGTCGGATACAGGTTTTCAGACTGTATTATCCCGAGCAGAGCCCTTTGGTCTTCTTCCTGCATATAAGAGATCTCCAGTCCGGGGGCCATCTTTATCTTCTTTTCATCCATCAGCTCCAGAAGCTCCGGTATAAGCTTATTCAGCTGGATATAGCGCTGTATCTGCTTCGGACTCTCATTGCTCTCTTCCGCCAGAACCTCTATAGAGCGCTTCCCCCTAAAAATGTGGTCAAGTTGACCACATTTATCCCTGCTCTCCTTTCGGAGTGCATTAATGGCATCAAGGCGCTGTTTGGTAGACTTGGCCTTTTCGCTCGGCAGGATCTCATCCCGCTGCATATTGGAATCAACCATTGCAAGTGTGGCTTCGGCATCTGTCATTTTCACTATCCTTGCTTTTATAGTCTTATTCCCTGCCCTTTTTGCCGCATGACTCCTTCTATGTCCGGATATTATCTCATATCCTCCTTCTTTTCTTTCCCGTACGATGATAGGATCCAAGACACCCTGGAGCTCTATACTCCTTACAAGCTGATCCATAGCCTCATCATCCCGCACCAGAAAAGGATGTTCCTTGAATGCGTGTGTCTCTTCCAGAAGGATGTCCTTTTCCTGATAATCTTTTCGAAGCAGTTGCTCCATAGAATTAAACTCTATCTTCCCATCGAATTTATTTGCCATTCTGTATCACCTCCTCAACCAGAGAACTGTACGCTCTTTCGACCTTACTTCCCGGAGCGTGTTTATAGATACTTATTCCCAATGCTGATATTTCCGACGCTCTTACCGACCTCGGTATCGGGCATTCAAAAACGCGGACATATTCGGAGTAGTTCTTTATTATCTCCTTCTTGATCACCTGCCCGTAGTTTGTACGGGGATCTGCCATCGTGATCAATATCCCTTCTATCGATAGTTTGGGATTTACCATTTCTTTTACATCCTGTATCGTTCCAATAAGGTCTTCAAGATCTTCTACAGCCAGGAACTCTGCCTGGACGGGTATGAGCACCGTATCAGCACAGGCAAGGACGTTTACAGTGATGAGATCCAGCGAAGGGAGACTGTCGATAACGATATAATCGTAATCTTCTTTTAGCGGTCTTATGCATTTGTCGAGAACAAGCTCTCTGCTCATGGTTCCGATAAGTGCCAGTTCAAGATTCGATGCCTTAATATTGCTCGGTATCAGATCCACCCCTTCCGGATGATGTAGTATTGCCTTATGAGGATCAAAGTCCTGTTTGGTGATTATGTTGTTCATCATCGTAACGAAGTTCGGTGTCAGCGTACTCGGATGAACCAGGTGTCCCGCCTCGTCTCTCCAAAGAGCTTTTGTAAGATCTGCCTGCCCGTCTGTATCTACAAGAAGCACCTTATACCCTTTGTTAGCAAGTCCTATGCCAAGGCTCGCTACGGTGGTTGTCTTTGCGACTCCACTTTTATGATTTGCTATAGCGATCACTCTACACATTTCTATTCCTTTCTTTCAAAATTTATTTTTTTCCACAGTAGCTTTCCTCAATGCACCTTCATTTGATCACCTTCTTTCGTCAGATATTTGATGTAAGAAGCAAAAAACTCTTCCCAGACCTACTGTCTGGAAAGAGTTTTCCTGATCAAAACGAATCTACAAATCGCAACTATTTACTATTATTGCATATTATTGTATGGAAAAATGTGGTACCAAGTGTTGCACTTATGTACTTTTCTGCTCCATCCTCATATGCCGCTGCACACTAAAACACGCATAAACACTACGTTTCCCTCTTCTGATATTTCCGGGGCAGCCCCCAATTACTTCAGATGCCAGATATCCGAATTGTAATCTGCTATCGTCCTGTCCGATGAGAAGTATCCGGCCTTTGCGATGTTGTTGATGCACATCTTCGCCCAGCGGCGTCTGTCCTCATAATCACCGATCATCCGGTCCTTGACGCGGATATAATCCTTAATGTCGAGAAGCGTCATGAACCAATCCTTGACTATCAGCTCATTATGGAGCCTGTTGAGGTTCTCGGCCGTACCCAGTGCCATGATCTCTGGTGAGATGATGAAGTCTACGAGCTTCTTTATCAGCTCATCATTCTCATAAAAGTCACGTGACACATAGGCATGTCTGTCATAGAGTCCGATGACCGTATCAGAGCTCTCGCCGAAGATGTAGATATTGTCATCTCCCACCAGCTCGTGGATCTCCACGTTGGCTCCGTCTTCGGTGCCGAGGGTAACTGCACCGTTGAGCATGAACTTCATGTTTGAGGTTCCGGATGCCTCTTTGCTGGCAAGGGAGATCTGCTCGGATATATCAGCCGCAGGTATGATGATCCCTGCCTTCTGAACGTTATAGTTTTCGATCATCACTACGCGCAGGTAAGGTGCCACCTCAGGATCCTTTGCACACAGATCCTGCAGGCAAAGGATCAGATGGATGATATCCTTTGCGATAACATAGGCAGGTGCTGCCTTTGCTCCGAAGATCACGGTGATCGGACGGGTAGGCTTCTTGCCGCTCTTGATCTCAAAGTACTTGTAGATCACATAAAGCGCGTTCATCTGCTGTCTCTTGTACTCATGGAGACGCTTTACCTGAACATCATAGATCGAGTCAGGGCTTATCTCTGTATTCTGGGTATCCTTAAGATACTTCGCTGCAACTTTCTTATTATTTGTCTTTATTGCAAGCAGCTTATCGAGCACCTCGGTATCATCTGCATACTTTAACAGTCCCTCGAGTCTGTCCGCATCCTTTAAGAAGCCGTCTCCTATCAGGCTTCTGATCAGCTCCGTAAGTTCGGGATTGCAGTGCATCAGCCATCTTCTGAAGGTGATACCGTTAGTCTTGTTGTTGAACTTTCCGGGATAGATCTTCGAGAAGTTCTTCAGCTCACTCTTCTTGAGGATGTCGGTGTGCAGCGCAGCCACTCCGTTAACGGAATATGAATAATGAATATCCATATGTGCCATGTGAACACGTCCGTCATCATCGATGATGTATGTGGTCGGATCAGCAAACTCGTGTCTTACACGGTTATCAAGCTCCCTAATGATCGGAAGCAGATGAGGAACAACCTCCTCCATATAGTCCATGGGCCACTTCTCAAGCGCCTCTGCCAGGATCGTGTGATTTGTGTAAGCACATGTCTTTCTGACTTCCGAGATAGCCTCGTCCATCGTGAACCCGCGAAGCTGCAGCAGTCTGATGAGCTCCGGGATGACCATCGAGGGATGTGTATCGTTGATCTGAATCGCGACATACTCATGGAGTCTGTGGATGTCTCCGCCGCGCTCCTCGGTCTCTGCGAGGATCAGCTGAGCCGCATTACTTACCATGAAATACTGCTGATATATCCTGAGTACCTGTCCCGCTCTGTCGCTGTCATCAGGATACAGGAAAAGTGTCAGGTTCTTTTCTATCTCGTTCTTATCAAAGCTTATGGAATCTCCGTTTACCAGATTCTCATCCACGGAATCCAGATCAAACAGATGCAGCTTATTGATGCCCTCCGTCTGATATCCGGGAACGTCTATATCATACATAGCCGAACGCACGGTACAGCGTCTGAAAGGAACCAAGAAGCTCCTGTCTGTACGATTGAGCCAACATTTATCCGTGATCCAGGGATTCTTTACCTCTTTCTGAAGCCTGTTCTCAAACTTCTGCTCAAACAGACCGTAATGATAGTTGAGTCCCACACCGTCTCCGGGCAGAGCCAGTGTCGCGATCGAATCCAGGAAACATGCCGCAAGTCTTCCGAGTCCGCCGTTTCCGAGTGAAGGCTCGGGTTCGTACTCCTCGATGAGCGACAGATCCTTGTTATGCTTCTTAAGTGCCTCCTTAACCCCGTCATACATGCCGAGATTGATGAGGTTGTTTGATAAAAGCTTTCCGATCAGAAACTCAGCCGAGATATAGTAAACCTTCTTCTTGCCTGAAAGCTTGGGACGATTTGCCATCTCCTGCTTCGTAAGGATCAGCAGTCCCTTTTGGATCTCTTCCTCGGTACACTGAGCGATCCCTCTGCCAAAGTTGGCCTTCAGTACTTCCTCTATCCTTTGCTCCATTAATCTCTCCTTTCGTTATCACAATGTGCTCAAATGATACACAAAAGTTTTACCTTCCGTACAATCTCGTCAGTTTTTTCATCTCTGCCGAAAGATCCTTGGTCAGCGCGTCCTTGTCCATGCGCCATTTCCAATTCTCCCCTATCGTAGACGGAGTATTGATCCTGGCCTCGTTTGAAAGTCCGAGCCAGTCCTGCATAGGTATTATACACATATCTGCGGACGACGCCAGCGCTGCACGCACCAGCTTTCTGGTGAGAACCGCCTTATTCTTTACATGATAGTCGACATAATCCTGAACCTCGGCAAGCTCAGCTTTTTTGATGCTGTCCAGCCATCCGCGCAGCGTCTCGTTATCATGCGTGCCGGTATATACCACGCAGTTTTTACAATAATTGAAGGGCAGATAGTCATTCGTCTTATCGGAGGATGAGCTCTCATCCCGTCCGTCAAATGCAAACTCCAGGACCTTCATATTCGGGAAACCTGTGTCTTTGACCAGCTTTCTGACGGAATCCGTCATAAAACCGAGATCCTCTGCAATGATCGGAGTCTCTCCTATCTCTTTTTTGACAGCCTTAAAGAGCGCCAGTCCGGGACCCTTCTTCCATTTGCCCTTCCTGGCATTCTTTGCACCGGCAACGATGCTGTAATACTCGTCAAAACCTCTGAAATGATCTATACGGATGACATCATAGAGCTTCATGCAGTTTTTCATACGCTCTATCCACCAAGCATATCCGGTCTCTTTGTGATACTTCCAGTCATAGAGTGGATTACCCCAGAGTTGTCCGTCTGCCGAAAAAGCATCCGGAGGACAGCCAGCAACTGCAACCGGACTTCTGTCCTCATCCATCTGGAAAAGCTCGGGATGCGCCCATACATCTGCACTATCCTCGGCAACATAGATCGGAATGTCACCGATTATCTTGATCCCGGACTTATTGGCATACTTCTTCAGCTTCTCCCACTGACCGAAAAATTCATACTGGATCCACTCATAGAAGAGGACTTCATCGGCATACTTTTGAAAAGCAGCCTTGATCGCCACAGGCTTACGAAGTCTGAGTTCATCCTCCCACAGCATAAAAGAAGCTCCGCCGTGTGCGTTCTTTAATGCCATGAACAGAGCATAATCCGGAAGCCACTTTTTATTCTTTTTCACAAATCGCTCCACCTTGGAACGCTTATCATCCGAGATCCTGCCAAAAGCTTTCTTCAGGAGCGGGTAGCGATTCTCATATAATAGTCCGTAGTTTATATATTTATCATCTGCCTTAAGCTTTGCACGATCGCACTCAGCCTTTTTCAGGAGTCCCTCATCTATAAGCTCCTTCAGATCGATAAAATAAGGATTTCCGGCAGCAGTCGAGAACGACTGATACGGCGAATCTCCGTAACTGGTCGGTCCTATCGGCAGCATCTGCCAGTAGCTCTGACCTGACTTTGCCAAAAAGTCCACAAATTTATATGCTTCTTTTGAAAAGCAGCCGATCCCATATGCACCCGGCAGTGAAAACACCGGGAAAAGTACTCCGCTTTTTCTCATCAAATTCTCCTTTTGATCAACCTATTTTCTTGACCGAATCGCGTGTCAAAAGCTCAGTGGGGAATACCGTGTCAGCTATACCCTCTTCCTGTGATATGAGCTTTAAGAGGATCCTGACGGATTCCAAAGCCATCTCATGACGCGGCTGGACCATCGTTGTGATCCTGGGATTCATGTAATCTCCAAGCTCTATACCGTCGAATCCGACAACCGAGATATCATCGGGGATCTTCAGTCCCGCATCATATATGGCGCGATACGCACCTATCGCGGTAAGATCCGATATACAGTAAACAGCCGTGAATTCTTTTTTTGACGCGATCAGTTCCTTGGTAACGACATATCCGTTTTCTACGGTGAACTCGTCGATATCCTTCTTCATATGAAAGACCAGATCCTCGTCCACTTCTATGCCGTGTTCCTCCAGCGACTTCCTGTAGCCCAAAAGTCGCCCTCCTGCGACTGCCATATCACCCTCGACACCGGCTATGATAGCGATCTTTTTATGACCCATATCGCAGAGATAATCCACCATACGCTTTGACGCAGCGATATCGTCAATACCTACTGTCGGACAGGGAGCATGAGGCCCCTCGATCGTATGTGAGACCGTGCAAAAGACATAAGGAACATTAACGTTTAACAGAGACTTGCTGTTGGGATTGATCCATCCGCCGAGGAATACGATACCCTTAAGCCTCTTTTCCTTTGAAAGCCGAAGCGCTTCTGCCGGGATGTTCACATCATTGTCAACGGAATGAAGCAAAAAGTCATAACCGTTCTTTTCAAGCTCGTTCTGAAAATCGTCATACATCGATGTGAAGAAGATGTTCCCAACACCACAGACTATCAATGCTATGGTGTTGGACTCCGTCATCTTGAGATTCCTTGCACTCGTATTGGGAACGTATCTGAACTTCCTTACGGTCTCAAGTATCCTCTCTTTTGTCTTTTCATTGATGCCCGGATCATCATTTATCGCACGCGAAACAGTGGAAACACCCACTCCGCAGATCCTGGCAATGTCTTTTATGGTGATATTTTCGCTCATTCTTATCCCTTAACTGCACCTGCCGCAACGCCCTTGATGATGTACTTCTGGCAGGCAAAATAGAATATGATTACCGGAATGATGGATAACAGGATCAGTGCCATCGTAGCACCGAGGTCAACCGTTCCGTAGCTTCCCTTAAGATACTGGATATGTATCGGTATGGTCCTGTACTCGTTGATATCCAAAACAAGATAAGGGAGCAGATAGTCGTTCCATACCCACATAAGCTCCAGGATGCCGACTGAGATAAGCGTAGGCTTAAGCATGGGGACAACTACCATAAAGTATGTACCGATAGGTCCGCAACCATCGATCGCTGCCGCCTCCTCTATCTCCAGAGGAATGCTCTTTACAAATCCCACAAACATAAAGATCGCCAATCCTGCACCGAAGCCCAGGTATACGATCGGAATCGTAAAGGGCGTGTTGAGCTTGAGCTTGTCCGCTGTCTTTGAAAGCGTGAACATTACCATCTGGAAAGGAACTACCATTGAGAATACGCAAAGGAAATATACGATCTTGCAGATCATATTATCAACTCTTGCGATATACCATGCAGCCATGGATGTAAAGAGAAGGATCAGTCCGACTGAAAGGACGGTGATCACAACGCTGTACAGAACGCTCTTGAAAAAAGGATAGTTTCCGAAGGTCATACCCTTTACAAAGTTGGAGAATCCTGCGTTCATCTCACCCGTAGGCAGATCAAAAGTATTTGTCTTAACAAATGTATTTACCTTAAAAGAATTGATCACAACTGCCAGAACCGGGAGCACCCATATGATACATACGAAAGCAAGAACGACTGAGTAGATCGTTTTTCTTATTATATCTTTCTTCATTACTGCTGCACCTCCCTCTTTCTGGTATAAGCAAGCTGTAACAGTCCAAGTCCGGCAACCAGGATGAAGAACAATACCGCCTTTGCCTGAGCCACGCCTGTAGCTGACTTGTTGGAACCGTAGAATGTATTAAAGATATTTAATGCCATCATCTCTGTTGTCTTGATCGCCGATCCGTCGGGCTGGATGACGAAAGGCTGTCCGCCTGTCAGTGCAAGGTTCTGATCGAAAAGCTTGAACCCATTGGTAAGTCCGAGGAATGAGCAGATCGTTATCGAAGGCATGACATTCGGGATCGTGATCCTGAAAAGGATCTGGCTGCGACTTGCTCCGTCTATGCTGGCAGCCTCGATCATATCGTCCGGAACTGCCTGAAGTCCTGCGATATAGATGATCATCATATATCCGACCTGCTGCCAGATCATCAGTATGATCAGTCCCCAGAAGCCGTACTTTGTCTCCAAAAGGATGGATGTACTGTATCTGGAAAGAATACCGTCAAAGATCATCGCCCAGATGTATCCCAAAACGATACCGCCGATAAGGTTCGGCATAAAGAATACCGTTCTGAAAAGATTGCTTCCCTTTATGTTCTGAGTCAGGATGTATGCAACCGTGAAAGCCAGAACATTTATAAGTACAAGACTTACTACCGCAAAAACAGCTGTATAATCAAAGGAATATCTGAAGCTGGCATCCGAAAAGGCTTTGCCGTAGTTCGAAAAGCCGATAAACTCAGCATCCTTTATCAATCGAAATTTACAAAATGAAAGATATATTCCCTGGATGAACGGCCATACAAAGCCGATGATAAATGCCGCTAAAACCGGCCCCATAAATAACAGAAAATGTTTTTTGATTGATTCCTTCGGGGTTTTGGATCGTGTTTTGTTCATACGAAACCTCCTAAAAAGAGAGGCGAGCAATTTGTGTCACCCGCCTCTTTGATAAGTCTAATATGCAGATCGTGAGGCTTTATCAGTCAGCGTTTGCAAGTCCGTACTGTGTAGCCCAGCCGTCAACGAATGCTGCCTTTACGAGATCCCAGTTAGCATCGCTCTGATCAGCGTTGTACTGGTTAAGTGCTGCAACAAGTGCTGCACGATAGTCATCTACGTTAGGCTGATAGTTTGTAGCCCAATCCATTACGTAGCAGCCGTCAGCAGTGTACTTAGCTGCATCGTTAAGGAAGCCGTTTGAAGACTCAACTGCGTTCTTGTAAGGCATGATACCAAGCTGCTCAACCATAGCCTTGCTTGCATCAGGATCAGATACGAGCCATACCATGAAGTCGATGGTAGCCTGCTGATCTGCCTCGGAAGCGTTTGCATTAACTGCCCAGCAGTTCTCTGTACCGCAGTTAAGACCAGCCTTCTCCTCGCCTGCAACACCACAGTAGTAAGGGATCATTGTAGCGTTCGGAACATCGCCGGATACTGCTGCATACTCCCAGGAACCGTTTACGAAGAATGCTGCCTTGCCCTCTTTGAACTCTGCCTCAGCGTCATGTCCGCCGTTTGCAAGATCCTTGGGGTCTGTAAGGCTGTTGTTGATGATGAGGTCATAGAGGTTCTTGTAGTTCTCCATGTACTTACCTGTAAGAGATGCGGGGCACTCTTCCCACTTAGCACCTGACTCCTTCTCCTCATAGAAGTACTCAAGGTTAGCAAGGTGTCCTGTGAATCTCCAGGAAGAAGAATCATCCATATCGGAAGATGAGAATGCATCGAAACCAAGAGTATCAGCATTCTTGTGGATATCCTCAGCTACTGTCTTGAGACCTTCAAAGTTCTTGATCTCGTCCATGCTGTGACCAGCCTTCTCGATCAGATCGGGGTTAACGATGATGCCGTAGCACTCATAGCAGTAACCGATAGAAACGAGCTTTCCTGTCTCATCATAGAGGTTGTATGCGTCTGTTGAAAGCTCATCAGCGATCTTTGTGCCTGTAAGGTCGATAGCGTAATCAGCCCAATCCTTAACGCCTGCTGCGTTACCTACTACGAAAAGTGTAGGAGCCTCAGACTTGTCCATCTCGGACTGAAGTGTCTGACTGTAAGTACCTGAAGCTGCGGTTACGATCTTAACCGGAACGCCTGTGGTCTCTGTGTACTTCTTGCCCAGCTCCTGGATGGTCTCATCAAGCTCGGGCTTGAAGTTGAGCCAGTATACGGAACCCTCTCCGCTTGCTGCTGTCTCTGTAACAGCCTCTGCATCACCTGATGCGTCAGTGCTTCCTGCATCGGTGCCTGTAGCTGCGCTACCGCTGCCGCCGCAGCCTGTGAATAATGACATTGTCATTGCCGCACATAAAAATACACTAAGTAACTTCTTTTTCATGATCTTCCTCCTTAATCATTTGATTTCATGAAATTATCGGAAACGTTTCCGACGCAGAAAGTATATCATGGAAACGTTTCCAATGCAAGCACTTTTTTCAGGTAAT
>JAEEGH010032362.1_pt1 | contig 10060 bp, 3 predicted proteins | sample 9134181 | NCBI WGS metagenome assembly JAEEGH01 (sample SAMN16246544, study PRJNA631951) | gut metagenome | biome: gut microbiome; feature: rumen; material: DP-attached | host: Bos | place: Iran: Karaj | collected 2018-10 | reverse complement strand
GTGGAGGTACACCGTCATCGATGGATGTAGCGCGAGGGTAGACGCTGTGTACACTCCCATAGTGTACGACCTGGTGTTCTTCGTGGACGACGTGAAGTACGCGGAGATGGAGGCCAGCGCCGAGGACTTCGGAAACATCCCGGCGGTCCCCGAGAAAGAAGACTATAGTGGAGAGTGGAGGTACACCGTCATCGACGGCGATTGCGCGAGAGTCGACGCTGTCTACACCCCCATAGTGTACGACCTGGTGTTCTTCGTGGACGACGCCAGATACATGGAGAAGAAGGCGACGGCCGACGAGTTCTCCGACCTTCCTCCGGTCCCTGAAAGAGAGGATTACAACGGCGAGTGGAGATACACCGTCATAGACGGATGCAGCGCGAGGATAGACGCTGTATACACCCCCATAGTGTACGACCTGGTGTTCTTCGTGGACGACGTGAAGTACGCGGAGATGGAGGCCAGCGCCGAGGACTTCGGATCCATACCCCCTGTTCCGGAGAAGGAGGATTACACTGGGGAATGGGCATACACGGTGATAGACGGAGACTGCGCCAGGGTGGATGCGGTCTACACGCCCATAGTCTACGACCTGGTCTTCTTCGTAGATGACGAGAAGTACGCGGAGATGGAGGCCAGCGCCGAGGACTTCGGAAACATCCCGGCGGTCCCCGAAAGGGAGGACTATGCTGGCGAGTGGAGGTACACCGTCATAGACGGCGACTGCGCCAGGGTGGACGCGGTGTACACGCCCATAGAGTACAAGATAAGATATATCGTGGACGGGGAGGAGATAGCCAGCACCGTCGCCTCCGCCGAATCGGACGTCATAATCCCCAAGGTCCCCGCGAAAGAAGGCTACAAAGGCGAGTGGCAGTACGAGGCCGACGGAGACGTGGTAAACGTCGAGGCCGTCTACTCCCCCGAGTTCTATGACCTGGTGTTCTTCGTGGACGACGAGAAGTTCGCCGAGATGCGCGTGGACCCCGACACGGACTTCGACCTCCCCTCAGTGCCTGAGAAGGAGGACTGCGCCGGGGAATGGGCCTACACGGTCATAGACGGATGCAGCGCGAGGATAGACGCGGTGTACACGCCCATCACTTACCTCCTCAGGTTCTTCGTGGACGGGGAGATGGTCGCGGAGAGGGCAGCGTCGCCCGGATCCGACGTCGACATACCCGCAGTCCCCGCGAAAGAAGGCTACAAAGGCGAGTGGCAGTACGAGGACGTCGGCGACAACGTGGCTGTCGTCGAAGCCGTATACACCCCCGCATACTACGACCTCGTGTTCTTCGTCGACGACGCCAAGTACGACGAGATGCGCGTGGACCCCGACGCGGACTTCGACCTCCCGGCGGTCCCCTCCAGGAAAGGCTACGAGGGAGAGTGGGCATACACCGCCATCGACGGATGCAGCGCGAGGATAGACGCGGTTTACCGCCCGCTGGAGAGGTTCAAGCTCACGTTCTACGTGGACGGAAAGAAGTACGCCGAATGCGAGGTCGCCGGCGAGGACGATCTCGACGGAATCCCGAAGGTCCCCGCGAAGGAGGACTTCGACGGCGAATGGCAGTACGTTCAGACCGGGGAGGACTCCGCAGACATGTTCGCGGTCTACACCCCCAAGGAGTACCGCCTCTCGTTCTTCGTGGACGGGGAGAAGTACGCCGAGGCCATCGTTGGCTCCGAGGATGACAAAGACGTGGTCCCGGCCGTCCCGAAGAAGAAGGGGTTCGTCGGAGAATGGATGTACGAGGGCGGAGACGACGGCAACGTGACCGTCACCGCCATATACACCCCTGAATGAGGCTGGGGGCCCTGCCCCTCCTCGGTTTTATCTACGAATGGATGCCAGCAGCTCGGCGGCCTTCCTGTCGGTCGCCGCGGCATCCTCCAGAAGCGTTATCGCCCTCCCCTCGTCCTTCGGCACGCCGTCGCCATTCAGCAGCATGATGCCCAGAAGGCGTTTGGCGCGGGGGGACCCGGATCTCTCAAACCATCTGGCCGCCTCCGCGGGATCGCGGCCGACGCCCCTGCCGTCCCTGAGGAGGCAGGCGTAGTTGGTCATGCCGCGGGAATAGCCGTTCTCCGCCGACATCCTGTACCATTCCGCCGCCTTGGCGCAATCCTCGGGGACCCCGTTCCCGAACTCGCACATGACGCCTATGTTGCATTGGGCTTTGGCATTGCCGGACATGGCGGATATGGTGTACCAGCGGGCCCCCTCCGCCTTGTCCTTGACGGTGCCGCGCCCCAGCGCATGGCAGTACCCGAGGTTCCTGGAGCCCATGTCGTTCCCCGCCTCGTAGGCTTTTTCAAAGAAGTCCAGCGCCTCCTTTTTCTCGTCGTCGGTGCCGTCCGAAAGGATGACTCCCAGAAGCACCATCGAGTCGGAGCATCCCAGCTCCGCGGCCTTCCTGAGAGCGCCGACGGCCTCGCCGGGATCCGAATCCATGACCTCCAGCGCATGCTGGAAAAGCCTCCTGGCCTCCGGGTCCCCGGACCTCGATTGGGCAGGGCGGTCCATCATGCGGCCTTCCTCCTTACGTGATAACCTGTCATTCTGTCACCTTCGTTGATTCTGCATCAGAACCCGGCTGCCGTGCGGACGCTCGCGGCCAGCGCGTCGGCGTCCAGCTGCTCCAAATTGAAATACAGCGCCTCCAGATGGGAGGCCAGCTCCGACGCGCCGTCGAAGAGCCTGAACCCGTTCCCCGTGTTCACCACGATCCATTGGGTGCCCGGGATCCTCATCGAATCGGCTATCCTCCTGGCCTCCTCGTTGGGGTCGGCCCCCTCCTCCGAGGCCACGTTGGACCTCCCGTCCGTCATGAGGACTATGAAGCACCTCTCCCCCGGGTGGGACCTGGAATAGGACGTCATGTACTCCCCTGCGGTCACCAGGGCCGCGGAGAGGGGAGTCCTCCCCCCGGTGGGGATGTCCTCCAGGAGCTTGTACCCGTACTCTACCGACCTGGTCGGAGGCAGTATGACCTCGGCGGTCCTCCTCCTGAAGACCATCAGGCCGACCTTGTCGCGCTTGACATAGCTGTCCTTGAGCATGGAAAGCACCGCGCCCTTGACGGCGGACATCCTCCTCCTGGCTCCGATGGAGCCGCTGGCGTCCACCAGGAACATGACCGTGCAGCCGTTGCGGACCCTCCTCACCTTCTCCCTAAGGTCCTGGTCCTCCACGACTATGCGCATGGATCCGTGCTCCCTCCCTTTCTGGCACAGCGCGGCGGCCCTCATGGTAGCCCCGAAAGCGATGTCCTGAGTCTTGCCGTCCGGGATCCTGGACGACACCTGCCTCCCGTACGCGCCTGCGCTCTCAGACTCGGAGCGGCGGCCGTTCCTGCTCCCGGACGCCTTGGGGGCCTTTCCCTTCCCAAGGTAGTCTATGACCCTGAACTGGCGCCCTACCTCGAACATCATGTCGTCCAGGCGCGGGAGCCCTTCGGACTTCTTGTCCTCGTCCTTGTCGTCGTCTTCCTGCTCCTGATCCTCCGGAGGCTCAAGCGGCTCTGGAGGCTGCTCCTGGCTGTCGTCCTGGCCTTGCTCCTCGTCATCGTCCTCCGGGGGCTCCGGAGGCTCGGCGTCGTACCTGCGCCGATGGACCAAGCACATCGCCGCCGCCCTTTCCACGTCGCTCCTCGTCACGGAGTCGCGCCGGTCCAGCGCCGCGAGCGCCTTGGCCGTGTTCAGCACTGCGATGTCTCCGCGGACGCCTTCGGCCCCCACCTTGACGCACAGCTCCGATACTATCGACCGGAGCTCGTCCGAAACCTGCACCAGCGGGACTATCCTGGATGCGTATCCGACGGCGACGCGCTCCTCCTCCAAATCCTTGGAATAGCCGTCCCTGAACGCCGACGGGGAGTCCTCGAACGACATGCGGCGGGAGAGGACCTCCTTCCTTGCCTCCGACCCCTCCTCTGGGGAGACGCATACGCAGATGTCGAAACGGTCCATCAGATGGTCGCTCATCTCGCGCTCGTCCGGGTTCATGGTGGCCAGCAGCACGATGTCCGCAGACTGGACCGCCGATATCCCATCGCGCTCGGTGACGATGCGGCCTGCAGTCACAGCGTCCAGGACCGCCACGGCCATCCTCTCGTCCATCAGGTTGACGTCGTCTATGAAGGCGAACCCGCCGTCGGCCTCCGCCAGAAGGCCCTTCTCCAGACACAGCTCGCCGGTGTCCAGGAACCTCTCGATGTCCACCGACCCGAACAGCCTCTCGACGTCGGCGCCCGCCGGGATCTCCACCGTCCTCCTGCCGGAGATGTCGGACAGGGACCTGCAGAGCACCGTCTTGGCCGTGCCGGAGGGGCCCCTTATCAGCACCGTGCGGATGCCCGGGCTGCACACGGCGCACCTTATGGCGTCCTTGGCGGCCTCCATGCCGAAGACCGCCGAGAAAGGATACCTCAGAGGTCCTTCAGGCATCTCTCAAGCTCCTCACGATCGATCGAGGAGTCTTCGAAGGGGCGCCTCCTCAGGCGGTGGGACAAGACCGGCCCGGCCACCGCGGATATGTCCTCGGCGGTGACGGAATCCCTCCCCTCGAAGGCGGCGTTGGCCCTTGCGGCCTTCATCATCACTATGTCCGCCCTATGGCCGTCGATCCCGAAATGCGAGGTGACCGCGACCACCGCGTCAAGCGCCTCCGGCCCGAGGCGGACCGAACGGAGACGCGCCGAAGCCTCGGCGATGCGGCCGCGGAGGGGTTCCGTCTCCTGGGACCTGGCCTTGACGTACGCGTCGGGAGAGTCGTCGAACTCCAGCCTCCTCCTGACTATCTCCGCCCTCACCTTCGGGTCCCTCTCGCCCTTTATGTCCACAGAGAGGCCGAACCTGTCGAGGAGCTGGGGCCTCAGGTCCCCCTCCTCCGGGTTCATCGTCCCGACCAGTATGAACCTGGACGGATGGGAGAACGATATGCCTTCCCTCTCCACGTAGTTGACCCCCATGGCGGCCGAGTCCAGAAGCATGTCCACGATGTGGTCGTCCAGCAGGTTCACCTCGTCTATGTACAGGAGGTTGCCGTTCGCCCTGGCCAGCACCCCCGGCTCGAACCTCTTCTCCCCGGTCTTAAGGGCATGCTCTATGTCTATCGTCCCCGCGACCCTGTCCTCGGTCGCGCCCAGCGGAAGCTCCACGACCTCCATGGAGACCTCCTCGGACTCCAAAGACGGGAGGCCGGCCCTGCAGGACTCGCACATGCGGTCGGGGTCGGACGGATCGCAGCGGAACCTGCACCCTTTGACTGCCTTCCTGCGGGGAAGGACGCCTCCCAGAGACCTCACGGTCGTGGATTTGGCCGTCCCCTTCTCGCCTTTCAACAGGACGCCTCCGATGCCGGGGTCCACGACGTTCAGGATGAGCGCCCTCTTCATCTCTTCTTGGCCCACTATGTCGACGAACGGAAAAACCACTGAACCGCGACTCATTCTATTCCCCTGTCTTCGTTGGACGTAACGTCCTACCTAATATAAACCGCGCACGTCATTTAGCACGAACATGATGCAGAGACCGAAAGCGCCGGGCATGGACTTCGTCTACCTTTCCATACAGACCACGGACGCCTCGGTCTATTCCGACGCCGCCGCATCCGCCGGCGAAGCGTCCGGGATGCCGATAAGGTTCTTCGGATGCAACCGCGCCGAGGCCGAGGAGGATCCGCTGGTCTTCCACGAGCTCGTCGAACGCACCCGCGAGGCGGATTTCGTCTTCGTGAGATGCATGGCGGACCCCACCAGGTTCAAGAGGTTCGAGGAGTACGAGAAGGCGCTCAAGGAATGCCCGGGGATCGTGTTCGTGTTCTCCGGAAGCCCCGACGTCCAAATCGCGTACAGGGACCTCTTCAGAGGGTCGGACGAGGATTTCGTAAGGCTTTGCTCCTACGCCGCGCTGAAAGGGAGGGAGAACGACGAGTCCCTGATCCTGTACGCCCTCAGGATGTGCACCGGCGCGGACGTAGACGTCCCCGAGCCGGTATCCAACAGGTCCGACGGCATATACCGCAAAGGGTTCCCCAGGGACGTCTCCAAGGAGGACTACCTGAGGTCCTTGAAAGGAGGGCCGACGGCGGGGGTCCTGTTCCCTTACAACCTGTGGCTGTACGGGAACCTGGCCCACGTGGACGCCCTGTGCGACCGCCTGGAGCATCACGGGATGGACGTCGTCCCCGTCTTCTACGCCCCGTCCGCCGCATCCGGATCCAAAGCCAGGCCTGTGAGGGAGGTCGTCGAAGAGTACTTCATGGAAGGCGGGAAGGCCAGGATAGACGTGCTCCTGCTCTGCTCCCCCTTCTCGCAGCTGACGGCTTCAGAAGGAAGGGCGGACGTCCCCCCGGACCGCAACTTCTTCCATACGCTCCTCGGGGTGCCGGCGATACAGGCCATGAGCTATTCCGGCGAGTTCAAGGACTACGAGGAGACCGCGGAAGGCCCCCCTAGGTCCGACCTGAAGTCCATGGTGTGCTGGCCGGAGCTGGACGGACAGATAATCGGAGCACCGTACGCCCATTCGAAGGCCGAAAGCAAGAGGTCGGAGGCGATCCCGGACAGGGTGGACCACCTGTGCAGGCTGGCGGCGGGATGGGCGCGGCTGGGGAGGAAGCCCCCCTCGGAGAGGAAGGCGGCCATAATCATGTACCAGGTCAGCCCGGGATCGGAGCGCATAGGCAACGCGGGCTCCCTCGACGCCCCCGCCAGCACGGTGTCCCTGATGAAGGCCATGCGCGACGCCGGTTATTCCCTGGACTGGGTCCCGGAGGACTCCGCCGAACTTATGAAGAAGATTCTCGAAGGGGTCACGTACGACTTCGGCGGGATGACCGATTCCGAAATAGTCGAGAGGGCGGCAGGGTCCGTGGGGACGGCCGAATACTCGAGATGGCTCGGAGGGATCCCTGACTTCAACAGGAGAAGGATGGAGGAGAGGTGGGGGAAGGCGCCCGGCCCGGTGGCCTCCGCCAAGGGGAGGATGGTCGTCCCGGGGTTCGTCTCCGGGAACGTGGTCGTCACCCTGCAGCCGCCGAGAGGTTGGGGGGAGGGGGCCGACGAGCTCTGCCACGACCCGGTCCTCCCTCCGCACCACCAGTACCTCGCGTTCTACAGGTGGCTCAGGGACGTCTTCGGCGTCGACGCCGTCCTCCACATGGGCACCCACGGGACGCTGGAATGGCTTCCCGGACGCCAGGCCGCCCTTTCCGGCAAATGCTATCCCGACCTTGTCCTGGACTCGGTCCCCAACGTCTACCCGTACATGATAGACGACCCGGGGGAAGGGATCCAGGCTAAAAGGCGCTCGGAGGCGGTTCTGGTAGGCCATCTCAACGCGGTGATGACGCGCGCGGGCCTGCATGACGGGCTGCTGAAGATAGACTCGCTGATACAGGAGTACGTGGGCATGGGCCCTGCCGCCGGCCCGCGCAGGGAGAGCCTGCTGAAGGAGATCCTGGAGGCCGCCGCGGAGGAGAACCTACTGGAGGACGTCGGCCTGGACGGGAGCTCCGGGACCGGAGAGATGGCGGACAGGATATGGGCGCTGCACGACCTGGTGACCGAGGCGAAGGACGCCCTCATAAGGGACGGCCTGCACATCCTGGGAAGGGTCCCGGAAGGGGGGCTCCTGGCCGAGTCGATATACTCTCTGAGCCGCCTCGACAACGGCTCCGTCCCGTCGCTGAGGAGGTCCGTCGGGGAGTCGATGGGGGCCGACCCGGAAAAGGACCTGGACGAGATCGACGAGGCCGTCACAGGCCTCATAGCCTCTATGATGGACGCCGGGTTCCGCACGGAGGAATGCCTGGACGTCTGCAGGAGGACGTTCCCGGGAACCACCCCGGGGCTGGAGGAATCGGTCCGCTACGTGTGCGAGAGGATCTACCCCTCCCTGGAGGCCACGTCCGGGGAGATCGGGTCCGTCCTCGAGGCGTTCTCCGGGGGATACGTCCTCCCGGGCCCCTCGGGAGCCCCCACGCGCGGGAACGCGGACATACTCCCCACGGGAAGGAACTATTACGGCCTGGACCCCGACACCCTGCCCACCCGCTCGGCCTGGACGGTCGGGAAGGAGATGGCGGACAAGATGATCTCCAGGCACATCGAGGACAGGGGGACGTTCCCGAGGGAGATCGGGTTCATAATCTGGGCGACGGACACCTACAAGAACGGAGGGGACGACATAGCCTACATACTATGGCTCATGGGCGTCAGGCCGGTCTGGGCGGAGAGCGGGTCGGAGGTCGTCGGGCTGGAGGTAATACCGCTGGAGGAGCTGGGCCGCCCCAGGGTGGACGTGACCGTCCGCATCACAGGGCTGTTCAGGGACGTGTTCCCCAACATAATGGAGATGATCGACGAGGCCGCGTCGATGATAATGGGGCTGGACGAGTCCGACGAGGACAACGCCATGGCCGCGAACCTCAGGAAGGACATGGCCGAGCGCATCGTAGAAGGGATCCCGGACGACGAAGCCAGAAGGATGTCGTCGGTGCGCGTGTTCGGATGCCCTCCCGGGGCGTACGGGCCGGGGGTTAACCACCTGATCGAGTCGGGGAGATGGTCGACCCTCAAGGACCTGGCCGACTCCTACGTCGCCTGGGGGAGCTACGCGTACGGGAGAGGATATTCCGGGGTCCAGATGAAGGACGAGTTCGTCAGACACATCTCGAGGGCGAAGGCCACCGTCAAGAACATGCCCGACCGCGAGATCGACCTCATAGACATCGACGACGTGTACGGGTACCTGGGCGGAATGAACGCCCTCGTGAAGGCCTACGGCGGCGACGCCGCGTCCTACATGGGGGACGGCTCCGATCCGAGCTCCACCAAGGTCCGCACGCTCGGCGAGGAGATGAAGTTCGTATTCCGCAGCAAGGCGCTGAACCCGAAGTACATCGAGGGCATGAAGCGGCACGGATACCGCGGGGCGGCGGAGATGGTCAACGTCATAGAGCACGCCTTCGGCATGGACGCTACCTCTGACGTCATGGACAAATGGATGTACGACGGCATCGCCGAGAAGTACCTCCTGGACAAGGACACCTGGGACTGGATGGAGGAGGTCAACCCTTACGCCGCCGCGGAGATCCTGGACCGCCTCCAGGAGGCCGTGTCCAGAGGCATGTGGGAGGCCGACGAGGACATGCTGGAGAAGCTGGACGCCCTGTCCCGCCTCGCGGAGGACAGGCTCGAGGACCTCTCCGACCGACGACCGAGAAATTGGATATACCGACCCGTCCATGACATCGGCATGAAGATCGTGAACGTCTCGATAGGCGCGAACCACGGCCATGCCCTGGACGATGCCGCCACGGACCTCAGGTCGGAGGGATTCGACGTCGAGGTCGTCGGCGCAGACGCCTGCGACATGGACAAGGACGTGCTCTTCAACGAGAGCATCCTCCGCGAGGTGGGGTCCTGCGACATGCTGTTCGTCAGGGTCCACGGCGACGTCACCTTCTTCAAGAGATTCGACTCCCTGAAGAGGACCGTGGAGTCCTCCGGCGTCTGCATGTTCCTTCTATGCGACAGCGAGAAGCGCGTCACCGACGAATACAAGGGCCTCTTCACCGGCGACGACAAGGACTTCGGGACGCTGGCGTCGCTGATCATGGCAGGAGGGGACGCCAACAACAGGTCTGCCCTCCTGTGGGCGCTCAAGACGTTCGGCGGAGCCGACGTGGAGGTCCCGGAGCCGGTCCTTCCGCCCGCCCAGGGCGCGTACACGCTCGAGAAGGACTACATGGACATCGACGAGGCGGTGGCCTCGATGAGGACGGACAGACCGAGGATATGCGTGCTGTTCCACCAGAGGTTCTGGCTGGCCAGGAACTGCGGCGGCGTGGACGGGCTCCTGAAGGCCTTGGAGGACAGGGGCGCGGACGCGATAGCAGTCTTCACGCTTACATACCAGGAAAAGGAGCTGGGCGCGATGGGCATAGGCGCGGTGATCGACAGATACCTGATAAAGGACGGGAGGCCGCTGGTGGACTGCGTGATCCAGACCATGGGGTTCTCCCAGACCCTGAGGCCCAAGTCGGACG
>JAEEGH010032361.1_pt1 | contig 10060 bp, 6 predicted proteins | sample 9134181 | NCBI WGS metagenome assembly JAEEGH01 (sample SAMN16246544, study PRJNA631951) | gut metagenome | biome: gut microbiome; feature: rumen; material: DP-attached | host: Bos | place: Iran: Karaj | collected 2018-10 | reverse complement strand
GTCGTAGGCACCATTCACGAAGTTCGTCGTACTGCCATTTAGGCCTGTCAGATTTAGCCCAAACGCATTGGCTCCCTCATTAAAGACGAGGCCGAGGACGGAAAGGAATGTGGTCTTCCCGCTTGCCTGGACGCCGATAAGGACAACGCTACGCCCACCATCGCCAGTGACGTCCGGGTTTTGTGAAAAGCTGCCGTCATCGCCGAATCGGACTGCTGGGTTTTTGTTCGTTTTGTCAGCCATTATTCGCCTTCCTTGCTTTTGCCAGAGTCCGCAGCCTCTTCTTTCTCGGTGGCGTCCGGCAGTGCCTGGGGGATAATATCTGTCCTGTCGCCGGATGCCAGAACTGGCTCTTCGACTTTGAATTCATCCCCTTGCGGCGAGAGATTCGCATCGGCGTGTGGTGCGGCGTTGGTGGCAGCGACTGGCTTTGGCATGGCGCTTTCCACCACGGGGGCGACAGCAGGGTTCTGCCTGCCAAGGAAATGTCGCCAGAATAAGGCAGTTAAAATGGCGACGACGATGAGAAAGAGGCCTAGCATGGCGCCTAGCAACACGTTGTATAAGATTCCGGAACGCGGCTTAACCCGTTCTTGCGTTTGCCCTGCGCCGGAACTGATGTCTTGCGATGTGTCCAGCAGTTTTTTGCGTAGGCCGTCGTTTTTCTCCTTCAGTTCATCATTTTCTTTATTCGCCTTCATAATTTCGTCTTTCTTTTTTTCGAGCTCTCGAGACAGGCCTTTCAAGGAACGCCGCGTTTCCTGGAAACTCATGGCAAGTGATTTCAGAACCTCTGAGGTCTTGGGCGGAGTTATGCCGCCGTCCTTCGTCTCGCCGGTTCCGTTCTCCGGGTCTTTTAACCATTTTGTCCATCGCGCAACGGCCTGGGACTCTTCTCTAGTCTCTTTCAGCCGGTGATTGAGAGTTTCCAGACGCTTCCTCACCGCCTCGCCGCCTTCGCCGACTTGGTCCGCGAGCGGCTTCAAATCAGAGAGCAGCCTTTCCAGAACTTCGAGAATGCCGCCGTCCTCTCCGGTGAGATGCCCCCCCAATGCGTTCATGACGTCTTCGGCGTATTTCAGACCCCGCTGGACGCTCTTCAGCTCTTCCTGCCCGCCCCCGGCGTTGAGAGCCTCGGACTCCGTCTTGGCAAACTGGCGAAGGCCGAGGAAGTGGCGGAACTGCCCGTCGCGGCTGTCTGTCATTGACAGAAGGGTCTCAATGGTTTCGCTCCAGATTTTGAATGCCTTTGCCCGCACCCTTTCGTCATCCGAATTGCGACGCAGAGTCTCGTATTCTTTGCGGGCGGAAGCCTCCTCCGCGACAGCGGGGAAGGGCTTGTAGCGGAGATTGAGGGAAATACGGCCGTCGCCGTCGCCGTATATTGCCGCGACGAAGGAGCCAAGTTCGGATTTGCGCGACTGGAAAGCGGCGCCAAGCCGCGCGAGGACATCTGCCTCGCCACCGGTGGCAACGGCCAATGGCACCCCTTCGCCCGTCCAGTAGTCGCCCGAAACCGACTCGTCCGCAGAGACGGCGGCCTTAATCAGTCCGGCCGACTTCAAATCGAGTTCCAGTCCCGCGAGTTTTTCGTCTTTGCCTAAAGGCGCGGCCAAAAGGGGGTGCCGCCAAATCCCCGCATAATCGACGAAATGTTCTCCAATTTGCGCGAACGGGATGAAGGCGAGCGCGACATAGTCGCTGTCGCGGCCTGCGAAATCGCCGCTTTTCCTTACATGGACGCGGTAAATGGCCGTTCCGTTAAAGCCGCCGACGGAGCCGCGCCGGATTCCGCCAAGCGCCGGCAGCCCATCAGATGCCGGGTTTTTCCATGACGAGCCGAGGCATGATCGGAGCGATTCCGCCAGGTCGTCGTCGCAGCCCTGCCATGAATACCCGTTTGTCGCGGTGTAGATGTAAACCCTGATTGTCAATGACGATGTGGTTGCCGATTCGGTCATGGCCGTCTCCAGAGGTTAGTATCTGCGGAGTTCGTAGCACGAGGTCGCCAGACGGGACAAGGTTGAAAGCGCCTTGTCAATTTCGGAAGTGCCGGCGGCATAGGCCCTGTCTTTCAAAACTCTCTGCCAGGCGTTGGATGATATGGAGAAAAGGTAGGGAAGTCGCTCAAGCCGCGAGTCCGTCCTTTCGTATTTCCTGTAGTTCTTGTTGATGAACTCGTCGCGGATGGCGTCGTTGAGGGCGCGCAGGGCGTTCAGCGCGGCTTGTGCGGTTCGCGCCTCGCGCATGGCGTCAAGCGCGGCGCCAATCGCCTCCTTGCGGCGCCATTCGGCCTGGACGCCTTCCGCAATCATTTGCAGTTCGTGCGATTTGCCTTCGTCGAGCAACTGCGATGGTTGCGCGAATGGCTCATCCCTGCCTTTGGCATGAGGCTCTTCAAGCAATGCCTTCTTCAATTCGTTGACATTCCGCTGCAAGTCGTCGATTTCAACGATGGAGGAACAGATGGCCTTGAGGAGTTTCGCCGCCGTCTTGCCTGCGGCCTCACTGTCGTGGGCCGGGCTTTCGCAAGAGAATGTGCGGCATATTTGCATGACGGCTTGCTGAAGGGGCTTACCGTGCCTTCCATTGAGACAAGCCTTGCAATCGTCGCAAAGGTCTTCGTCAATGAATCCGCAATCCCTGAGGTCTTTCTCAAGCCATTTCTTCAACTCTGCCATTGTTGACGGAAATAGTAGGAAGGGGTCGCCATTCGATTGTATGACGGGCGTTTGGTCAGTGAAAATGCGGTGGACTTGCAGTATTTTGCGCATTCTGCCGCGAATGGAGGACACGAAAGTTTCTCCGAAGGGAAGCGTTCTCGCCTCGTTGTCGTTCATGAGTTCCAGAACCGCTTGTGTGAAGACTCCGTGGCCGATGTCCTCGAACTCCAACGCAGGGCAAAACCTGTCGCAAGAACGCAAAACGCTACACGTTCCTGGGTTCTCCTTTGCATCGGGCATAGATATTAATGCCAGGTTGCGCGTCTCCCCCCCGCGCTCTGCCATGCCTGAGAATATGTCAGTGCGACAGGCGTCCAGCAAAAACGCCCTGTGGAATCCTTTTCCGTTCGTGCGGTCTTCCAGCAACTCTACGGGAATTCCCGCGCGGTTGTACCTCAAGTAGTCAAGGCGGTCGTCATTGCAGATCAGCAAATGTTTTCCCTCTTGTGAGGTGAATCCGTGACCGGCGAAGAAGAAGAGGAACACGTCCTCCGGTCCCAAGTCGGAGGAGAGTTGCCCAACCTCGTCGAGCACCTCGTTAGCCTTGGGGTCCTCCAGCACTTTGGTCTCGTATCCTTGTCGATTAAACGCCTCCGCCAAGGCTTTCGCATCCGGTACGGAGAACCGAAGGTCTCGAAATGAGTTGTCGGCATATTTGTTAACGCCCACGAACAGGGCGACCTGTCTTGGTTTTCTAGTCTGTTCCATAGATGAAAAATCCTTTACAAATTATATAACGGATTTTCCCCTGCAAAGTCTTGCGGGGAATTTCAGGGCGCTTCCCGTTTTCTAGCGCGTCGGGCTCCACCTGCCAATGACAAGCACCGATGCTAGAAGCACATGTTCATAATCGGGAGATACGGGCAGGAACTGTTCTTTATGATGTTGAGGAGCCCAATTTGGACACCCGTCATCGACTGCGCCTCATTGACAACGCCAATCTGCAGCCCGGCTGCGACGTCGGCCTTGTTGTAGACGCCTATCTGCATTCCGTCCATGTCCCCGGCGAGGTTGAAGCAGCCGATCTGCCCGCCTTCGACCGCGCCGCCCACGCGATTCGCGATGCCTGATATCTGCAATCCGTAGAAGTCGTCGTAGCAGTTGTTGGCAATGCCGGCGACCTGAAGGGTGCCGCTCGACGAACCGACGCTGTTGACGAGCCCTGACACTTCGATGCCAAACACATCTTCTTCCACAATGCTCACCAGTGCGCCCACATCAAGCCCCATAACGTTTTCGTTGGCGCCATAGAAGATGCTCAGCCTGAAACCCGTTACGTCCCTTTCTGCGGAAGGGAACTGGACGGGATTGGCGAAGGCGAAGCCAATTGGGAAAGCGCCGCCCACGTCGGACGTATCGCCGATTGAAACCATCGGTGCCACGAGGGCAAGCGCTAATGCCAGAACGCGATTTTTAATTGTATGCATTTTTTTTCCTAATGCTTTCGCCACCTAGTTGAACCCGAAGGGCTGGGCGAAAAGCGCCCCACGGTTTTGCTGCGAACAACGGCGCCTCAGCTATGGCTTCCCCGACATTCCATAGCTAAAACATTAAATAAAACAGCATATTACTATACCAAATCTAAAAACTGTTTGCAATTATCATCCTCGCGTCGGTGCGGCCTAAGAGAAACTCGGCATGCAGCCGTCGGCGTACTGGTCAACTCCGACGAATAGTGCGTGGCGTTTCATTGAGGAATATTTCAAAATTGGCCTTGTTAAAGCTGTGCCATCAAATACAATCCCACTTCCGTGTCATTAGAAGAATCTTAGTTCCAAAACTCAAACCACTACAGTCCTTGAACGCCCCGTTCCCGATGCTCGTCACCGGATGGCCACCCAAGGAGTTGGGGATCGCAATGGTTCCTTTGACATCCGTCGTCGTCGCAGGTACTCGTGTGGCATAATTTGTGGCGAGTGAACCGATGACGGCCTTGCCGTACTCCACCTCGAAGTTCCAAGTCAAGCCGTCCACAGTCTCCTGATGCCGCCCATCTGGATTCCTCTCCGCTTTCACATGCGCCTTGCGCTCCGCCTCCTCGCGCGCCTTCCTGGCTGCTTCCTCTTGCGCTTTCTTCGCGGCGCAGTCGGGGCAAAGGAAAGTCTTTGGATCCCGATGGTCAAGACAGAGGTCGTCGCTACCGCATTCCCGACTCTTGAAGGTGTCTGTTTTCTTGTTCCAGCGCCCGCAGACGGGGCAGGTGACATAGACGGGAGTCGTAGTGGCAGGGCCATGCGGCTCGCTCGGAGAATTCGCCCCACCGCCATGGCTCTGCGCAACTGGCTCTGTAATAATGCCGTCGAGCAGCAGAATCGGCAGACCTTTCTTCTGGGGTTTCTGATGGAAGGACATACCGGCCTTTTCCGACAGGATGCGCATCCGGTCTGGAAGCCGCCCGTAGACGAATTCGTCTGTCACAAGGACTCTGCGCCCGAGGCTCTTCTCCTCGTCAAGCATATCCAGCATCGCCATGGAGAAAAGCCCGTGGCGAAGGGGAGGGATCTCCCCCGCGCATTCGCCATCGTCGCACGAGCAAAGCACCGTCAGCGTTCCGGTACCGGCATTTTCCGGGCTGGCCGTTGCCAGGATCAAGTCGCGAGTTCCTTTTTACATGGCGCCGACCACGCCACGGTTGGTGGCGAGGACGTCCGTGCGGCAGGCATCCAGCAGGAAGAGCCGGTTGTAGTTTCCGGCCGTCTCGAACTTGAGCCCTTCCAATGGAAGCCCCGCCCATGCGTGCCTTACTGCGGCAAGCTGGTCGCCGGCGCAGACAAGGCGGTGCCCGTCCTGCGTTGTAACGCCATGCCCTGCGAAGAAGAACAGGAAAAAGTCGCCGGTGTCAAGATTCCGCCGAAGTTTTAGCGCTTCTTCACGGACAGCTTTGATTCCCGGATTGGGAAGGAAGACGACTTCGTCGAATGATTATGATTTCTTAACGAAAACGCTTAGTTCCCTGGCATCGTTCACGGCTCCGCGCAAAGGCCTAATGCCAGAATGTTTGGGATATTCGTCCACGCCCACGAACAGGGCGACTCGCCTTGGTTTCCTAATGCTTATGTCTTTCATTTGCGTGCTTTCTTGAAGAGAAAAACGGGTTTGCCGTTTAAATCCTTGCGGGATTTTTCAATATGGCTTCCAATTAATCTAGCACATCCGGGCGAGAAGTTCAAATTCCGGCAAGTTCATGCAGAGATTCCATTATTTGTCTCCAAAACCAGCACTTTTAATCTTCGGGGGTGAACGTCCCGTCCCAGTTCTCCCTGTAATGGTTCCCGTCGTCATCAGACCAGCCAAATATGCCATAGTCTGTTATTTTCCTTCCACAGAACGTGCCATCGTCAATTACCTTGTGCGTCCGATTGTATTCATCCTCTTCGCGCTGCCGTCGCTCCTCCTCCTCCTTCTTTCGACGTTCAATGTCTTTATTGATTTCATCGATTGACGTGTCGGAAGTGTACGTATGCCCGCTGGATTTCGAGGTAATCCCTGCGCCTATCATCAATCCCACAAGAGACATGAAGAACAGTTCGCCGTAGAAAGCGCCGTAAAAAGCCGCTGTAGCGTAGGCGGCAGCGGTAAAAAGGACGAATTGCACAATCGCATGGAAAAATCCCTTGAATGCCCGAATACGGAAAATGAAAGCGGCGATTACAAGAATAATCGGGATTTCCCAATGCATTCGCGAATATACTTCGGCTGTCCCTAGCGGCAACTCAAATGTTCTGCTCCAGTTGAACACCTTTGCCGTCCAGAGGGTTTTCGGTCCGCCGGAGAACGATAGTTTATCTGCCTCGGCCATCCAGAGGTTGCGCCATCCCAGGGGGACAGCCGCAACCGCAGCCACAATGGCCGATCCGGCAATCGGAAGCCAGCCGATGCCACGATGGTGTCCCGGATTCCTGTATAACAGCAACGATTCAATTCGGGAGGGCAGCCAATGCCCGGTCATGAACGGCAACGCGCCAACGAGTCCAATTATAACCAATCCAAGAGCGAGCAATACAAGCCCCCATACTACTTTGAACAACAGCCAGTCCTTGATGGCGAAATAAACGTCCCTCGCCACATGATAGAGACCGATGGGGGCGGGCATGACAATGATGGCAAGAGCCAGGCCATACAGCCAGTAAACCGCGTTTGCGGCAAGCAACTGCGTAAGTAGATACCTCACCCCGGCGGCAAAGGATTTGAAACAACCGATTCTCCGTAAAAAAGACAGCAGGCAAAGGGCAACCGGAACATACCAGCAGATTGCGAATGTGCGAATGCAGATTGACAGTTCGCCGGGAATCCTACACGCCAACCCCATTGGCAAGAGGCATGTCGAGGGATTCGAGACGTCGATGCCAAAATGCATTCCCCCGCGCAAAGCCCACAAAGTCGCGGCCACCTTTACCGCAAAGCCAAAGGCCATGAAAATGGAAATCACGTAAGGCCAATCGGGACCAAGTGATTTCTTCGTCTTGCCCTCCCTGCATGTTTTCCTTTCGAGATTATGAAAACTGTCCCCGTATGCGAAAACAAAAAGCGAAAAAAAAGCCGCCACCATCCAGAGGACGGCGCCGACCGGATACGCCCACAATTTCATATGGGCTTTTAGGAAGAGATCAACAAAGAATGCGTTCATGTGCCTATTGCTTTTGAAGAAGAACAACAATCGCGGCGAAGGCCGTTGTCCAGAACAAATGGAGAAGGATTCCGACCAGCCATGGTAGCATGGAAGTCGTTTCAGGCCAAAAGGCAAAGGCGAGGAGAGGGATGTAGGCATGGGCGACAAGGGCGGCAAGAAGGGACCCAATGATAAGGACTGAAACCTTCCAAGACGGAAGCCTCCGCTTCGATGTTGCCGTCTGTCCGTCTTTCCCGTCTCTTCGATGCCGTGAAGCGGCGGTCAGTCCCAAAGCCGTAATGAAGGAAATAGGAATGATGGCCCATTCAACCCACCATGGCCCAACAGCCTTGGCGTAAGCCCAGGATCCAGCCGATGCCGCACACCCAATCACATACTCGATTCCAGATTTCAAAAAACAACGCATAGCAGCCTCCAGTTATGACAGGTGAACGGCCACCGTCGCACCGGCGGCTTCCAATTTCCTCCGAACCTCATCGGCCTCAGATTTTGACAATCCCGCCTTAACAACACCGAGTCCGTTTACAAGCGATTTGGCATCTGCAGGCCCAAATCCTGTCAGTTGCCGGACAACGCCCATAACCGCGATCATCCTATCCCGTGGAATTGAGACGAGTTTCACGTCATATTCATCCAGTTCATCTATGATGCTATCCAGACGCCTTGTCGAGTGCAGCGCATCCATTTCGCCAACAGTATCGCCCGAAAACTCCGCTCGCTTCTCCATGTTGCCATGGCATTTCTTAAACTTTTTGCCGGAACCACACGGACAAGGATCATTGGCCCCTATGACAGCGGTTTTCCTGTTTTCAATTCCAATGAACTTGTTATGCTGCCACTCGCCATCTTGCTGGATTCTCCCATCAGATTTAATGATTCGCCCATGTCCGCATTTCTCATCGTCCTTCCACTCCCCTTCGTAGCGATCGCCATCTGAATATGTGTATGTGCCAATCCCGTTCTTTTTGCCGTCCTTCCACTCCCCTTCGTAGCGATCGCCGTCTGGATATGTGTATGTGCCAATCCCGTTCTTTTTGCCGTTCATCCAATCGCCTACATAGCTATCACCGGTCGGCCAGGTATATGTGCCATATCCGCATTTCACATCATCCTTCCACTCTCCATCGTAGCGATCGCCGTCTGAATATGAAATAACGCCCTTCCCGTGCCTTTTCCCCCACAGCCACTGGCCATCATAAAAGGTTCCGCTTTTCCAATCATAACGCCCGCGACCCATCTTCTTTCCATGTTGCCAGTCGCCGTCATACCGATCACCGGATGGCAATACTAGAACGCCGTGTCCATGATACTCGCCGGGGAGGAAGAAACCGTTGCCGAATAGGAACTCGCCTTTGTATCTGCTACCGTCAGTTCCCTCCCACACACCATGTCCAACATTTCCTTCAACAATCTGCTCCCCACGATAAACGCCATCCCGGTATTTCCGGACAAACGGCACCTCTTCGCGCGCACTGCGTTCCTCCGCCTCACGAGCCTTGCGCTCGGCCTCATCCTTGGCCTTCCTTACGGCCTCTGCGTGACGCATTTCTTCCAGGCGTTTTAAACGCTCCGCTTCACGAGTCTGCCGCTCCTTTTCATGGCGTTCCTGTAGAGTCGTTGCCTCTGCGGCTTCGCGCGCCTTGCGCATTGCCTCCTCGCGCGCCTTGCGTTCCGCCTCTTCCGTGGCTCTCCTCGCGGCCTCTGCGTGGCGCATTTCTGCTAGGCGTTTTAGACGATCCGCTTCACGGGCCTGCCGTTCCTTTTCATATCGCTCCTGGTTAGCCCTCGCTTTTTTTAATTCGAGCTCCTTGCGCGCAGCCTCTTCCTTGGCCTTCCTCGCGGCTTCATCACGCGCCTTCTTCGCGATGCAGTCATGGCAAAGGAAGGTCTTGGGATCCCGATGGTCAAGGCAGAGGTCGTCGCGGCCGCATTCCCGGCACTTGAAGGTGTCTGTCTTCTTGTTCCAGCGCCCGCAGACGGGGCAGGTGACATAGACGGGAGCTGTTGCAACTTGGCTTAGGCCATTCCTCCCGCCCGAAGAGGTCGCTACACCATCTGTGATAGGTGGCATCGGTGTGTCGACGCCATCGAGAAGAATAAAGCAGGAATTGCCCGTGCAACTGAAGCGGGGGCGCTGTTCCGTGGAAAGACCGGAACGTGAAGCGATTTCGCCCATCTTCATGCCAAGGCTCATGCGGAAGGCATCGGAAATGTCAAGTCGGGCATGCTTTTGCTGGGCATCCTTCAGCAAATCAAGCATCGCCATCGTGAAAAGGCCATGACGCCTCTCCGCAAGCTCCGCTGCGGTCTGACCCGCGTCGCAGCTCGTCACAATTGTCAGAGCGCCACTGCCAATTTTCTCAGTCGGGGCATCAAGGATCAACGAAAGGTCGCGTTCCGCTATCCCCTCGCCGCCACGCGTCGCTAGGATGTCCGACTGGCAGGCGTCAAGAAGGAGCGCGCTGTCGAAGGAGCCGGAAAGCCGCCGCTTAAGTTGGCCAAGAGGAAGTCCGTCGTCCTCGTACTTCACGTCGTCGTAGAGGTCGTTCGAGCAGACCAGAACATGGTTCTCGTTCACGCGGAAACCATGCCCGGCGAAAAAGAACAGGAAGAAATCTCCGGGGCCGAGGTCGGCGGTAAGGCGCCGCACCGCGCCAAGGATTTCCTTCTTCCCTGACGGATTCTGAAGCAGTTCAACCTGGTCGTA
>JAEEGH010032360.1_pt1 | contig 10060 bp, 4 predicted proteins | sample 9134181 | NCBI WGS metagenome assembly JAEEGH01 (sample SAMN16246544, study PRJNA631951) | gut metagenome | biome: gut microbiome; feature: rumen; material: DP-attached | host: Bos | place: Iran: Karaj | collected 2018-10 | reverse complement strand
GTCACATGATAGAGCGGGTCCCAAGCCGTATCTTTCTTCTCGGGACGTGGATTCAGACGCACATGCTCTGCAGGAATGACATCCTTGGGATTCCCGGTATTCTCCCCGAAAGCCTTGATAAAGATTTCATTCGCGGCATTCACCAGTTTCGGGGTCGACCGGTAGGAGGTGTCCAGCACCTGGGAAGAGTTGCCGTTGCTGTCTTTTTTGAACAGGGAAATTGAGGTCGCGTCTTCTTCCGGCTTCGGGAAAGTCTCGACCAATTCCGCGACAAGTCCGGCATCGCTGCCCGCGAAACCGTAGATGGCCTGCTTTCGGTCGCCCACGAACCAAGACTGCTTGACATGATGGGACAGAATCTCGTATATCTGCGCCTGGATGGGGGTGGAGTCCTGGAATTCGTCCACGAACAGATAGTCGACTGACGCCTGGATATCCTTCTTGACTTCATCCTTCCCGAGCAGGAGCAGGAACAGCTCCTCCATGTCGGCAAAGTCGATGACACCGGTCTCCTTCTTGATCTTTACATAGGCGTCCATCCAGGCTTCCATAATGTTGAACAGCAGTTCGGCGACCTCGAAGATCATGGAATACTCGACCGGGACCAAGCATTGGCTCAGCTGCTCGGTTGCCGACTTAAGGGCTTCTTTGGCAGCCGCAAGCTCCGGGTCGAACCGGTCTTTGTCCAGACCCTTCTTCGCTATCTTTGCGGCATTACCCCATTTCATATCCCCAAGCTCTTCCAGTTGACTCTTCTTGACTTTGAGAGGATCGATCTTCAAAATCTTCCGGATTTGCGCGCAATCTATGCCAAACTGCTTCTGGCCGGCATCCGTAAACAACGTGCTGATAGAGCTGTATTTGAGATACTTCTCATAATCGGGCCGGAGCGTGTCGAACAGGGGCTGGTTCCCGTCCTGCTTGAAGGTTTCGCGGAGAAGGTTCATCGTCCGCTCCCGGAACTCCGAAATCTTTTCCTTGCCAAACCCGTATCCGCGCATCTTGCCGAACAGCTTCTTCAGGGTGTCCTTCCAGAAACCAAAGTCAAGACCTTCTTCTCCATTGGACAAGCCAAAAGTTTCCACGTACTTGTTCAAGAGCGCCTTCTGCTCCCCCGTCACCAGACCGTCCAAGGACCGGTCCATCAGGATACCGGACACGCTCTCACTGACCGGTTCCACGGTCGGGGAGATTCCCAGCAGGTACCAGTACCGGTTGATGTAACGGCTGGCGATCGAGTGTAGGGTACCCATCAGGGCTCCGTTCATCTGGACGGCCTTGTCCGGGGTAAGCTCCGCTTTGCTTTTCTCTCGGAACTCCGTTGCGGCCGCAACAGTATAGGTCGTGAGGATCATCCGTTGCGGATCGTTCCCTTTATTGACGAGACGGGTGATGATCTTCACCAGTTCCGTGGTCTTGCCGGCACCGGCACCGGCGGTAATATGGTGGACGTTCTCGTACATAATCAGTCAATTTTACCTTTGAGAGCCTTGTAATGGAGATATTGAGCCTTCAGATTGCCGACGGAGACCGAGTGGTTCAAGAAATCGCGGACCACCTTTGAATACTTCTGACGGATTTCTTCCAGGGTCTCCTTGTATGTATTCTGATGGGTTTTGGGGCCGGGCAGGAGAGGAGAAATCCGACCGTTCTTGTCGAAGAAGTAACAACTGGCTGTCAGCAATTCAGCTGTTCTGAGCAAGAAGAAAGCCTGCGCGGCGACGTTCCCTCGAGAGAGGGTCTTCGTCCCGGTTTCGACCAGTTTCCGGTACAGGGCAAGCTGGTAGTCTGTTCCTTTCCGAATCTGGTTTTTCCGCATTTCGCTGCCGGTTTTGCCCGCCCATTTGAAATCCAGGATGACATATTGCCCCGCCTGGTCTTTGAGCAGGAGATCGATGGTACCGGTAATCTTGAGCGGTTCGTAACCGGGCTCCGAGATATCGACAATCCCACTTTCCACCTCGCTTCCGACGATGGTCAGGTTGCTGCTCCGGATGATATCAATCAATTCCGGGATACTGGTCTTCCATAGGTTGGACTTTAACTGCTCCCGCTCCAATTTGTTCTCCTGGAGATTCAGTTCGGCACCAGTAGCCAGGACGGCTTCCGCGAAGAAGGCGTCGAAATCGGCCTTGAACACGCGCTCGAAGGCATCGGCATCAACCGGGGCGCCCGTGCCGGCAGCCTTTTCATAGATCCGGCGGATGGTGTCATGCGCCACCATGCCCATGATCAGCGAATCATTCGAGTCACTTTCTTCATACAAGTGCAGAATGGATTTGAGCACCCAGTCCAAGGGCTGGTCGAACATTTCTTCCAGTTTGGTCGGTGTCATATGGTCGGGGAGGGTCAGGTTGCTGATTTCCAAGTCGACCGGGTCGAGAATCTGCTCGATGGGCAGGGACGGGCAAGGTTCCGATTTCGCCGCAGGAATCTTCTCGAAACCGAGCTTCGCGAGACTATCCACTGTTTTGGCCTTCCGGAGGATGAACGGATGCTTCTCGCGTTTCTCGCCCAAGAAGGAATCGCAGTAGAGGGCGGTCAGTTTTCCGCCGATGCGAGAAAGGCCGGCCAGGAAAAGGTCGTCAGCGAGCCGCAGGGCGTCGTCCTGCAACCAAATGTCGGGAAGTGTCTCTTTGAGTTCGCTGATGTCTTTCGGACAAAGAAAGGACAGTGGATTCGGCGCTTCCGTAAAGGAACCATCTACCCAAATGACATCCTGCACGTCAACGGCGATTCTTTCAATGGAGGGAACGACCGGGGCCGATTCAACGACGGCACGCCGGGCGACGGACGCCGTGGGGGCGGAGATTGTCCGGAGAACCTGGATGAAATCCAGCTCCGGAATATGCTCCAGCCGATTGAATCCGAGTTCCTCGCATTGGAACATCATCTCCTCGGAGGCCGAAACCAGTTCCTTCCATTGGTCCAGATAAGGGCTGTCTTCTCCCTTTTCTTCAACACCCTTGGCAGATTTCTTCGCCCAATCCGAAATCTGCTCGCACATCGCTTTGACCCGGTTGTAGGTCAATGGTTGGTTGAGCTTGGGGATCCATGCGAGGATACTCTCAAGACGGGCGGAGTTTCCCTCGGCAAAATCCTTGATAATCTGATCGAAAGCCGCGAAACCCCGGTCCCTGACGACGCTACGAAGCAAGGTTTCCCGAAGGTTCCTGTCGTCCTTCTGGTAACGGTTCAACGGATGGCTGGGAGCCGCGAGATAGTCGCGGTAGGCCAGGATATCGCCTCCATCCTTCAGCAACATCATCGCGCTGGTGAAGAAGTGGGTGACCGGGCGGGGCGTCTCCGACGCGGAGGCGCTCCCGTAAGGGCGGCCGAAAGCGGCCATCGCCGACGAGAGCGTTTGGTCGTCAGCGCAGACGAGGAGGGCGTCCCGGTCCTGGGCTGCCGCCCAGAGGCAAGCATCGGAACTGTCGTGGAAATGCTTGATTTCCACCTCGGGCTCTCGCATGACGACGACGTTGTCGACCGAAACTCCGCACCGGCGGAGATGGTTGAGCACGGCCCGATGGACAGGGTGCATATGGTCTTCCGGAGCTTGGACCTTCACGGTGAATCCGTCCAGGGCCGTCACCTTTTCCAAGAAGGCCAGGAGGATCCGCCAGCGGTCCGCCGTCGTCCGAAAGCCGGCGGGAAGCGCGGACTCCACCTCGGCAAGGCCACGGAGGATGGCTTTTGCACCGAAAGTGAGTCCCTCAGGGATTGGCGTATCGACCTTCCATCCGGAAAGGACGAGCTCGTCGCGCCATTTCAGCAGTTCGTCCGCCGTGGCAAGCGACGTGAGCTGTATGGACTTGGCAAAGAAAATGGCTGAATTCTTGTTCGCAGCCTGCTGCGCCGCCTTCGTATAGGTGGCCAGCATCTCATGCTGCGCCTTTTCCTGCGCTGTGATCCCGAGGCGGACTTCCAGCCAAGTCAGCAGCCCCAGAGGACCGACATAACTGTCTTCGATTCTGCAGAAGCCCTTCACCGGTTCCCCGGACCAGGCACCCGAATCGTACTGTGGATTGAAATGCAGTGTTATCATTCGTGGTGGTTATTTGCCTGATACTATCCGTACAAATATACGAAAATGATGCGCGCTTTTTTCTACAGCCCGCACTCCAGCAGCAGTCTCGCCGCCATGATCTCCAGATCCAAGGAGGGTTGGATGGGATTGACGGAAGAGGTCCGCTTGGGGGCGACGATCATTTCAAACATCATGGAATCGCTGTCCAGCAGGCTGCCGCCGGCGAAAGCGCCGCCTTCGTACTCGTAGCAGAACCTTCGATAGTCGGCCTTGGTCATTTCCATCAGGGTGGGCAGCTGCTTGAAAATGCGGAACCGTCGGACGCTCACGTAGTTCTCAGAGACCTGGAGGGCCTGGACGGACTTCTCCACGTAGCTGTCCTTGTCTTCGAGATAGTAGTTCAGGATGATCTGGTCGCTGGGCGAAAGTTTTTCGATGGCCGCCCGGAGACGCGGGATGAGCTTCGCCCGCGCGGCGGCCGAGCCGGCGTCGGACGACCCCTCGTCGGCGAGGGCCTTGATGGCGGATTTCACATCGTCGATGTCCCGCTGGGCGGCCGCCGCCTTCGACTCCTTCTCGATCAGGTCCACGATTTCGTTGTGGACGAGAGTCGCCAGATACGTCGTGATCTTGGCGCCCTTGGAGGCGTCGTAATGGGCATAAGCCTTCTCCATCGCGGTCAGGACGGCGGAATCCCGCACATAGTCCAGGTCCACGCGCCGGTCCAGGCCCCCAAGTTTCCGGGCCTGCTTCTGCAGGTAAATCTCCGCACTCTTCTTTGCGGAATCGAAATAGAGTTCACAGAACTCGTTCCAGGTCCATTCAGTCATCATATCGATCTAAAATCCATTGTCTTACAAGGGTCCATCCCAGGCCTTCCAGGACGCGGGGACGGATGATTTCACGGTCGCGGGCGGCCTCGGCCGAGGCGTATCCCGGACCGTCCAACAAAATGCCATACCGGTAGCAGCCGGGGCGGTCGGGGTCCACCACACCGATATCCACCCGGAAATCGGACGAGCCCACCGCCGTGTGAACGGTCTCCCCCTGCGCCCGGAGCTCCTCCGCGATCTTCTCCGCCAACAAGTCCACCTTCCCCCGGGCGTATGGGGCGACATCCAGCGTCTCGCGCCCGTCGCGGGCATATTTCAAGAAGGCCTTCAGGTCGATGACGCCCCGCGGGACGAGGCCGTTCTCCGTAATCTGTTCGGGCTGAAGCGAGGAGAAGACTGTCATCTCCTGGCGGGCGCGGGAGACGGCCACGTTCAGGCGGCGCCAGCCGCCTGCCTGGTTGAGCGGGCCGAAGTTCAGCGTCATCCGTCCGCGCCGGTCCAGGCCATAGCCCACCGAGAACAGGATGACATCCCGCTCGTCGCCCTGGACGTTCTCCAGGCTCTTGACAAACATCGGTTCCGCCTGTTCCGCCGCCGCGCGCGCGAGCGCCTTGTTCTTGGCGAACATCTCCTCCAACTTCTTGTCGATGAGATTCTTCTGGCTGGCGTTGAAGGTGACGATCCCGAGGCTCTTCTGCCGCTCTGCGGGGTCGGAAAGGCGGCGTTTCACGTCCGCCACGACCGCCTCGGCCTCGGCCTCGTTGGTCCGGGTCCGGCCCCGGTCGTAGACGCCATCGACCGACTGGAAATGCACCCGCGTGGCCAGGTCGTCGTTGGACGGGAACGTCAGGAGCGCGTTCTCGTAATAATGGGCGTTGCTGAAAGCGATCAGGCTCTCGTGGCGGCTCCGGTAGTGCCATTTCAAGTGGACCGACGGGAGGGACAGGGCGATGCACTCGTCCAGGATGCTTTCCATGTCCTCCTGGTCGGCATTCTCCTCGTCGAACGAGCCCGCCTCGAAGAACGACGTAGGCGGCAGCTGATTGGGGTCGCCGACGACGATGAGCGCCTTGCCGCGGGCGATGGACGCCACCGCTTCGCTGGTCGGGAGCTGGGAGGACTCGTCGAAGACGACCAGGTCGAACAGGTCCCCTTCCGGCTGCAGGTACTGCGACACGGAGAGCGGGCTCATCAGCATACAGGGGCACAGGCGCGGAAGCAGGTGCGGGATCCGGTCGAACAGGTTCCGGAGCGAGACGCCCCGGGAATTGTTCCGGATCGCCTTCTTCAGGATGGTCATCTCCGAACCCTTGGACAGGCTGCCGTCCGGATCGGGAAGCCGGGAGGACACGCGGGCGACCAGCTCCAGCCGGGTCGTCTCCCTGAAGGCCTCGTCGTCCTCGCGGAACTTCTTGACGAAGGACTCGAAGAGTTCCCCGCAGAAGATGCCGAGCCCTTTCTCCCGGTTCAGGATATGGATGGCGTAGGAGCGGTAGAAGCACTTGAAGAAGAAGTCTTTCAGCCGGGCCGGATCCATCCGCCCCGATTCGAATTCCTCCGTGACCAGGTTCAGTCCCAGGCTGCAGAGCCGGGCCTTCTGCCGGGAATAGATGGCATAGGTCTTCAGCCCGGCTAAGTGGGCGCGCCACCGCTCGAGCTTCTCGCGGACGGCCTCCAGCGCCGTCCGGGTCATTTTCACCCCGATGGGCCGGCCCAGTTCCCGTTCCAGTTTCCGGGCTTCCCACCAGAACCGGAGGCCGGTCTTTCCGAGGACGGTGTCGAACCGGGCCGCCAGCCGGTCCTTCAGACCGGGGCTGTACTCCACGGGGGGCAGGTCGAACAGCCGGCAATCGACCCCGATGCCGGTATGGGCGATTGCGGTCACATAGTCCCGCAGGGCCGCCTCCATCTCCCGGAAGCCGCCCACGTCCAATGTTTCAAGGACGGACGCCGGAATCCGCCGGGGCTCGATCTCTTCCGGCAGGTGGAGATACCGCGACACGCAGTCGTACAGGGAAACGCCCACCGGGTAGACCCGGTTCACCGCTTCGGCGTGGACATTCAGCCGGTTTTTCGCTTCGTCCATCCGGGCGGCGTCCGGCCCGAAGGAGGCCGGCTGCGCTTCCCGCCGGAGATTCAGGGTATGGTCCAGCTTCGCGAGGACGGTGGATTTCCGGGCCTTGTTGGAATGGAGCTCCAGGCAGAACGGGTCCAAGCCGATTTCTTCCAGGCGCTTCTGCACCACCTCGAGGGCCGCCTTCTTTTCGGACACGAAGAGCACCCGCTGGCCGTTGTAGAGCGCATTGGCAATGATGTTGGTGATGGTCTGGCTCTTTCCCGTGCCGGGCGGGCCGTGCATCACGAAGCTGCGGCCGGCGACGGCGTCGCGGATGGCGTACAGCTGCGAAGAATCCGCGCTGATGGGCTGCAGGACGGTGGCGGAAGGGCACAAGCGGTCGATGGCCCCTTCCGGCCGGGCGACGTCCTTCACCCGGAGCCGGCCCTCGACCAGGCTGGAGACGGCCGGATGGGCGTCCAGCATCGCCCGGTGCGTATGGATGTCGTTCCAGATGATGAACTTATTGAAGGAGAGGTTCCCGATGAACACCAGCTCTTCGATGTCCCAGCCCCGCTTGTCCATCACTGCGCGGCGAAGGACGTTCATCACCCGCCGGACGGCGACGTGGCCGTCCTTCTCCGGCAGCTTGTCCAGCCCCGGAATGCTGATGCCGTGCTGCTGCCGGAGCATCTCCAGCAGCGTCAGGTTCGCGACGATGTCCTCGCCTGTCCATTTGATGCTCCAGGTCGCCTTGGTGATTTCCACGGGAATCAGGAGGATCGGGGCGAAGTGCGGCGCGATTCCGTCCTCGTCCAACCACTTCAGGGCACCGACGGTCAGGTATAGCGTATTGGCTCCATTCTCCTCCAGGTAGTGCCTGGCCTCCTTCCGGATGGCGTCCAGCTGGGCGACCGTCGCCTCCTCGGGCCGATAGGAATGGAACCGCTTGTCCATCATCTCCTTGTACGCGAACGCGTGCAGCGGGTCTTCCGGAGCGATTTCCCGGAAAACGCCGTCCGGACGGAGAATGCCCGCCCAGCCCGGCGGAATGCCGAAGATTTGGAAGCCCGCCCCGTTCTCCAGCATCGCGACCATCTCCTCCGAGCCGCTTCCCAGCAGCTGGAGGACACCCTTCTTCGCGTGGACGTTGATCAGGTTGTTCCGGAGGCTCAGGTCCAGCAATTTCCGCTCCCAGATGGTGTGCTTGTCCACGGTCGCGGTCCGGTCCAAGTCGATTTCGTCCGTGTCCGGAACCCGTTCCGGGACATCCCGCCGATATACCGTCTCCTCGTCGATGACATAGCCGTCCGGGGTCAGGATGCGCTGGGGAATCGGGCGGACGCCGGCGTTCCGGGCCGAACTGACATCGACATACAGCAGGAAACTGTCCACGTCGGCGATGGTCGCGGCGGCCTTCGAGACCGCCTCGTCGAACGTCCGGTCATTCCCCTTCAGGAATCCGGTCGTCTCCACCAGCAGGATCTCGTTGATGCCGTCCGCGCCGCTCTTGCGGAGGACCGCCGGGTCGTCGTGGACCGGATACGGCGACGACTTCTCGACCAGCCACGCGCCGGCGTAGGCGTGCCCCTCGTGCAGGACCACCAGCGGGCGCAGGCCCACGGCTTCCATACAACCCGCGTACAGGAGGGCCGCATCCAAGCAGGTGGCCAGCTTTCCAGAAAGGATATCCTCGGGAAGGCGCACCCGCTGCCCCCGGTCGGCGAAAGATGCCGGCGGGTTCGCGTAGGCGATGCCCTCCTCGGCCAAGGCGGCATAAAGGGCCGCCATCTGCATTTTCGCCCGGTTCGCATTGTTGGACTGATACCCGTCCAGCGCCGCGTTCCCGGTCCATTTCCGCAGCCGCTCGGAAGCGCCGTGCAGGACGGGCCGGATGGCCGGATGGTTGGGCAGAACAAAGGCCGCGGTCAATTCCGGCGCGCTGTTGACGCCTTCCCAGAAGTCGTAAGGCAGCAGGGCCACCGGGTACTCCTCGCGAGCGCACTCCCCCGCCGCCGCGGAGACGGACACCGTCATCCGGCCCTCGATCCGTTCGGTGAGGTTGGCCAGATACGTGGCGGAGGGAAGGACCTTGATTTGGTCCAGAATCAGTTTCCCCTTGGGAGCCAGCTCGCTGATGTGCGACGCATATCCGTCCGAGAAGGCCGGATCGAATTGGATGGAGATCTGGAGGTCAGTCCAGGTTTCCGGACCGGGGTTGCGCAGGATGACGCTGCGCACGGCCGGAATGCCGTTCTGCATCCGGGAATAACTGAAAGATTCGGCGTAGTCGGTCTGAAGGGTCATCAGTTGCAAAGATATATCATTTCCTATTGTCTTTATACCCTTCCGGCGTGCAATATTTCAGTTTCTTTCGGTATATTTGGATGCAATTGGAAGAAAATGCACATCAGAGAATTCATCGAGAACAACTATCCGGAGTACTACTCCATCGAGCGTTATCCCAAGGAAAGGACCGCTCCCTTCTGCTCCGTGGACCAGTCCTGGGGCTTGTTCTCCAACTTCGGGCGGACGCCGCTCGTGGTGGACGGGGTGCGTTTCGACTGCACCGAGAAGCTGTTCCAAGTGATGAAGTTCACGGACGCCGCCTCCCGGAAAGCGGTCTACACCGCCAAGGGTCAGACCATCAAGATGAAGGCGAAGCATTTCGAGAAGGTCGGAACCGTCCGGCCGGACTGGGGGGAGATCATCGTGGACGCGATGAAGTTCTGCCTGATGGAGAAATACCGCCAGAGCGAGGCTTTCCGGGAGGAACTCGCGCGGAGCCAAGGGCTCTACATCGTCGAGGACCAGACCACCTTCCAGAAGAAATCCCCCAACACCTGGGGCGTGAAGCCCTCGGAGGACGGCAAGGAGTTCGTCGGCCCGAACCTGATGGGACGCCTGCTGATGGAGCTCCGTGACAACGGGAAGCTCGACTACACCCTCCCGGAAGACGCCCTTTCGTTCCGGGATCTCGCCGATTGACCCCGGCTCCCACGGCAGAGACTGAGGGGGCCGTTTCCTTGGCGGTCAAAAAGCCTTGACCAGCCGTTCAGACCCCGGGACCAGATGATGCCCCTTCGGGTCCAGTTCCACTTGCTCGATCCGGACGATCCGGACCTTGGCGTCGTCCAGGAC
>JAEEGH010032358.1_pt1 | contig 10061 bp, 10 predicted proteins | sample 9134181 | NCBI WGS metagenome assembly JAEEGH01 (sample SAMN16246544, study PRJNA631951) | gut metagenome | biome: gut microbiome; feature: rumen; material: DP-attached | host: Bos | place: Iran: Karaj | collected 2018-10 | reverse complement strand
GAGACCGAAGCCTCCCTCTAAAAAGCTGTTACTTCGGCACAAACACGTAAGTTTTGTTACCAATGTGTTTGGCTGTTCCTCCCATCTTTTCTGCGGCAACTCTCAGTGCACTTTCAGATGAGTACGTTTGGCTCATGCCATTTGGGAAATTTAAGGTGTACATAATTCCTGCCCTGCTTCGTGTCGGGCGCAACTGCTAAAGGTTGATAATTCGCCGACAAAAATAGGGTCCACGTATGCCAAACCACGACATAGGGAATGGAAAATTGAGAATTGAAAATGGAAAGGTGGGAATTCCGCCAGCGACTTACGCCACTGGCGGAATGGTGCGAGTAGAAAATTCGTTGATAAAAAGGTGTATAGAAAAGAAAATGTTCAATCTAATTTTTCAAAATCAAAAAAGCTTTCGTTTATATGTGTGATTTTCAGACCGTACTTTTCTTCTATTGCATCCTGAATATCACGCATTGTTCTACTATTCCAAGGATGGGAAGCATTTCCATTTGTTGTAACGTAAACATCTTGGTAAACCTCCAAGTACCTGCTTCCATTGGCTTCCCGCAATCTTCTTTTAGGGATAATTCTAAAGCTTGACATGATCATTAAATGCCTGTTATATACCATCGGCTCCTCGGTTCTAAATGAAAAAAAATTAATTATAAAAAGCAAAATACAATAAGACCACGGCTGTAATCGCCTAATACATTTATCGGGAATAAGGCTTTACAGAAATATTTAGCAGCACACCTGAAGTATCTAAATCTAATACATAAAACTATACTGCAAAATTGCTCTGTGGTCCTGTCACACTATAAATCCTTGAAAGAATCAATGTGCTACCAAGACTTTCATTCTCCCATTGTGTTTCTTCAACAATATCATTCCAATAAATTACCACATTATTCACTAAAGATATTACTGATCTCACACTCATTCTTTCTGTACGATAAGTCATTGAAAATTCTGTGGGTACTCTTTTATATGTTAAATACCCACCTGATTGACTCACTTGCTGACTAACATCTACAAATCCATAGCTAATAAATTTACTCGCAATAGCGTCACCAACAGTTATTGCATTAGTTTGGGAATAGCAACTAAGCCCCACAAAAATAAGCATCAATAACAGCATATTTTTTTTCATATTCGACTGCTTTAATCACTTGTTTGTTTCTTGAACATTATTTTATCCCTGATGCGTGTCGGGCGCAACTTTTGAAAAGAATTTTGCCTACTCTGTTGAACGCTTTTCGGCGAACTCGTATTGTTATCGTATTCCTTTTGCGGCTCTCTTCAAAGCCATTTTGTAAATCAGTTCTTTCACCTCATTGGCCATAAAGACGGTGATGCCCATTGCTTCCGCCGCTTTCATCAATTCCACGTTTTTGTCATTCGGCGCTTTGGTGACAATAAGTATTTTGTCTATGAGCTTTAAGGAAGCATCCTTGTTCCAATAATCGGCTTTCGACAACTGTTCAAGAGGATAGGTGCCGACAATATTGTCGTAATCCTTAACCTGAATGGCGATGGCATACGAAAGTTCGGGGGAGATGCCGGGGATTTTCACAAGAATATCGGTGCCATGCTGCGCCTCGCTTGCACCGCCGGTATGTTCAATGCTATAATACGGATAGAGGTATTTCAACCCTTCCACCAGAACGTTTTCCCATTCAGCTGCTTCGAATTTCTCGTTGAACTTATCAAACAAAAGATTCTCAAGATGAGCGTTGTTGAAAATCTCAGAAATATAATTGTCCATTTTGTCCTCAACAAGAGCGGGAGACTCTATCGTTTCCGTACAGTTGATAAGTTTGTTGATACTCTCTTCCAAGTAGTCAATATTCCAGAATCTTGACAGGTTGCGAAGGGTAGTACGAATGTCTGCGTCAACATGTTCGTTTGTACGGGAAAAGCACTTGATGAACTGGGCGGGGAAGATGTGTCCGTAATCGCCATTTTCATCCGAAATTTCAAATCGGTAGCCTTTGTCGAAATCTTCAGTTGCTTTCGCAATGGTTACATAATCCCATTCGGGCAGACGGGGAATGATCAGAATATCGTCTTTTTTAACTTTTTCAAAGATGGCGAAATTCCTTTTTGCACCTGCATCATCGTCGGCAGAAAAATCTTTCAGATTCTGACTGTCGTCATATCCCCAGCCTTGACGAAGCCTGCCTGCTTCAAGTTCCTTCCAAAAAAAGTCAATGTAATTGATATCTATTCGATATCCCCAATAGTGTATTTTGCTCATTTTCATCTCCCTGATACGTGTCGGGCGCAACTGTTAGTTATTTCCGTTTTACAGGCGTACAAGGGTACGTCTTTGCATTTTAGCTTATAGACTATTTGTATTCAATGAGAAAAACAGCGCACCCCTTCCGCCCTTCAGGTAGAAAAGGCATCGCCAAACGCCGCGAGACACTGAAAAACTGAAAAGAGTACGCCTATTACGGACGTACTCTACGGCGTGATCTGTCTCTAAAATTTGGCGATTTCTTTCTACAGCCACACCATAGCTTACGCTATCATCATATTGAGCTGCAAAAATAGCATTATTTTTCATTTTGACATGCTCTATCTCCGATTTTTTTCGTTGGCAAAAATAAGGCACAGGTATGATAAGACGTGACATAGTAAGGCGAAAGAAGAGTTTTCTCCCTAATATTCTTTCAAGTAGTCCCACAGCGTTTTGCCGGTCGGGACGAGGTCTTCCTCTTTGGCTTCGATGAATTGTGAGAGGAGATCGCGCACGCCGTTGGCATCCGCCTCGAAGCACTCCTCCTTGTAATCCAATTCCATATGGGTGTACCACGACCACATCCGCTCGAACATCATTTTCACCGCCATCCAAAGCGCAAACATCCCCGGACTGATTTCGTGCAGGCAGACGGGCATCAGCAACTCCTCCTCCATCAGCTCGTCAAGGGTGAGGTCGCATTGCAGAAACGGCACCTTCTCGGCCTCCATGTCCAGCATGATGGGCACACAGCGCTCGAACAGATAGTGGGGGTTCTGTTGCAGCCGCGCATCCACGTCCACGAAAGCCCCCGTCGCATCTTTTTCACACCGCAGCAGCATCTCAATTACATAGTTCATCCGGTGCTGTGCATACCGCGGGTCGTCCGGCTTCGGGTTGATGAAGGTCCAAAAAGCCTCAATGTGCAGCATTTGTTCCATTTTATTCCATTGGCCGACAATCTCACATTTGTTAATGAGCGCGTACGGAATGCATTTGTGCCGGTGCAGCAGGATGTCCTTGATGCGCTTCGCATCATCCTTAATGTGGGCAGTGGAGGCCACTACTTCGTTCAAGATTTCTACCGCCTGCCGAAGAGATTTCTCGTTGTTTTGTAATGGTGTGTGGGTTGTCATAGGTGTGGGTTTTGTTTTACGCCTGCAAAATTAGGGTACGGGTGTGACAAAACGTGGCATAGTACATTTGTAAATTTTTTCTTATAAATATGTGAATATTTGGGGAAATTTGTATTTTTGCACACTGTTTTGCAATCATCACTTTTTTTATCATTTATCTCAAAATCACTATATTATGTATTTGGAAAATAACATTATCATCTATCAAACTGAAGATGGACAGACTTCACTGGAGGTTCGCTTGGAAAACGAAAATGTATGGCTTACCGCCAATCAGATGGCGTTGCTGTTTGGAAGAGACGAAAAGACGGTGCGTAAGCATATCAATAATGCCATAAAGGAAGAATTATCGGATGCTGTGGTTGTCGCAAAATTTGCGACAACCACTCAACACGGAGCTATTGAAGGCAAAACGCAGACTCACGAGGTCAACTATTTCAATCTGGATGTCATTATTTCTGTTGGCTATAGAGTGAAATCAAAAAACGGTGTGGCCTTCCGCCGCTGGGCCAACAATGTACTGAAACAGTATCTGGTCAAAGGATTCGCCATCAACGACCGCATCCGCCGGAAGCAGATTGGCGAACTGCGTCAGCTGGTGCAGATGGTCGGTCGCACCATCAGCCAGCAGGAATTGCCGGAAACCATTGAGAGTCAAGACCTCCTCGATGTGGTGGTGGACTACACCTACGCTCTTGACACCCTCGACAACTACGACTATGAACGGCTGACGATCGGAAAAACCACCAAGGAGGAACCGTTTCATGCCACCTACGAGAATGCCATGCAGGAGATCGGGCGGCTGCGCGACAAGTTCGGCGGCTCCGCATTGTTCGGGCATGAGAAAGACGGTTCTTTCAAAAGCAGCATCGGGCAGATCTACCAGACGTTTGACGGTATTGAGCTGTATCCCAGCGTGGAGGAGAAAGCGGCGATGCTGCTCTACCTCGTCACAAAGAACCATTCGTTCAGCGACGGCAACAAACGCATCGCCGCCACGCTGTTCCTGTGGTTTCTCAACAACAACAGGATTCTCTACAATCCCGACGGCTCGAAACGCATCGCCGACGGCACCCTCGTTGCCCTCACATTAATGATAGCAGAAAGCCGTCCCGAAGAGAAGGATGTGATGGTGAAGGTGGTGGTGAATCTGATCGGCATGACAAATTGAAAACGGAAAACTGAAAAATTAGAAGAGGAGAATCGTCAATACGCATTTTTTTGCGTGTTGTCATTCCAGAAGAAAATCGTATATTTGCACTCCCATTGGGGAAAGCAAGCTGTTAATTAAAATTGGTATGAAAACCTCTATCCGCTTTTACAAAGACCACGAGGTCAGGGCCGTCTGGGACGAAGAGAACGCCAAATGGTGGTTCTCGGTTGTGGATATTGTTGCTGCCATCAATGATGAATCTGACTACAACAAGAATCGAAATTACTGGAAATATTTGAAAACCAAGCTAAAACGGAAAGAGAACGAACTGGTTAGTGTCACTCACCAGTTGAAATTGACAGCCCCCGATGGGAAGAAACGCACAACAGATGTGCTTGATACTAACGGGGTGGAGATGCTTGCTAAAATTTTCCCCAACACTAAAGCAACCGATTTCCTCGACTGGTTCACCTACAGCGACAACACCATCGATGGCAGGAGCAAGAAAAAAGCATATACATTAATCGAGAGCAACCTGGTGGCCGACAAGGACGTGGGAACGGTGAAAGCCCTGCAACAGATCCACGCTTACATCTTTGGTGGGTTGTACGACTTCGCCGGACAGATTCGCACCAAAACCATTTCAAAGGGCAATACCCTGTTTTGCTTGGCGGAATACCTGCCCGAAAATTTGAAAACCATTGAAAAGATGCCGGAAACCACGTTCGACGAGATTGTGGATAAGTACGTGGAGATGAACGTGGCTCACCCCTTTATGGAAGGCAACGGCCGCAGCACCCGCATCTGGCTCGACCTCATCTTCAAAAAACGGTTGGGACTGTGCGTGGATTGGAGCAAAATCAACAAGAACGACTACCTGAACGCCATGATTGAGAGCCACTTGGACAGTACCAAAATCCGATCCTTGCTGAAACAGTCCCTCACCGACCGCATCGATGACCGCGAAATCTTTATGAAAGGCATTGACTACTCGTACTATTACGAGCAGGCAGAATAAAAGTGGTTGTCGCAAATTTTGCGACAACCACTTTCACCATGTTACAGAAATGAAAACGGTAAGGGCTATTTCTCCTTTGTCTTGAATCCGATGCCTCCCTCTTTCTTGCCGTCGATTTTTTCGTAGCGGCAAAGCTCCTCGATGCCGGCCAGGTCGGGACGGGTGCCGTTGAGCACCTCCTCCATCATCACCTTGCGCACGATGTTGTCGATCTCGCCGCCGGAGAAGTCGAACTTGGCGGCCAGCTTGCCACAATCCTCTTCGCCCAGCCATGCCAGTTTGGTGTGCCAGATGGCTTTCTTGGCCTCCACCGTCGGCTGGCCGAACTTGATCTTGAACAGGAAACGGCGCGCAAAGGCACTGTCGAGGTTGTCGATCATGTTGGTGGTGGCAATCATGATGCCGTCGAGCTTCTCCATCTCCTCCAGAATGATGTTCTGGATGGCGTTTTCAGTTTGTGCCACACTGGAGGAGCCGCTGGTGTTGCTGATGTTCTGGCGGTTGCTGAAGAGCGCGTCGGCTTCGTTGAAGAGCAAAATCGGTTTCAGTTTCTCCGTTTCGCACAAGCGGGCATAATCGGTGAAAATCCGTTTCACCAGCTTCTGGCTTTCGCCGTACCAGCAGGTCTTGGCCGCGCTGATGTCCACATGGCAGATGGCACGCCCCGTGGCCTTGGCAATCTGCATCGCCGTCTCGGTCTTGCCGGTGCCGGGCAGCCCGTGGAAAAGTGCAATCACACCTTTGGGAAGCGCGTTGTCGGCCATGCGCTTCTGCAAATCATTGAACTTTTCTGCCTCCAGGTTCTGACGGAACAAATCCAGCTGACGCTCCAGTTCCTTGTCGTAAAACATCGGCTTCTCCGCAATCTTGTCGGGATAGATCAAGTTCTGGTTTTTTCTTTTCGTGACGTCGAAAAGGTCGAAATCATCCTCCAAAAAAATCTTCTTTCCCTTCTCGGTGAGGTTGATGTGACTGTCGGAAAACATGGTGTCGGGAAGAAGCTCGACATACTCCATTTTTTGCAGAATGTGCTTCTCGTCTTTTAATTCCCTTGCGATGCGGAAACGGATACTCGGATTGTCATACATGTCTTTCAACGTACAACTGATTCCGGTCTCGCCACCCGAAAGGAAATCGTCGCAAATCTCGTACAACAAAGTCCTTTCGGCAATGTCAATGTTCAGTTTCTGAATGTTTTGTACAAATTTGAGGTCTTCGTGCTGCTCCTCCAAAAAAATGACCTTCTCGAAGAGAGCCCTTGTTTTGAACTCCTCATTGCTGCGGCTTTCAATCAGGTCTGACACTTCCCTTACGAATCTGTAGCGGTCGTAATTGGCATCCACTAAATCGCTTTTCTTGAATGTTTTCCCCTCCATCAATGACTCCATCAGGTTCGGGTTGATATCGTATTCGGAAGAGCGGTGGTGTCGGGATGAAGGGACAAAATACAGGTCTCTCACCAACAGGTCGAATTCTTTTTTCAGCGGGAGCATCACCATGCTTTTCACATCGTACAAGCGGCGCATGTCATTCCAGTCGAAAGAATTGTCCTGAAGTTGCTGGTTGAACGCAGCAGAAAACAGCAGGGTCTGCTCAAGTGTGATGCCAAAATGGGCGGCTACCGTTTTCACACGCTTCAGCACATCTTTAATTTCAATTTGCGTGAATTCTGGCTCGGATTCACTGAAACGATGACGGCTTTCTCTCATGATGGCGGGATCCAAGGGCGCCAGCACCCCCGGAACAATGGCGTTAATCAATTTACTACCGGAATTTTCCATTCTCAAGGCAAGAAAACTCAATGTCTGTAACATGGTTTCTCTTTCTTTTTTCATAGTCTGATGATTTTTGAACGCTGCAAAATTAGGGTACAGATATGACAAAATGTGTCATAGTATAGTATGACATGTTTTGTCATAGAAAAATCCTATATTTGCCGCGTAAATTTTGAAAACGATGAGCAAGCAATTATTATCCCGCTATGTGTGGCTTGTGGACACCATCTATCAGGCCGGTTCCGCAGGCATCACCTTCCACGATTTGGCTGAAAAATGGAAGAAGAACGAACTCCTGTCAAAGGGAGACGAGTACAACTGGCGCACCTTTATGCGCCACCGCAACGACGTGTGGGAGCTTTTCGGGGTGGAGATCGCCTGCCACAAGAGCACCAACACATACTATATTGCGGAACGGGGCAGTCTCACCGACACGTCGGCGTTCCGCCGGTGGCTGCTGGAAACGCTGGCGGTCAACAACCGCATCAACGAGAGCGCGCAGCTGAAAGACCGCATCCTGCTGGAGCCGAACCCGTCGGGCGGAGAGTTCCTTTCCACCATCCTTGAGGCCATGCGCGACAACTGCACCATCATGTTCGATTACCGCCCATTCTGGATGGGGGGAAAGGTATCGCACTATTTCAACGTGGAGCCCTACGCACTGAAGGTGTTCAAACGCCGCTGGTATCTGCTGGGCAAATATGGGAACGGAAAGTTGAAAATTTACGCGCTGGACCGTATGCAGAATGTTGACATTGAATTCAACCAGTTTGAACTGCCGAAGGATTTCAGTGCAGAGGCGTTCTTCTCCACCTGCTTCGGCATCATTGTGGGCGACAAAGAGCCGCAGTCCATCAAGCTGAAGGTCGCGGCACAGCAGGCAGATTACCTGCGCACACTGCCGCTGCATCCGTCGCAGAAGGTGGTGGAACAGACGAAAGATTATACCATTTTCAGCTACTTCCTGCGCATCACTTACGACTTACGGCAAGAAATCCTTACCTTAGGCGATACTGTGGAAGTGCTGTATCCCAAAGAGTTACGAAAAACAATGGCCGATATTTGCAAAAAGATGGCGAAACAGAACAAGTAAGGAAGGCCTATATATTGGCCAACAATGTGCTGAAGCAATATTTAGTGAAGGACTACGCCATCGACACGCATCAAGCAAATCGAGGTGATGGAGGAGGTGCCTACGAACCGGAGCGACGCTTCAACCCTGGCAGCTATTTCAAAGACGTCATCGGAGTCACCAAAACACGCAGGACCCCGCTTGAAACCATCCATCAGATGCTGGAAGAGTCGGTCAAGTCGTACCGACGGTAAGGAAAACAGTCCTCAGGACAACCGAATCACTAAATCAAACCCATCCTCGCCCTCCACGGACTCTGAATAGGTCAGATTCGTCGGTTTCGCCGCACAATGTTCCGCAATCTCCAACTTTTCCATATCTTCGTCTGTACCAACGATTTGCAACTGCTTTTTCACCAATGCAGCCAACAGACAAAACTCGCCTTGACCGCAATTTTCGACCCTCACTCTGCCATTTTCTGGCATATTTTCAATCATGGATTTCCACTTCCCAAACGCCCGGAACTGTCGCCGCATCTCACGCGCCACCTCCGTCCCCTTGTATATGTAATTGCACTGCACCAAGTAACGATAGTAGTCTGCAGTCTCCACATCGCGGATGATATTTTGATACTCAGCGATGAACAGTTTCCGGAACTCGCGAGCGGAACGCTTCTCGTCCTCGCCACGCAGCGTGTCGTCCACCGGCACCCGCTGCCCGATACTTACCGTCACCCGACCTTTCCGCAAGACGAACTCCCGCTTCGGGAAGATGTGCCCGATACCATGGCAGACAATCGGTAAAATGTCGATTTTCAACGCATTGGCCAAGAAAAAAGCCCCTTGGTGAAAGCGCAAGATGTCGCACGTTTCCGACCGCGTGCCCTCCGGAAAGACCAAAATAGAGTACCCACGTCGGACTAATTCCGATAACTTCGGCAGGTTCTGCTCCAACCCGTCATCCACAGGAATGCAATCGGTGTACCGGAGCACCCAGCGATAGAACGGACTGTTCCAAACCCACCGATTGGTGAGCGCCACCACCTTCGGTGAAAGCATCATCAGATACAGCAAGTCCAAGTGCGACTGATGGTTGGCAATGATGACAGCCGGCCGATCGAAGGTCTCGCCATGCGGATTGCGCACCTCGCAAGGCACTTGGAACATCCCCTTCGCAAACCAACGGAAGATCATCGCCAGCAGGTTGTGGAAGCGCATCTTCATACGCTCGTTGCTACGGAAAAAGAGTTGACAGCACAACGCCCACAGCGACAACACCAACGAAGTGAGCAGGAAAATCAGGAAGCAAACAAACGTCTTCAGAAGATTCCACAACGTAACCGGAACTGGACGGAGTTTACCCTTGACCGTTGTCAACCACTTGAAAATCAGCGGGGGAAACAGATACGCCATCGTCACAACAGAGAACATGCCCACCACCGTCACCTCCGCCAACGACCGCATCGCCGGGTGTTTGGCGAAAATCAACGTGCCAATGGCGATGAACATGATCGTCGCCGACAGCAGGATGGAGTTCTTGAACTGCGCCAGCATCTTCTTGCCCGTGCGGTACTCGTACATCACCCCTTCGGTCACGAAACTGGCATAGTCATCGCCCTGCCCGAAGATGAACGTTGCCAGTATAATGTTGACTATGTTGAACTTAATGTCA
>JAEEGH010032355.1_pt1 | contig 10062 bp, 16 predicted proteins | sample 9134181 | NCBI WGS metagenome assembly JAEEGH01 (sample SAMN16246544, study PRJNA631951) | gut metagenome | biome: gut microbiome; feature: rumen; material: DP-attached | host: Bos | place: Iran: Karaj | collected 2018-10 | reverse complement strand
CTCACATTCCATCTTGTACTTTTTCTTGCTTTCCATGTTTCTGTATATGCCTTTCTTCCTGTAATAAGAACGAACGCTTTCTCCTGGCGTCTTTAGCTTAACTTTGAGACAGTTTGGTATGAATTGAACATAGGGAAAGCTCATTCCTAGAAAATCGGAGCATACTTGAACGGGATTCCAGTCATATTGATGCATCAGTTCAAAACAAATGTTCTGAACGAGAGCAAAATCATCTTTTGTAATGCTTCCAAATGCAAATGGCTTTCCAAGAGCATGACGACAGGTTTCAATGACTTTTGCCTGACGTGAAGAAATGTAGCAGTCTTTTTCTTTAATGCCAAATTGGCTGTATAGTGTTTTTGCTTGATAAAAGGCTAAATGATACATCTTTGCGATGTCAGTTAGGTTCCACCATTGTTGAAGACCTTTAATCTTGTCTATGTTGTTGATTATGTCATTTCTTAAAGCATCAAGAAAAGGATTGTGCTGTTTCTCGTCTTGAGAAGATTTATGTTTTAGCATGACACAATTAGCGTAACGCTTTTTAAGCGTATTGCTCTTTTTTCTTTTTGCTTCTTCTGAATTGGCAATCTTGCCAGAAAAGGATCTAGCGCATTTTTCACAGCAGAACCTTCCTTTGCCATATTTGTCCTTCCATTTGACAGTTTTGCCGCAGGTTTCGCAGACATATTCATCTGGATGTGGATGCTTCTGCTCAGCCAAAACAGTTCTATGCTTCATGCTGCATTCATAGGAGCAGTACACTAGCGGATGATTGTTATGGACATTGCGTTGGAGAAAGTGCTTCTCTTTCCAGAATGTCTTTCCACAATGAGCGCATCTGCAAGGCATTTTGGATCTGCTTCTGCTTTTGGAAAGCTCCTTCTGAGTGAATAGAAAACAGGGAAATCTTGGAAACTTTTCTTCCTGTGGCTCTGGATCGCAGAAATCGTCAATGGTAGGCACTTTGGCCTCATAAGTAGTCTTAGACATCAGTCATACCTCGAATATGATTTTGGTGTTTAGGCTCTGGAGGCAACAGCGAATTGCTTTCAGAGCCGACTATATTTAAGACATTTCTTTTAAGGCGCATACAGCAATCCAGCTTATCGCAATTTGGACTGCATACTAAGCTAACTGCGCCTTGTATCTTCACATTGCAGGGTAGAGTAATTGGCCACTCACGAGCCTCATAAGCTCGTCTATGATCGTTCAAGTCGATCCCCTGCGTCCACATTTCCATTGAGACGCATCCAGCAATCCAAAAGCATGGTATGGGAGTTCGATGGCTCTTCCCGGCATCACAGGGCTGGCAGTCCAGTTCTGGTCGGATGCCAAACCAAAGGCCATCAAGGCGTCTCGAACCTGTCGAGGAGAAAGCAAAATGAACTGGACATCTCACTTCCTTCCCAAGGAAGGATATTGGCTCAAAAGGAATGCAGACGGCACTGAAGAGCTTGTGTGGCTCTACAACGTCTCTGGCATCTGGTGCGCCGCATCCAAGAGTGGTTTCTCTGGATTCAGAACGGACAATGGAGTCTGCATTGCGGATGATGGAGTCCAGTTCAAGGGTCCATACATCTTCTAGACATTTTAAGGCTCATGCAGCAACCATTTTTCCGCAAGACTTGTTTGTCGCTATGGAAGAAATCGAGCCTTGTTTCATATAGGCCTCTACCCCAACTGGCAGAGGGGATGGTCTCAGACGCCATTCAGTGAGGGTTCGAATCCCTCGAGGCCTACCACATTCAAAGACATTTTAAGGCCTGAACTGCAACACATACTACATGATAGGCTTGCCTTCTTCAGGAAGGCTCTATGTGGCATCCGTTCCATCTGGACTGGCCTGCCCTTGAGGCAAACGGCATTCAATGCAAGTGATGGAAAAAACAGGCCTTGTTTCATTTTCCTTTTCATAAGGCTCCGTACAGCAACCTCAATGGATTCGACCTGAACTCGAAAGAAGACTGGATTCTAAATCCTTTCCTTCGCTCAGTGAGCCTTGTTTCATTCTTGAGACGCATTCAGCAACCATACAGCCAAAGGCGAACGGAAAGAAAGCCAGCTTCCGTGCGTAGCGACTGCGCGAACATGGCATTGGAGATGTTTACGTCTTCATATGCAAATGGCAGGTGCATCTCGACATTATCACTCTCCTTCAGAAGATTTCAATGCCGTCATAGCTCAACTGGTAGAGCAAGATCCCTGTAAGTTCTAGGTTTGGCGTTCAACTCGCCATGACGGCCCCAAAGTATTTGATTTTGTTGAATCTTTTTCGCTTGACATCCTTCCTGTCTGATGCTATCTTTTCTTCAATGAGTTTTGATCAAATATCTCAGCAAGGAGATGTTCAATGTCCCGTTCGTTCAAGCATCAGTGTGCTGGTGGCTGGGTGAAGCGTTCCCGTTCCTCCGAAAAGAAGGACAAGAAGATCTGGCATCAGACTTTCCGCACCAAGATGCGGCAGGCCGTGCATGTTGTCCTTCAGCGTGGATGGGAAGATGAAACCCTTGACTGGGACATACCTGTCTTCCACCGCCTGCAGGCCAGCCAAGTCTGGAACATGCAGAAGGATGGCAAGGGATGGTACTTTTCCCGCAACCACTACAAGGGAAGAGCATTTCTGGAGAAGCCTGTCAGATGCGTCTACATTGCAGATCCAACTTTCATTGAAGAAGTCTCCATTGCAGACAAGCACCGTATCGTGGGGAAGTAGCCTATGAGTAGAAGCTGGAGAACGCATCCATGCGGGCAGATATGCTCCTGCAAGTCGGAACGCTGGGACAAGAGGTTCTGGCACCGCAAGTTCCGCTCCAAGGGCAGGATGTCCTGCAGAAGGATAGCAAAGGAGAGAGCCTTCACCTGCTGGTTCGTTGATCTTGAAGATGATTGCTTCGTGTTTCGTCCTCTGCCAAGAGTGGACTATGAGACCGAAGACTGGAAGATGGACGTTGAAAGCGTCCGCGAGATCTCCAATCCCTGGTGGATGAACAAGGATGGCAAGATGTGGTACGTTGAGGACTACATCAGAAAAAGGGATGCCGTCTTCAAGGGAAGAAAGGTTCTCTGGTACTGCTTCACCGAGCCTGAATGGCTCAGCGACAGGCAGATACGGAAGCTAATGTCAAAGTAGAAAGATTTCGGCAGGGAAGCTGAATGGTTCAGCACCATCTAAGGCAATATGATGGAGGCTTCTGGTTCAAGTCCAGACCTTGCTCAACGGAAGAGCATTGCCTATATTGCTCTTCCGCGCATATTATGGACGGGTGGCGGAATGGTATACGCGCTGCGCTAAGGACGCAGTGGCCCAAGAGCCTTGAGGGTTCGAATCCCTCCCCGTCTACCATATCAAAAAAGGAGAATGTGCCTATGTTTGCAGAAATAGTAAGCGATGCCAGCTTTGAAGAGAAGGTCCTGAAGTCGGATAAGCTCGTCTTGGTTGACTTCTTTGCCCCTTGGTGTGGTCCATGCAGGGCTCTGTCTCCTGTCATTGACGAGATTGCCCAAGAGGCTGATGGCAGGTATGACGTATTCAAGATCAACGTGGACGAAAGCCCAAGAACTGCTGCTGAATATGGAATCAAAAGCATTCCAATGCTTATTGGGTTCAAGAACAGCAAGGCTTCCTTCAATCTCAATGGCTATGTCGAGAAAGCCAAGATTAAGGATGAAATAGAGAAGGCATTGCAGTAGAATTACAGCCCCATTGACCAGTTGGTTAGGCCATCCGGCTCATAACCGGACTATTTCCTGTGTTCGAATCACAGTGGGGCTACCATATAGTGGGAGATTGGCGGAACTGGCATACGCATGGCACCCAAAATGCCACGGGGCAACCCATCCGAGTTCGACCCTCGGATTTCCCACCAACACTTTCTGGCCAGTCTTTTGACTGGCCTTTTTTGTGCCAACATGTCGGAAATTTTCCGCTTGACATCTTTCTTCTCCTTTGCTACTTTCTTCCTGTCAAGAGCAACCCTCAACACTCTAGGAGGACAATATGGGCAATCGTGCAGTTCTGGTCTGGAAGGATGAAAACGGCCACTATGACGACAACACGATGGGCGTCTATCTCCACTGGAATGGCGGCCGTGACTCCATTGAGGCTTTCCTGGCCTACTGTCAGATGAAGGACCTGAAAAGCCCTTCGGAGAATGTCTCTATTGGCATAGAAAACTTCATTTCTGTAGTTGCTGGGTTCTTTGGCTCCAATCAGTCCATCTATGTTGGCAAGCTGTCTGGCCTTGATCAGGACAACTACGACAATGGCGTCTATGTCTGCGATGGATGGAAAATAGTGGACAGGAAGTACATGCATGGCAGCGAGCAGAAGCAATATGACTTCAGTGAAATGCTTCGTGCCATCAATAACGGTCAGACGGATCCTTTAGACGAGCCTGACCTTGACCAGAAGATTGAAGCTTATAGAAAGGAGCATGCGCAGGACTAGCAGAGTAGGAGGTGCAGAATGATCTTCTATGTCCACGGATTCAATTCTTCCAGAGACTCCTCTACTGGCAGGATGCTTAGGGAGCAGATTGGAAGGCCTGTAAAATGTCTTGGCTATGACTGCTCCAAGCCATTCAAGGAGAATCTTGAAGAGCTAGGCAAGGAAGCCTGGCAGGCAATGGATGGGTTCGACGTCATTGTTGGCTCCTCTCTTGGAGGGTTCTATGCCTGCGAGATGGCAAAGGATCTTCAGACCTGCGCCGTGGTGTTCAATCCAGCAATGAAGCCGAAAAGCCAGTTGAAGCAGTTCCTTGGAGAGAACGTCAACTTTGCCACTGGAGAGAAATGGATGTTCACGGATGACATCCTGAACAGCTATCCAGAGGAGCTGAAGGCTCCGAGTGGACTTCCAGTGAAGGCCTATGCCTCCAGGAAGGATGAAGTGCTTCCTGGGAACGGAGAGCTGGTCTTTGAAGCGTTCAATGACTTTGAATGGATGGATTCTGGCCACAGAGTAGCTGATTTCCGTAAATATCTTGATGAAATCAAGAAATATGAAAACATTCTCGGAGTATCTCCAGACGAATAGCAATGAAGGCCTGGTTCTTGAGGCCTTTGAAAACCTGGTCGGAAATGATGCCAAGACCTTGGAAAGAAAAGAGGCCTTGAAAGTAGAAGTGCTTGCACTGCTCAAGAAGGCCTATGCAAGCATAGGCGGAATCAAGGGCAGTGGATTCACCGATGAAAACGACATGGTGAAGAACATCTGGTTCTGGAAGCTCTGGAAGCAGAACGGCCATCCTGCCGCAGTGATAATGTACAAGGATCGTGCTGGTCGCAAGATGGTGGCCCTTGGAACGGATGGAACCGACAAGGCTAAGGCCGCAGTGAAGAAGATGATGTTTGATGAAATATCATTGTCCCGCTCCTATGGAGAGGCTTCTGGACCTGCTCTCGGCATGGTGAGGAAGATATTTGGCCTTGGAAAGAATGAGCCATTTGAAGGAAGTGCGCTTGAAAAGTACATGGTTCCAGCGGAAATGGTTGGAGACATATTGAAGAAGCCAGTGAAGCCTGTATCCAAGTATGAGTACATCAGAGCCATTGGTGGCGATGACGAGAAGAAGGTCATGTTTGGAGTCAAGTACAGGAGATAGGCATTATGGGCCTCTACCCCAACGGCAGAGGGAATGGCCTTAGGAGCCATCGAGTCTGGGTTCGAATCCCAGGAGGCCTACCAAAAATGACTAGGAGCGCATATTGCGCTCCTTTTTTCATTGAAGCCTTTAGGAGCTTCCAGGATGCCCCAGGTTGCATTGGAAAGGCAATGGCAAGAAAGAGATGCAAGACCTTGCAGAAAGCTCCCGATGGTTAGTCAGGAAGCAGAAATTTTTTGAAGATTTTTTCTCTAGGCGTGTTGACAACAGTGGCAGTCTGGGATAGATTGACCTTGCAAAGCGCGAGTTTCCCTCAATCAACCAATCAGTCCAGGAGGACAGAATGAACCTTCACAAGATTGTCAATCTCGGCAAGACTCCCGTGTCCACCCTCTCCGGCGGCCGCTTTCTCCGCGAAGTTTTCTGCGAAGTGACCATTAAGGATGGCGTCCTAAGCATTCACGGCGTGGTTGGCCCCCGCAAGGGTGGCAACTGTTGGGGTTCTGCTGGTCAGATTCAGGATGGCCTTGAAGACCTTGTTCCTGACCATGGCTGGACTCAGGAGATGGTTGAAGAGTTTCTGGACATCTGGCGTGAGTGGCACCTCAATGACATGCAGGCTGGCTCCGCTCGTCAGATGGCCTTTCTCAAGGACTATCGTGCAGAAAACGGCTGGAAGGGCTATGAAGAGGAGTGCAAGGCTCTGGCTGAAGTGGGACTGCTTGAAGATGAAGAGTGCATGGTTGAAGGGAAGCCGTACCGCTATGGCTCCAGCTGGCTGAGGAAGGAGCTTCCTGCCGAGGTGCTGGCCTTCCTGAGGGCCATCCCTGTCTCCCTCAAGGAGCCTGCTTGGGTGTAGGAAAAAATCTTCCAAAGGGTGTTGACAATGTTGGCACCCTTTGATACTTTTAGCCTGTCAAGAGCAATGATGCCAAGACAAAGCAGTGAGGAGTTGAAAATGGCTCAAATCACAATCAACAAGCTTGTTGGCCACACCTCCAAAGTTTCTGATCAGACTTCGTTCTCCGTCGACGAGAAGGCCGTCAAGGTTTGTAAGGCTCTTGGCCTGAGTGGGAATGCAAGTCTGGTTTCCGGCGCTGAAGCCGTTGCCGAAATGGCAATCAAGATTCTTGGCTTGAGCCGTAGCTGGCCTATTTTCTACAAGCTAACCGACTATTTTGGTCGCTATGAAGTTGCCGTCGTCGATTAGGAAGGAGAAAGGGTGGTGGGTTGAGAATGTAATTGGAGCAAAGGAGGACAGCTGATGGAGTTCAATCTCGGAGACAAGGTTCTTGTGCGGAGGTCTTGGATCAAGGACAGTCCCTGGATTCCTGCATTTTTTGGATATGAGTTGAAAACGCCTATCAATGAGGCCATCTATGTCATTTTTGGTGGCGGCCATTATGACCAGTGTCTTCCTCTTGAAGGAAATGAAGGCCTTGCTGGTTCTGTTCCGCAAGAGGAAATGGAGCTTCATCCACGCAAGAAATTTGAGTTTCTTGAAGAGGTTGAAGTGGACGTTCTTGGAGATGATGACTGGGAAAAAGCCTGGTACGTTGAATGCGTTGAACTCTCGGAGAATGACGATGCTCCTCACAAGGTTCTTCTAGACGAGGACAAGGAGACCTACTATGTTGAGGACTGTTGCATTCGGTCTAAAAATCAGCAGAAATAAGTGCATTATAAATAACTTTTGTCAAAAACTGGTCCAACTGGGACCTTAAAGGAGTGTGTTTCATGAAACGTTTCTATTCCCTCTTCATTCTCTCTGCCCTGATGATCGCCTGCATGGCCATGACTGGCTGCGGCAAGAAAGCAGTCGCCAACGTGCCTGAGGAAGAAATGCTGAAAGCATCCGAGATTGGCGCCCTTGCAGAGCCTGTCAAGTTCGACTTCGACTCCGCCGTGATCAAGCCTGAATATGAGTGCCTTCTGAAGCACAAGGCGCATGTTCTGAAGCAGAAGCAGTCCATCGCCATCGTGGTTGAAGGCAACGCCGACGAGCGTGGTTCCAAGGCCTACAACAAGGCTCTTGGCGAACGCAGGGCCAAGGCCGTCGAGAGCTTCCTCGTGCAGGAAGGCGTTGATCCTGCCAAGATCAAGATTGTCACCTTTGGCGAGGACAACCCTGTTGATTCGGCACACAACGAGGACGCCTGGGCTCTCAACCGCAGGGATGACTTCCACATCTACATCAAGTAGCCTAGCCTGACATAAGGCCAGACATATCCAGAGGCTCCCCGAAAGGGGAGCCTTTTTTTGATGTCTAAACATTATTGGTTGAATGTCTGCGTCACACGCAGACGTCCTTTTTCTGGAGCCTATTGATGAAGAGTCTTGTTCAAGCCTTGAAGCGATGCAAGTCGGACGAAGAGATGAGCCATTCAATGGCAATGGCCGCTGCAAAGGCATTGGGACTGGATGGAGATGCATCCAGCCTTCTTTTAGGCCGAAGCATTTCTGGTGGAATTGAATTGGATGTCGCATTGGATGAATGCGGCCTGCTGATGCAGGATCCTCTTCTGCTTGGACAGGCCTTGCAGGAAGCTTCCGACATGGCAGGACGTCAGTCTGCTGGCTCATACTTCACTCCAAGAAGTGTCATGGATCTTGTGCTTGTGCCATTGCTGGATGGTGCAGAAGAAGGCATTGCAGCAATGGATCCTGCCTGTGGCTCAGGAAACTTCCTTGTTCGTGCAATTGAGCTGCTTGGCGAAAAGGGACTTGAGCCTGCAATGGAGAGAATGAAGGGCATAGAGATTTCTCAGGTATCGGCCGATGCGGCCATTCTCTCCACTGGACTGGCATATGCAAGGCATCTGAAGAGGAATGGCATGCCTTTTGCATGGCGGCCAGCCGAGATACTGGTGGCAGATGCTCTTGAAGTTGACTGGAAGGAGATGTTCCCATACAGAAATGGGATCATTGCAGGCAACCCGCCATTCCTTGGCAAAGGAAGGATGGACAGGAATCAGCTTGAGCAATTGATGAGGATTGCAGGCTCCAGAAGGGTGGACTACTGCATTGCCTGGATGGAGAAGGCCAGCCAGTGGCTAACTGATGGAGCATATGGATTTGTCGTCTCCAGCTCGGCATGCCAGGGAGAGCAGGCCGAGACTGCCTGGAGGGGAGCATTTGGAAGAGGGCAGACAGTCTTTTCTGCTGTCAAGGACTTCAAATGGAGTGGAGATGCAAATGTCCATTGCTCTGCATTCTGCGTTGGAAGGAGAAAGGACATCAAAATTGGAAGCTTCCATGACGGAACTGTGGAATGGAGGCCTGCAGAAAGAATATGTGAATACCTTCTTTCCGTTCCACATGGAACGAAGTTTCCAATTGCCGGAAATGGACATCTTCCAAGCCATGTGCCTAGATGCTGGTCTGGAGTCAAGCCGATAGATGGAGGAAATCTGCTGCTCTCTCCAATGGAGAAGGACGAGGCTCTTGCAAAGGAGCCATTGCTTGCCAAGTGGCTGAGGCCATGCATCGGAGGACGCGACTTCCTTCATGGCAGAAGGAGATGGTGCATATGGATTGATCATGATGAAGTTCAGGAAGCCTTGGATTCAAGTTCATTTCTTAGGGAAGTTGATGGCAGGCTGCAGCGGTTCAGGATGGATGTTGCCAATGGAGAACGGCTTTTGACAGGCAAAAGGATGCAGTTTGTTCAATCATCGACAAAGATGTTCAAATCTGCCATTTGCATTCCAAAAACCTTTACTGAAAGGCATCAATGGGTTCCAGCTGGAATTGTTCATGGACCATGCATGGTGATGGATTCAATTTATTTCATTCCTGATGCTTCGTTGTGCTGGCTTGGATTGGTCGTTTCATCCTTGCATCATTTTTGGATGGAATTGGCTGGAGGAAAGCATTGCGCCGACTACAGATATTCGGCAAAGTGCGTGTGGAACACGTTCCCTTGGCTGTCTGAACAGGAGCTGGACATGGCAGGAAAGGACATTGAAGATGCGACAAATGACCTGCTTATGGAAAGGAAACGATGCAATGCATCTTTGGCCGAAATCTATGCAAATCTGCCAAGAAATGTTGAACTGGCGCATAGGAAATTGGATTCGGTCGTATTGAAGGCATATGGCCTTCCATCATGCAGAGACAGATGGCTTGAAGTCTTGATGGCTAGAAGGACTGATGCCAATATTGATCGGTTCTTCTAGAGCGTTGCTTTCCATTTGCATTTAAATGTGCTATGTTGTCTTTTTGCTGGTAAATATGATGCCAGCGGCCTAGAAAGTGCGGCTGAAGGAGTGTTGAATGCCAACCATAACGAAGAAGAAGACTAAGATGATTGTCAAGGACGGCAATGGAGGCCTGCTTCAGCTGCTGCCTGAAACCGAAGTGGATGCGGAACTGGATGAAGAGTCGAGCAATCCAGTAGCATCCAGTGCCGTTGCTGAAGCTTTGTCTGGAATTGAGGATGCCGCATCCAATATGG
>JAEEGH010032354.1_pt1 | contig 10062 bp, 8 predicted proteins | sample 9134181 | NCBI WGS metagenome assembly JAEEGH01 (sample SAMN16246544, study PRJNA631951) | gut metagenome | biome: gut microbiome; feature: rumen; material: DP-attached | host: Bos | place: Iran: Karaj | collected 2018-10 | reverse complement strand
CGCACTGGAGAGCGCCGCCTCAGCCTGACGGACAAGCTCAGCCACCCTCTCCTGGGATTCTCGGTGGAGGTTCCTGACCTGCATCCAGCCACCAGGGCCTTGGTGGAAAGCGCCCTGAACACCGAGGACAAGATGCAGAAACAGTTCCTGGCCCTCCTGGTAACTGGCAACTTCCTGCCGGAGGATGACACCGGTATTACCCAGTCAGGTACGTCAACCCTGTTCTCCAATGTCTCCGGTATCATGGCAAGCCAGATAAACACCATATTCCAGAAACTGGGCATCCCTGTTGACGTGGGTCTCAACTACCGTTCCACCGACACCGGAAACGACCTGTTTGACGTGGCCCTTTCCACCCAGCTGTTCAACAACAGGGTCATAGTGAACGGCAACATCGGCAATAAACAGCAGTACGGCATGACCACCAACGAGGTCGCAGGCGACGTGGACGTGGAAATCAAGGTCAACAACAGCGGCAGTCTCCGCCTGAATCTGTTCTCCCATTCGGCAGACCAGTTCACATCCTATCTGGACAACAGCCAGAGAAGCGGTGCCGGCGTTGCATACCAGAGGGAGTTCGACACCTTCAGAGGCCTTGCCCATGAAGTCTTCACGCCCAGGGAGCGCCTTCGCCAGGAGGCCATAGAGGCCCTTCTGAACCCTACCGGAAGCATTGTCCTGCAGGTAGATACCACCGGTAAAACAAAGCTTAAACGATGACAAAAGGCAAACTCTATCTCATACCCTCCCCTCTTGGTGACGGTGCCCCTTCAGAGGTGCTTCCGGCACCCGTACTGGAGTTCCTTCCTTCGCTCTCATGCTTTGTGGTGGAGGAAGTGCGTACAGCCAGGCGCTTCCTGTCATCGGCCGGCCTTAAAGGGCACATCCAGGATCTTGAGTTCCACGAGCTCAACGAGCACACTACGGACAAGGAAGTTCAGGAACTGGTTAAGCTCTTCAACGACGGCAGGAACGTAGGTCTCATCTCAGAGGCCGGGCTGCCGGCGGTAGCGGATCCCGGGGCACGCCTCGTTGCCCTCTGCCACAGGCATGGGATAGACGTAGTGCCATTTGTGGGGCCCTCTTCCCTTATGATGGCCCTCATGTCATCCGGCCTGGACGGTCAGAGCTTCGCCTTCGTGGGCTACATTCCGGCAAAGACCGAGGAGCGCCGGGGAGCCCTCAAAACCCTCGAAAAACGCTCCCGCGGCCAGAGCCAGATCCTCATAGAGACGCCATACAGGAACGATTCCCTGTTCCAGGACATGCTGTCGGTGCTGTCCGGAGAGACCCGGCTCTGCATAGCTGCAAACATCACCTGCCCGGACCAGTTCATCAGGACACTCACTGTGACGGAGTGGAAGAAACAGAAAGATTTCAGCATAGGCAAACGCCCCTGCGTGTTTATATTCCAGGCCGTATGAAGATAGCGTTCACAACCCTTGGCTGCAAGCTGAATTATGCAGAGACTTCCACCTGGGAGCGCTCCTTCCTGGACGCAGGATGGGAGGTGGTTCCGTGGAGCGGCATAGCCGACGTATACCTTGTGAACACCTGCGCAGTCACTGAAACCGCAGAGAAGAAATCCCGCAATTACATCCGCCGCGCCCACAAAGCTGCGCCCGACGCAAAGATTGTTGTTACAGGTTGTTATGCAGAGCTACGTAAAGAGCAGCTTCAGGCCATCGACGGCGTCTGGAAAGTGTTCGGTGCCAAAGAGAAAAGCGCCATCGTCTCCACAGTATCCCGGGAGGTATTCATTCCTGAAACGTCGGCAGAGCCGACCCCTCCCACAGCGTGGGCCCCTCCCTCTCATGATGCCGAGGGTGGCACAGTTTCCGGAACGAATACCTCCCGGGATACCGCGGAGAGCGTTTTCGGGGCGTACTCCAGCGGGGAAAGGACAAGAAGCTTCCTGAAGGTGCAGGACGGGTGCGACAATTTCTGCGCGTACTGCACGGTCCCCTATGCACGTGGACGAAGCCGCAGCATCCAGGTGTGCGAAGTTGTGAAAATGGCCCGGGAGATAGCCGCAAAGGGCATAAAGGAAATTGTCCTCACCGGAGTGAACACCGGAGACTACGGACGCGGCACCGGGGAAAGCTTCCTGGACCTTCTGAAGGCGCTAAACGAAGTGGAGGGCATCGAGCGCTACAGGATATCGTCCATAGAGCCAAATCTGATTACGGAAGAGATTGTAGACTGGATTGCATCCGGCACCAAGTTCTGCAGGCACTTCCACATTCCGCTGCAGAGCGGAAGCGATACCCTTCTGCGGAAGGTTGGCAGACGGTACGACACCGCCCTTTTCCGAAGCCGCATAGAGTACATTCGCAGGGCGATGGAAAAGCCCGGGGAAAGCGCTGTATTCTTCGGCATCGACGTGATTGTGGGGCTTCCCGGAGAAACGGAAGAACTGTTCCTGGAGACAGTGCGTTTCCTCCGCGAAATACGCCCTGCTTTCATCCATGTTTTCCCTTATTCACGCCGTCCCGGCACCCGCGCCGCTACATGGCCGGACCAGGTACAGGACTCGATAAAGACAGAAAGAGTTGCCGCCCTGGAAGAGCTTTGCAAAGAGCTTCACCAGGAGTTTATGGACTCTCAGAAAGGACTTCCGGAGAAGGTCCTGTGGGAATCTTCCGTAAAGAATGGCATGATGGGCGGATACACCGGAAATTACATCCGGGTGGAGAAGAATTATGACAAGGCGCTGGTTAATACGGTGCAAGATATTTATATATAAATAATAAAACATAAATGTTTTATTATTTAACATTTTTGTTACATGTCGGTTGAGCTCACATTTCTTGGAACCGGGACCTCGCAGGGGGTGCCAATTATAGGTTGCAAGTGCGCCAAATGCCAGAGCACGGATCCCCGGGACAAGAGGCTCCGAAGCTCCGCTCTTGTCCGAATGGACGGGCTGTCCATCCTGATAGATGCAGGGCCTGACTTCAGGGCCCAGATGCTTGCCGCAGGCGTAAGCCACCTGGATGCAATACTCCTTACCCACAACCACAAAGACCACACTGGAGGCCTTGACGATGTGCGCTCGCTCAACTACATCGACAGGAAAGCCGCAGAGATTTTCTGCGAGGAAAGGGTGCTTAAAACGCTCAGGAACGACTACGCTTACGCATTTGCAGAGCACAAGTACCCCGGCGCACCGGAATGGCACATTCACCTTATCGACGAAAAGCCCTTCAGGGTAGATTCTAACCTGGATTCAGGAGAACTTGAATGGGTGCACGACGTGGGGTACTTCTACAGGAAGCCGGACGGAAGCCTGGAGGCATCGGACAACGCCATACTGGAAGCGCCGCATCAGGGGACAAATGTCGTCCCCATACGCGGATTCCACGACGATATGCCGGTCCTTGGTTTCCGGTTCGGGAACATCGCCTACATTACGGACATGAGCCGCCTGCCGGAGGAGGAGATATCAAAGCTGCAAGGCCTTGAGCACCTTACGCTCAATACCGTCGGCTACAAGCCGCACCATTCGCACTTCTCCCTTCAGGAAGCACTGGATCTGGCGGAAAGAATCGGCGCAAAGCACACCTGGCTGACGCACCTGAGCCATACATTCCCCTGCCACAGGGATTTTTGCCGTGACCTGCCCCCTGCCGTGCAGCCGGCATATGACGGACTGACTATTAACGATTAAAACCATAACCTATGACACAAGAGACAATCTCCGCTATTGACAGCATTGAAGTCCAGCTCAATGCCGGAGGAATGAACACAATCAACATCGTCCTGGCTTTCGTCATGTTCGGCGTAGCGCTGGGAATAAAGCCCAGGATGTTCGTCGACGTCTTCAAGAAGCCTAAATCCGTACTCCTGGGAATGCTTTGCCAGCTTATTCTGCTGCCGGCGTTCACCTGCGGGCTGGCAATCCTGTTCGGCAGCTGGATATCGCCCATGATGGGACTTGGCATGATTCTGGTGGCGGCCTGCCCCGGCGGAAACATCTCCAACTTCATGTCCTCGCTGGGAAAGGCGAATGTAGAGCTTTCCGTATCGCTTACAGCCATCTCTACTGCCCTGGCAATACTGATGACCCCGTTCAACTTCTGGCTCTGGGGCAACCTCTATCTGAACACGGCGGCAGTGGCTGCAGATGTTCCACGTCTGGTTATTCCCCTGTGGGATGTTTTCAAGACCATCTTCATCCTGCTTGGCATTCCGCTCACACTGGGCATCCTCTGCTCACAGTACCTTCCCAAGGTGGCAAACGCCCTCAAGAAGCCCCTGCAGTGGATTTCCATCCTGTTCTTCTTCGCTATGGTAATCCTCAGCTTCAGAAGCAACATGGCAGCATTCCTCCAGTGCGTGAAGTACATATTCCTTGTTGTTCTGATACATAACCTCCTGGCTCTCTTCATTGGTTATTCTGTCGGTACCATAGCAAAGGTTCCATTCCGCGACCGCAGGACCCTCACCATCGAGACCGGCATCCAGAATTCCGGCCTTGGCCTTGCCCTGATGCTTGGAACCAGCCTGTTCGCCAACTTCCCTCCTCACGGAGGCATGCTTGTGATCACGGCATGGTGGGGCATCTGGCACATCATATCCGGCCTTACGGTAGCAACAATATTCAACCTTTCCAAGAAAAACAATGGCTAAGATTTGGCAACGAAACCGCTGGTACGCTTTCCTTAGGCCCTATGTAGATTACTGCACAAAGGAGAGTTACGGACGGGTAAAAGTAAAAGGCAGCATACCCGAGGATGGCGCCGTACTGCTGTCGCCCAACCATACCAACACCCTCATGGATGCGCTGGTTGTGCTTCAAAGCCGCAAGGACCGCACCGTATTCGGCGCCAGGGCCGACATCTTCCGCAAGGCGGGCAAAGCCCTCCGCTTCCTGAAGATTCTTCCCATGGCCCGCCAGAGGGACGGTCTGGAGACTATAAGGCAGAGTTATGGCACATTTGACGAGGTGGAAGATACTCTGGACCACGGCGTTCCCTTCTGCATGTTCCCGGAAGGAACCCACACCCCCGGACGTGAAGTTCAGCCTCTTAGAAAAGGAATAGCCAGAATTGCCCTCAGAAGCGCAAAGACCCGCAAGACATACATTGTCCCCACCGGAATCAATTACGCCCATTTCTACCGCTACAGAAGCGCTGTAGAGCTGGTATACGGTCCGGCATTGGAGATTGACCCGGAAATGGACGAAAAGCAGCTCCTGGAGAACCTTCACGAGAAGATGGCCGGCCTGGTATTCCACGAAGCGCCGCAGTGGCACTACCGCTGGTGGCTCCTCCCCTTCTGGCCCGTATCCGCCATCCTAAGCCTTCCCATGTGGCTCACCGCAGAAATCCTTTGCCGGAAAATCAAGGACAAGGCTTTCTGCAACAGCGTCCGCTTCCTGGTGAAACTCCTCCTGGAACCAATCCTGTTCCTGATATACGCTATTCTGGGATTCATTTTCCTTCCATGGTGGCTTGCCATCATACTCCTGGTCTGGTTCCTATTCTCCTATGGCATCTTCTACGACTGCCTGGCCATAACCTGGCATAAACCATAAATAGTAAAAGGTTCGGTAAAAATGGCCGAACCATTTACACATAACGGCCATACAGGGCATATAACGTAAAAGGTTCGGTCAAAAAAACCGAACCTTTTACATTCTGTCAAGTGATAAGTGACTTAGAGCTTGGGACCAGCCTTTACAAGGGCCTTGCCGGCGCGGTTGCTCTCATACTTGTGGAAGTTCTTGATGAAGCGGCCTGCGAGGTCTTTGGCCTTCTCTTCCCACTCAGCGGCGTTCTTGTAGGTGTCGCGAGGGTCAAGGATTCCGGTGTCAACACCTTCCAGCTTGGTGGGGACGGTGAAGTTGAAGTAAGGGATAACCTTGGTGGGAGCCTTGTCAATTGCACCGTTCAGGATTGCGTCGATGATACCGCGGGTGTCACGGATGGAGATACGCTTGCCTGTGCCGTTCCAGCCGGTGTTCACAAGGTATGCCTTGGCGCCGCTCTTTTTCATCTTCTTCACCAGTTCCTCTGCGTACTTGGTGGGATGGAGCTCCAGGAAAGCCTGGCCGAAGCAGGCGCTGAAGGTGGGAGTGGGCTCGGTGATGCCGCGCTCTGTACCTGCAAGCTTGGCGGTGAAGCCGGAGAGGAAGTAGTACTTGGTCTGCTCGGGGGTGAGGATGGAAACGGGAGGAAGGACTCCGAATGCATCTGCGCTGAGGAAGATGACCTGTTTGGCTGCGGGTCCGTGGCTGTCCGGACGGACAATCTTCTCAATGTGATAGATAGGATAGCTGACGCGGGTGTTCTCAGTGACACTCTTGTCGTTGAAGTCTATCTTGCCGTCCTTGTCTACGGTTACGTTCTCAAGGAGGGCATCCCTGCGGATGGCGTTGTAGATATCGGGTTCGGACTCTTTGTCAAGCTTGATGACCTTTGCATAGCAGCCGCCCTCGAAGTTGAAGACGCCCTTGTTGTCCCAGCCGTGCTCGTCGTCACCGATGAGAAGGCGCTTGGGGTCTGTGGAAAGGGTGGTCTTGCCGGTGCCGGAGAGGCCGAAGAAGATGGCGGTGTTCTCGCCGTTCATATCGGTGTTGGCGGAGCAGTGCATGGCTGCAATGCCCTTGAGAGGGAGATAGTAGTTCATCATTGAGAACATACCCTTCTTCATCTCACCGCCGTACCATGTGTTGAGGATGACCTGCTCACGGGAGGTAACGTTGAATGCAACGCAGGTTTCGCTGCGGAGGCCAAGCTCCTTATAGTTGTCTACCTTAGCCTTTGCAGCGCAGTAAACCACGAAGTCAGGCTCCTGGTCAAACTCTTTCTGGTTCTTGGGACGGATGAACATGTTGGTCACAAAGTGTGCCTGCCATGCAACCTCCATGATGAAACGGACCTTCATGCGGGTGTCTGCATGGGTGCCGCAGAAACCGTCCACAACAAAGAGGCGCTTGCCGCTGAGCTGCTTCTGGGCAAGTTTCTTGACGTTTTTCCAGACAGCGACGGACATCTTGTGGTTGTCGTTGGGATAGCCTTCAGTAGTCCACCAGATTTCACCGGGCTTGCCTTCCTTGGTGGTGTTGTCGTAGACGATGTATTTGTCTTTGGGAGAACGGCCGGTATAAACGCCGGTCATGACGTTGATGGCACCAAGTTCCGTTACCTGACCTTTGTCAAAGCCCTCCAGACCGGGCTTGGTCTCTTCGTTGTAAAGAACCTCGTACGTGGGGTTGTAAAGGATTTCCTTCACACCGGTAATGCCATACTGCCTAAGATTGATGTTTGCCATGATATGTTAGTTTTTAAAGTTTTTTAACAAGTCTACAAATGTACTCAATTTTCATCACTTTTCCAAACTCCTGGCTATCCTTTTTCGAAGAGAGGGAACCTGTGAAACATTCTCCAGACTGTCCGCCTGATCCAGCCATCTGGAGGCAAGCTGCATGTCTCCAAGAAGATAGAACGCCATGGCCATGTTATAGCACGCATGGGCGGCCTTGTACTTGTTACGGCTCTTCACCATGGGCTCCCAGATCTTAATGGCATCGGTAAACTTACCTTCTTCCACACAGCCCACCGCCTGGAACCATTTGTATGAATCCAGGTCATCGAACCAGTAGAACGCAAAAGTTTCCGTCTTCCAGGTGGAAAGGAAATACTTGGACATGAGTTCTCCCATCTTGCCTGAAGCCACGCCCGGAACCCTGAGACTCACCAGCTGGTCAAGATTCTCCTGAGGAATTATTCCGCTGTTGAATACAGCAGCATTGACGGAGGTGCTGCCCTTGAAGGACTTGACCTCGTCCTTGTCCATGCTGTCGTATACGAACAGTTTCAGAAAGACCGGGACCTTTGAGGCATAGACATATGCAGAGTCCGGATGAGTGGCTTTAGGGAAGGGGTTGTTCTTTCCTGTCACTGGTTTGTCTATTACGGATTTGACCACGAACACCACGTCTTCCCCGGTATCCATGACAAGCTTGTGCATGGCGTCAAGGGACATTGTGTCCGCTGCAGGACATGCGTACATGCCTATTACCGATTCCCCGCCGAAATAATCCTTTTCCAGGGCCTCTGCAAATCTTGCAGCCACGCCTGCGGAAAGCAGGGAATCTGCCTTCTGCGGACCGTCCATATATACCACGGCCATGGACTTCCCGGCCAGTTTAAAACCCGATGACGACGGCTGGCGCACATCCAGGTATACCCTGTAGATTTCCGGGGAACAAGCCGTCAGAAGCATTGCAGCAGCTGCTGCAAGAATAATCCTTTTTTTCATAATACCTCCGCTGTAAGGTCATACTCATCGGCCCCGTTGATGCGGACGTCCAGGAACTCCCCTACGAGGGACTCCGGTGCACGTCCGTCAAAGACATCGGCCGAATACCTGACAAGGATCTCACCGTCCACTTCCGGGCTTTCGAACTCGCTCCGGCATACGAGGATGCCGTCGGTGAATGCGTCCACCAGGACTTTTTCCACGGTGCCTATCCTGGAACGGTTATATGCAAGTGATATGCCACGCTGAAGCTCCATAAGGCGCGAAAGGCGGCTTTTTTTGGTCCGGGCCGACACCGTGTCTTCCAGATGCTCCGCGCCGAAGGTTCCTTCCTCCTCAGAGTAGGTGAAAGCGCCCATCCTCTGGAAAGCGGCCTCGCGGGTAAAGTCCATGAGTTCACGGAATTCAGCGGGGCCTTCGCCCGGATGCCCAACTATGAAGGTTGTCCGGAGGACCAGGCCGGGAACCTTTTCCCTCATCTTCTTCACAAGCGCACGTGTCCAGGCCCCGTCCACTCCCCTGTGCATGTTGGAAAGAACCTTGTCCGATATATGCTGGAGAGGAATGTCCATGTAGCGGCACACCTTTGGATTGTAGGCCATGCGGTCAAGGACGTCCTCCGGGAAGTCCTGGGGATAGGAGTAGTGGATTCGCATGCGCTCTATGCCTTCTACCTCCGACAGCCGGTCCAGAAGCTCTGCAAGGGCACGGCGGCGATAAAGGTCAAGGCCATAGTATGTTGTGTCCTGGGCAATTATTATCAGTTCCCTGACGCCCTCGGATGCAAGGGAGCGGGCCTCGGCCACAAGTTTTTCCATGGGAACGGACCTGTGGGCGCCGCGGATGAAGGGAATAGCGCAGTAAGAGCACCTCCTGTCACACCCTTCGGAAATCTTGAGGTAGGCATAGGGCCGATGGTCGGTGCGGACACGAAGAAGGTCTCCGCCATGGTCCGGCCGGCATCCGAGTGCCTTCACAAGGCTGTCCAGCTCCCTTGCGCCGAACCAGCCGTCAACCTCGGGTATGAGGCCCGGCATCTCATGGGCATAACGCTGGGAGAGGCATCCGAATACAAGAAGCCGGCCTGCAAGACCGGCTTTTTTGCGCTGAGCAGCGGCAAGGATGGTATTGACAGACTGCTCCTTGGCGTCACCTATGAATCCGCATGTGTTGACGGCCAGGACGTCTACCGGGCGGTCTTCCCCTTCGGGCACGATTTCGTATGAATCACGTACCTGATAAAGAAGGTGTTCCGTGTCTACCGTGTTTTTGGAACAGCCCAGGGTTATGACCTGCAGGGTGGGCATCTATGCTTCAGGCTGCTCCTTCTCGCGGTCCTCTTCCGTCACGAACTCAAGGGATGCGTACTTCTTGAGGGCGTTGTACCACTCCACCACCTTCTTCATGTGTGACACATAGAAGCGGTCTCCGTCGTACTCTGGGACGGCCTTTGCAAAGAGGGCCTTGAGCTCTTCCGCCGATGCCTTCTTTGCGTCCGGGGCGTCGTTGTCCCCAAGGACTTCGTGAAGCTTTCCGAATACCTCGCGGAGCTTCATCTCTCCCTCACTGGTGTAGATGGAGATGTCCTCCAGGGTGGTGATGCCGGCGTTTGCGCTGAAGTTGTAGCGCTTCTTGTCCTCGAAGGCTTCTACAATGGCTCCGGTACGGGACTGGGCTATATAGTTGAACAGGCCGTGCTGACCACGGACAGAAAGGGTTTTTGCAAGATCTGTTTTCATTGATGTATCTTTTAATAACCTACAAATATAAGCATTTTGCGTGAAAAAAGCATCC
>JAEEGH010032346.1_pt1 | contig 10063 bp, 10 predicted proteins | sample 9134181 | NCBI WGS metagenome assembly JAEEGH01 (sample SAMN16246544, study PRJNA631951) | gut metagenome | biome: gut microbiome; feature: rumen; material: DP-attached | host: Bos | place: Iran: Karaj | collected 2018-10 | reverse complement strand
CCCTTGCCCACGGCGAGGACTTCGCCGCGCTGCGGTTTCTCCTTGGCGGTGTCGGGGATGATGATGCCGCTGGCGGTCTTCTGTTCAGCCTCGGCGGGACGCACGAGGACTCTGTCTGCTAAAGGTTTGATGTTCATAGTACTTTATTTTTTATTTGTTTTACTTCGTTCGGTGTGCCGTGCTTCAGCGCGGCTGCAACCATTATTATCAACAACCGTGCCAAATGGCATGGATGCGACCGAAAGGGAGCAACTTGCCACTTTTAACTGCCAGCGACTGCCACCCGCTGACAAATTGTCAGCCGATGGCAGTCGCCGGCTTCAGTCGTACTGTCGGTCAATCCAAGTACTCGTATGTCCAGGTGATATTGTACGCTCCAAACCAGTTGGTCTCGGCGGTGACTGGGTACCCTCTGTCGTCGTATGTATAGTTTATTCTCAAGTCTGTCCCTGAGCTTTTGCTGTTGACAGCTCTATAGTGTGTTATGTTGTGCTGGCTCCAGTGTATTTCCTGGCCGGACATATAGGTGGAACCTGGCATCAGCGTTTTTGTGCCGAACGTAATCCCGTAGGGGTGTGGCGAATTATCGTATTCGTAAATTCCCAATTGGCCGCCCTGATTATAGGTACGTACCATATCTCCGTTCGCCCATTCGCAGCGTTCGCCGACAGGTATTGCCGTGTTGTATTCTGGGGTTATCACCCACGCCACGATGTTGCCGATGCTGTCATACTGGAATGCGTATGTCTGATTGTTGGTGCTTTGCCATTCTTGCACAAGACGTCCGTCGAAATACGAATAACGGTGCTGTCTTAGCAGTGTGCCTGTGCTGTCGTAAAAACTTATTGCGACGCAGAGGCCATTGTCATAGCTCAGCTCAGCCGAGCTGCGTGTCTTTCGAGTGCTGTAATAGTCACCCTCTTCTATGTCAACTCTCGTCAGCAGGTCCCCGTTCCATGTGTAGTCATATATTGCGCAGAATGATCCACTTCTCTCCTTAAAGTATGTAATACGGCTCAAGCGACGCCCTGCCGTTGCCTGCTCGTGTTGGGCGACGCAATATGCTGTTCCGTGCCATGTGTTGTTGTCTCTGTCATAGGTCACCGTCACCGTCATGCCAGCATCTTCCATCTGTGCCATCCAGCGCAGCATCTCCTCGCGGTCTCTGGTGCTGAAGGTGGTTGGCGCTTTCGCGCTTTTGGATGCCTTGTTCTCACTGCGGAATGTCACAGCCGACCCTTCCTGTGCATAGTCACAGAAACGTTCAAGCAGAGCCTCCATCTCTTCGTCGGTGTCCATGTTTACGGTGTTGACATTATAGCCCACGATGTAGCTGACGGTGTATTTGTACTCATGTGCCGGAGTCTCTGGCGTGCTCCCGCTCACACCCGAACCCACATCTTTTGACCCCATCTCTTTATTGCAGGCAAAAAGTGTTATCACTGCAATTAATAATAACAAGTTTATTGTTTTTTTCATATTTGTTATTGTTTTACGTTTCATGTATTATCGTACTTCCAGATGACCACCGAGATTTACTTTGAATCCATGTTCCAGCTTGACACTACTGTCGCCGTCCATCACTACACGTGCACCATTCATTACAGCAACGCCCTGTGGCCGTGACATACTATTGGGATCCGCTATTGCGCCAACACGTATTGTCTCTCCGCATTCATAAGCATCACCAGTATAGTTCACGCCGGTTATTATCCTGTCATCGTCGCAATGGTAAATACCGCCGTTGCTTGTTGCAGTCAACGGGAAGAGTGTCAATGGTGTGGTGGTGCATCTGCACTCTGGGGCCGACCCTCCGCTGTATACTCCGCTAATTGGCAATGGGCTTATATTGATAGCACTTACCTCATCCACAAGGTCTATTATGGCATCATCTTCTATGCATAAATAACCATTGTCCTCTATATCCACATGGCCAGAACCAGATACACGCAGAGTCGCTCCCGACTTTACAATCAATGTCCCCGTAGCCCCAATTCTCAGCGTCGCATGGTCCCTTACTTCGTATACAGATCCCGATTCAAGCACAAGCGACGACTTGTTGATGACCTCTACCGTAGACGATGTGTCTTGCCTGAAGTACGAGCCGTTGCGGCATGAGAATGTCGTGGGTGTAATGAAGTCTTCCACTACGGATGGTGTATGATTCGGATTGTCTGGATTTAAATGTCTGTTTGGCGTGCCGCTCATGTCTATGGTCAGCGTTATGTTAGGCTGCACGTCGACATCGGGACGGCTGTCGCCCGTGATGTCGCCGAGCACAATGGATGCCGCGGCCCATCGCACATCGCGGTCCACCGCCACGTCGTCGAGCCTAATCTTTACTGTCATGCTTCCGTCTGGGTTCTCGCTCAACACCTCGAACGATATGCCATTAAGGTAATAGTCGCCCATAGTGTATGTGGTCTCATCATATTCCGGCATATTCTTTATAGTTGGGTTTGTGGCCATACCAACTTTGTCACCCTCATGGAATTGCATGCCTGAACCTGTCATCCATCGTGCTGTAGGTGTTTCGTTATTTACTTCTACTGCCCAAGCGCGCTCGTTTGCATTACTGCCTGGGTTATTCATGTTGTTTCCATTGTGTTTTATGAATCCATTGCAATTGAAATCCTCTCTAATATAATCATTTACGCTTTGTCCACCAACAGGATTTTTTCGTATAGTATATAGCGGATATGATATATTATTGCATATTGTGGCGTATTGAGTTTCTATTGGTACATACGAGAAATCGTAGTCACCATTTTTAGTTAGCCAGTGAATAGCGTTTCCATTACTAAACAAGTTAAAGTTTGTTTCTTCTTTTGCATGTGAATATCCCTCCACATATGCAACCAAACCTCTTTTGTATTCTTCTATAGGGTATTCACAAAAAAAACTGCCATGTAAAAAACCATCAAATACAGAAATACCTTGATGGTTTTCTAACCATAGGTATTGGTGTTTGCCATTTGCTGCTGGTATCTTTATCCTTGTTGCATCGCCTGTTGTGATGAAGTCTCGCAAGGTGAACACGCCGTTTGTCGCGACAAGGTCACTAGGGTCGTCAATATCTGCAGGTATATTACTTGCCTTTATCTGAGGCGTCCAATCTAAAATAAAACGTTCCCATCCCAATGCACATGTATAGTTAAAACCGATGTTCATCATGCCCCATCCAGAAGCTGGCATGTAAAAGTACTTTCCGCATACGCCGTTTCCCCCATTATAATGCGGACCACTATATAATTCATGTCCTAACTCATGAGAAAAAACACCTATTGGTACAGATGCTCCTGTCATTAATGTAAAACCATCTTTTACATGATAACCATTACCGACAGTAACATCTATTCCAGATAGCGATGAGAATGCATTTGCTCCGTTGTTTGAAAGGTTAGAAGGTAGTTGACTATTCCAATCCCAGTCAAATCTATAACAAATCATTACATAATCTATGTTATAATCAGGTATTGTTTGAGAATCATCAGATTGATAATAACTACGACGTGTTCTTTTATCATATTTACTCCATTCTACATCATTTTTTATTTTGTTTATGGTTTTAGTATTTAGTTGGGTCCAGTTGTCTCCAGATTCAATGTCAATTTCCACAGCATTAGGGTAGTAGTCGGCGATCAACCTGAAACTCCCATTTGACATCTGGTAATATAGATTTGATACAGAAAACCTGTTTGTGTCAAAAAAAATATTGTTGGAGAAATGATTAAAACTTGTATCGAACGACGGGTGGGTCTCGTCTATGGCCCAATTTGGAAAATTTTGGTTAATGGGCCAATTTGCCACAAGGAAGGTGTCATATGGTGGTTTAAACTTAACGAAAACGACAAGTATTCGCATATCACCCTTAGGAGTAAATATTCCGCCATACGCAATATTTCCATAGTGACGATTTATTCCATTGGATTCTTCATTGCCACAAATCATTATATTTTGTGTATAAGCAAAATTACACAACAATATAAAGAAAATGATAAGATACTTTTTCATGGCTATATTTTAACAAGTTGTTTGTAAATAATCCCATTGTCAGAAATAATTCTAACTATTACGATACCTCGTGGAATTGATTGTATATCAATATATTTTTTAACATTGTCACATGATAGAAGTGTGTTTCCTTGTAAATTAAAAATTGTGATATTGTGGATGTCGTTTGCTTCAATATTGATATAATTATACGCAGGATTGGGATATATTTTAATATTATTCTTTGCAGTTCCCTCTACTCCCAACCGGTATGCACTCCAGCAGTTTCCCGTATCAATGTCCGATAGGTTATTGTTTCTGTATGTCAACGTGTCATCATGGAAGATACATATCACCGTACTGTACAACCCTAAGTTCACACGTCCAAAGAACGTGCTTGCGCCGACACTTTCAATAAAGAAGAATTGATAATATCCATCATTGAATGCAATAACTTTTCTTCCTAACGAATCCATAAACACATCATGTACCACATATATTCCGAAGCCCCTATTGTCACGATAATAAAAAGTGTCACCAATATTAAGCGACAGGTTGACTATTAGATCATCTCCATTCTCAGTAAGCCCATTACGAACCCACAACTTACCCTCGATTGTATCTTCGCGAACAAAACCGCTAAGAGAGCTATCAATACCTGACTCAAAATATGTTTGTGGAGCAGTGGCCATAACACGATGAACCTCCATTTTTTTATAGTTCATACCAGAAATAATAGTGTCTCCACGTATCAAGTATCTATAATTCTGACCATATACATCATAATTCATATCTTCAACATGCCATTCCGTGCTTTCGCTGCCAAAGAACGAGCTGTAGCCTCTGGTAGCGGTGTCCTGCGCTGTGAGGCATCCCGCCGACAGCAACAGTGCGCCTACTATCATGATAATCTTCTTCATACTTTTCTCCTATTTCTTTATTATCTTTTTGTACATATTTTTGTCGTTGGCTTTAATAATAGCAATATACATCCCATCTGGTATACTGCCCATATCGATTTCCCTTTCTATAGTCTCAATAATCAATCGACCTTTCATGTCATATATCTGCAAAAGCTGCAATCTGGGTATATCCACTACTAATTTCTTATGGAAAGGATTTGGGTAGATGGCATGATCATCAGCGTTTATATCTTCTATATCTAAACGAGGTCTGACTCTGCAAGAATCGCGTATTATACTCCCGTTATCACCATCAATTGATGTGATAGTTGTTGCGTATACATGGGAATTATCCTGGAATACGCATATTAGATAAGACATTATCTGGCCTGCAGAAAAAAAATCATTCCACATTAGCTCTGCCCCGATCCCTTCTTTCATGTAAAAACTCGTTGAGCCAGGTTTTACTAAATGTATTGTTTTTCTGCCGTCTGAATCATAATATACAGAATCCACGATATACCATCCTCTGAAACCTATGTCAAAACTGTCACCAACAGATAGAGACATGTTTACCACCAATTCTTCACTATCCTGATATCTCCATTTTACCCACAACTTTCCAAATATAGTATCTTCACGAGCTAACCCAGTATTGCTACTTTGATGCACTTTTTTATATGCGGTTCCGTTGATGACGGTATCACCCGAAAACGTGAATGTTCTATCAATAGGTCCAATATCATACATTTCAACGGCACAATTCCACACCGTGCTCTCGCTGCCGAAGAAGGAGCGGTATCCCCGTGTCGTTGTGTCCTGCGTCGGGCTGTCCTGTGCCGTGAGGCAGCCCGCTGTCAACAACAGTGCGCCTATTATCATGATAATCTTTTTCATAGCTTTACCCTTTCCTTATTTTGTAAGTTTCATCTGCTTTGTGTCAATAATCTGCCCGTCCACCACGAGCGAATAGAAATACATACCTGCTGCCAGTGTGCCGCCGCTCACTATCACAGTTCCATGGCCGTACTGCTTTGTCATCCTGTCCATCTGGTATTCGCGCAGGGCGGCGAACTGTTCTGCGTTCTCCACGCGGTAGAAGGCCACGGTCTTCTCGTCGTGCACGGCCATGGCGCGCCAGAGGGGCACCTCGTCGCGCTTCACGCGGCGGGCCGGCTCGTCGATGTCGCCCAGCCAGCTGGTGACGCCCTCCGTGGCGCGGATGTCCATCTCCTCTTTCAGCCGCTGGCGGTCTTCTGTTCAGCCTCGGCGGGACGCACGAGGACTCTGTCTGCTAAAGGTTTGATGTTCATAGTACTAATTATTTGAGCAAACTGTTAGTCCAGCCGCACGGCGCGGACAGTGAACCCGTAACGGCGATTACTTTTGCCCACGTGGACCGGATTGTTCGCATCGAAGCAGAAAGCCCATGCATCGCTTGGACTGTTCGTGTCAAGCGACGAGGACCAGTAGAAGCCGAATCCGCAGCCGTCTACTCCATGGAGTTCCGAACCGTAGCGCATGCCGGCAGCGGGAAAGAAGAGCGTGTTGCCGTTAGTGATGCTGGTGAACTTGAGTCCGTTGACACCGTTCATGGTAGTCCACTCTACGGTGGAATAGTCTATCAACTCCTGCCACTCTTCTTTGGTGGGCGTGCGGGCCCCGCTTCCGATTCCGAAGGCCATCGTCGCCGCATCGTCCGTCGCCCGCAGGATGGTGAGGCTGTCAGGAGTGCCATAATCGCTGTGGGTATTGTACTTGGTCAGCGTCAAAAGGTTGCCCTCGCCATCCGCAGTACCGTAGCGGTAGGTATTCCAGTTGTAGACTTCCTTCGGGCTGATCTCGCCCCAGGCGTAGTAGTTGCCGTACTCCTCGGGAGCACTGGCTCCCAGGTTGCACTTGGCCCACAGCACTCCGCTCGGCAAGCCTAGGTCTACCCAGTCGGTCTGTGGGTGCGGTGCGGTGGCGTAGGCTTCTCCGTGGTAGGTGCCTGTGCTGCTGTCGTAGCTTATGGTGACGGTCCTGCCCTCGTTCTCCATGCGCCGCATCCAACGCCGCATCTCTTCGCGGTTGGTGGTGCTGAAATGGGTCGCATCCTTGGTACTGCCTTTGGCAACGCTGTTGGCGTTATAGAAGGTCACAGTGCTGCCGCTCTCGGCGTAGTCGCAGAAGCGGTCGAGCAGGGCGTCGAACTCGGCTTCGGTGTTCAGGTGTACGGTGGTGGTTGTCTGGTCGACGGTGTACACAATGTTGCGCTCTTGGAGCAACTCGACGGGTTCGGGTTTGCAGGCCGCAAACATCAGCACGGCGGCCAGCAGGACGAGATATCTGAAGGAGGTTTTCATGATGTGTTGTGTTATTTTATACGGTTAAAGACATATTCGTTATAGCAGGGATTTTGATGCAGGTCGTGGAGGACGAGTGTGGAGAAATCATTATTGTCTATATTATGACCGGAAAGACCTAACGAGTCAACGGTATGGAAGTCAATATTGTTATGATGACAATAATTCAATGATGCTTCCCAATCAAGGCCCGGAATATTTGTGGGAATACGATGAATTTCGCAAGTGCCACCATCTTCAAAGTAAGGAGTCGGCCAATTGTGATAAAAAGGATTGAAGCAGTAGCCGTTATTATTACTCCATTGCACGCATATTTGTGCACGATATATGGTAGGTTGGGATTCAATGGAGTCAGGCAGTATGTTCATAATTATTCCACTCATTTGTTCGCTATACCATGTTTGTATTCCTTGTGGTGCAGGCACTAGGACGCAGCTGGTGGGCATTATATCATTCATATCATCTCGGAGAAACTGCAAAAACAGAGAACCGTCGCTACGACGTTCTATATAATAATACTCCGGATTTCCTTTTAAAAAATACTCCGGATTATTTTTTCCAAGGATAAGGCGACTGTTTCTATTGTAGATGCGGTAACATATTCCGTTCTGAATCATAATGTCGTTGCTTTCAATGCTATCAAGGTAGCAGGGGTTATAGTTGATATAAGCTTTCCTGTTGGCGCTGTCGATGGTGGCAATGATATTATAGTTTGTTCCCAGGAAGTCATATCCTTCGCTGACATATATGGATACACCATTGCCAAGAAAAATGGGATCTTCGGCAAGATTAAGTTGAAGAAACTCGTTGTTGAAGCGGTCGTGTCTGGCCTGTAGTGTGCCGCGAAGGGTCACAGTGTCGCCAATGGAATATTCCTCGTAATAATAAAAAAATAGTCTACCACTATGCGAATAAACACCATTTAGTGGACGATTTACATACCACTCCCCATCTGTCGCGATAATCAACGTACGTCCAGCTTCGTCTTGCAATGCCCATAAGTATTCAGGTGGAGTTGAGCCAGGCCCCATTTGTGGACTTAGCACTTCGGTTATCACACCTTTGAAAATATCGGACGGTTGAGTTTGCGGAGCGGTAGCATAGGCTGTTCCGTTGTAGGTGCCGGTATTGGGGTCGTAGGTCACGGTGACGGTCTTGCCCTCTTCTTCCATCTGCTTCATCCAGCGTTTCATGGCCTCGCGGTTGGTGGTGCTATATGAAGTGGCCTCTTTTGCTGCCGAGCCTTTATTGGCTCGGGTGGTATTGTAGAAGGTGACACTGCTGCCGCTTTCGACATAGTCGCAAAAGCGGTCGAGCAGGGCATCCCATTCGGCATCGGTTTTCAGGTGCACTGTGGTGGTATTCTCAGCCACTATATATGTGATGTCGCGTTCATTCTCTTTGTTGCAGGCCGCAAACATCAGCACGATGGCTGTCAAGGCTAAGACTAATGATGAATGATAAATGATGAATGATGAACGGTGTTTCATATTGTGATTCTTGTTTTTTAATTCTTAACTCTTAATTCTTAACTCTTAACTCCTCCAGTTGGTAGTCGATCAGGGCCTCGTACTGCTCCTCGCTGTCGATGCGGTAGAAGGCGATGGTGCGGTCGGCGTGTACGGCCATGGCGCGCCAGGCGGGGCGCACGCTGCGCTTCACACGCTTGGCGGGTTTGTCGATATCTCCCATCCAACTGGTGACACCCTCCGAGGTGCGGATGTCCAGCTCCTCTTTTAAGCCTGCCCATGCGGTGCTGTCGTCAGCCACGAGGATGACCACGTCGGTCTTCACTGTGTCGCAAAGCTGGAATCCCTTGACTTGTGCCACCGTCAGGTCTTGTCGTGCTGCATACTGCCGGTACAGCGGCACCTCCTCCACCTCGCGCGAGCATGACAGAAATGCCAATGGCAGCAGTAATATGAATAATAGACGTTTCATAATGTCTCTATTGTCAGGATGTTCGAGGCCACCTTGGCCCAGTGGCCTTCGGCGATGCCGCTGCGGTTACAGCATACGTAGTCGTAATCTTTTGATGTTGAAAATTGAAAGTTGAAAATTGAGATTCCGGCGACCGCCAGCACGGCGATACCGGCCAGCGCCGTGCGGCGTGTTCGGCGGCGGCGTAACCATGCGGGATAGTCCTGCTGCAGCCGCCGCTGCAGGCCTTGCCGCTCTTCCTGTTCCCAGATGTTCTCGAATGTCATATTGTGTTCCATTGTTGTTTCAGTTTATCTTTTATTCGCATCAGGCGTATGCCTACGTTGTTCTTTGTCATGCCAAACTTGTGGCCAATCTCTTTGTATTCGTAACCCTCGAGGTGCATGGTCACTATGGTGCGGTCGGGTTCGGACAGTTGGGCGATGAGTTCATGGAGGGTGTCGTGCAGCGAGGTGTCTTCTTCGGGAGCGTCGTAGTCGTCGGGCAGTAGGGTAGGATTGTTGCTTCTTTTGCGTCGCAGGTCTATGCAGGTGCTGCGCGCCACTCGCCATATCCATGCTGCCTGTTTCGGGGCCAATGTTATGCTAAAGAGCTGTTCCCGAAGATTCCACAGTGCCAGTGTGGTCTCCTGCAGCAGGTCGTCAACCTCCAGGCCGTCACTGCTGTAGCGGCGGCAGATTGAGAAGAGCAACCCGCGGTAGCGGAGCATCAACTCACTGAACGTTTCTGTGTCCTTCACACTATAATAACGAATCCAGGGGGGCAAAAATTACAACGCCATAAAAAAAAAGCCCGCCAAATACGGCGGGCCTTCTCAGCTTATGATGGTAACCTATTATTCGTTGCGGGAGAAGTTGAGAGTGAGGGTGACGGGAGTCTCGT
>JAEEGH010032340.1_pt1 | contig 10064 bp, 7 predicted proteins | sample 9134181 | NCBI WGS metagenome assembly JAEEGH01 (sample SAMN16246544, study PRJNA631951) | gut metagenome | biome: gut microbiome; feature: rumen; material: DP-attached | host: Bos | place: Iran: Karaj | collected 2018-10 | reverse complement strand
AACATCGGCCACAGGGCCGAAAACATCACCTCCGATATCGACTTCGTCGTGCGCACCGCCGCCGTGCATGACGACAACGTTGAGATCGTGCGCGCGCGCGAACTGGGCATTCCCGTCTTTGAGCGCACGCAGGCCTGGGGCGCGATCATGCGCGACTACAAGAACGCGCTGTGCATCTCCGGCACGCACGGCAAGACCACGACGACCTCCATGTCCACGCATATCCTGATGGCCGCGCGAAAGGATCCGACCGTCATGATCGGCGGCACGCTTCCTCTGCTGAATGCCGGCCACCGGGTCGGGCGGGGCAGCACCATCGTGATGGAGGCTTGCGAATACTATAACTCGTTTCTGTCTTTTTATCCGACGATAGCGGTGATCCTGAATATTGAGGCGGATCATCTGGACTTTTTCAAGGATCTCGAGGACGTGAAGCGCTCCTTCCGCGCCTTCGCCGAGCGCACGCCGATCAACGGCACGGTCGTGGCCAACGCCGACGATGAGAACACGATGGAGACGCTCCGCGGCCTGCACCGGGAGATCCTCACCTTCGGCCTGGAAAAGCCCGCCGACGTGACCGCGCGCAGCATCGAGCTCATCGGCTCCAACTCGCACTTCGACGTCTTCTACAAGGGCAAAAAGTTCACGGACGTGACGCTGCACGTGCCGGGTCTGCACAACGTGAAGAACGCGCTGGCCGCGACCGCAGCCTCCATCTGTCTGGGCATCCGGCCCACCGCGGTGAAATACGGCCTCGCCGGCTTCAACGGCGCGGGCCGCCGCTTCGAGTTCAAGGGCAAGTACAACGGCGCGGACGTGTATGACGACTACGCCCACCACCCGGGGGAGCTCAAGGCCCTGCTGGACACGGTGGAGAGCCTGAACTACCAGCGCACGGTGCTGGTGTTCCAGCCCCACCCCGATACGCGCACCGCCGCCCTGTTCGACGATTTCGTGGAGCAGCTGAAGCGGCCGGACGTGCTGCTGCTGGCGGAGATCTTCGCCGCCCGGGAGAAGAACACCATCGGCATCTCCTCCGCCGCACTGGCAGAGCGGGTGCCCAACTCCGTTTTCCTCCCCAGCTTTCCGGAGCTGGAGGGGGCCCTGCGGGCGCTGGCCCGCCCGGGCGACATCATCCTCACCGTGGGCGCGGGGGACGTGTTCAAGGTGGGCGAGCATCTGGTGGCCGGGAACTAAGCCGCCGTCTCCCGTAGGGGCGGTTATCAGCCGTCCGTAAGCCTCCCCTGCAAGGGGAGGTGTCGCCGGCGCACGCGCCGGTGACGGAGGGGTTTTCCCCGCAGGGGCGGGCATTGCGACGCGCGAGAAACATAGTGACGCGCGAGAAACGCGCGACGACCCAAGCTTGTCTGCGACGATCCCAGCTCTGCTTGCCCGTCCGGGGGCCCGCGCAAGGTCTTCCCCCTGCAGGGGGAAGGTATCCCACGTTCCGCCCGCCCTGTCATTGCGAGGCAGGCAAGGCCTGCCGTGGCAATCCGCTCTTCTTTTCCAATCCGTCGCCGCAGGCGACGCCGCAATGATTCATTTTTCATCCTCTTCCCACCGCTCCTGCCGCATTGTTTTTCCGGCTTTTGCCTCTATTTTCGCATACTTTATTATTTTACATTCTTGTAACAGAAAAAGGGTTACTTCCGAAACATCTTGCCTGTATCATCATACTCGCAAGTAACAGTTTTCATCTTTTTCATTTTGTCCTCATTTTATAGCGAGCGGAGCGGCCGAAAACGCTCCGCTTTCTATTTTGTCTCTTTTCCCCGGAGCGGAAGCGATTGCGCAGCAGAAAAAGATATGGTATACTGCCTTGCGAAGCTGCATAGATAGCAATACCCTTTTTCTCGGAAAGGACTCTGAGATATGAAGATACGCGCTTTTTTTGCCATTTTGCTGTGCCGCCTGCTGCGGGGGCTCTCTCGCCTGCTGCACCGGGGCGGCACCGCCATGCCCGGGCGCTGGGCCCTGCGGGTCTGTCCGGGGCTGCTGGCGCTGCTGGCAAAGGATCTGAAGATCGTCGCCGTCACCGGCACCAACGGCAAAACCACCAGCGCCCGCATGATCGAGGAGGCCTTCTCCCGGCAGGGCCTGTCCTATCTGGCCAACCGCTCCGGCGCGAACCTGGCCAGCGGCCTCACCACGGAGCTGGTGATGAACGCCACTCTCACCGGGAAGCCCAAAAAGGACTACGCCATCCTGGAGTGTGACGAGGCCGCCGCCCGCACGGTCTTCGGGCAGATCCGGCCCCGGGTCATCCTGGTCACCAACCTCTTCCGGGATCAGTTGGATCGCTACGGCGAGGTGACGCACACCCTGGAGAACATCCGCGCCGCCATCCAGGGCGCGCCGGAGGCCCTGCTCTGCCTGAACGCGGACTGCTCCCTCACCGCCTCCCTGGCGGGAGAGCTGCCGAACAAGGTGATCTGGTTCGGCATCGAGCAAGGGGCTCTGCCCTCCCGCCCCGCGCCGGAGATCTCCGACGCCACCCACTGCCTCCGCTGCAAGACCGCCTATACTTACGACTATGTGACCTTCGGACATCTGGGCGGCTTCCGCTGCCCGGCCTGCGGCTATCGGCGGCATCCGGCGGACGTGGCCGTGACCCAGGTCCCGGAGCAGCGGCTGGACGGCAGCAGCGCCGTGCTTTCTCTCCGGGGGGAGAAGCATCTGGCGCAGGTGAATCTGCCCGCCGTGTACAATCTCTACAACGCCGTGGGCGCCGTGGCCGCCGTCACCGCCATGGGCATCCCCGCGGAGACCGCGCTGGACGCGCTGGGGAGCTTCTCCTGCGGCTTTGGGCGCATGGAGCAGTTCGACCTGGGCAAGCGGGGCGCCAAGATGATGCTGGTGAAGAATCCCGCCGGCTGCAGCCAGGTGCTGGAGTTCCTGCAGAACGTGAAGGAGCCCTTCGTCCTGGCCGTCTGTCTCAACGACCGGGCCGCCGACGGCACGGATATCTCCTGGATCTGGGACGCGGACTTTGAGAACCTGGCCACCCTGGGCGGGCGGCTGAGGCAGGTGCTGGTCTCCGGCGACCGGGCCCAGGATCTGCGGGTGCGCCTGAAGTACGCGGGCATCCCGGACGCGCGCATCCGCGTGGAGCGGGACTACGCCCGCCTGGTGGACTGGGCCGCGCAGCAGGAGCTGCCGGTCTTCCTGATGCCCACCTACACCGCCATGCTGGAGCTGCGGCAGGCGGTGGTGCATCGCATCGGCGGCGCGGAATTCTGGGAAAAGTGAGGGACGGAGCATGGAACTGAAGATCTGTCATCTGTATCCGGACGTGCTGAACCTCTACGGCGACCGGGGGAACGTCCTGTGCCTGTCGCAGCGCCTGCGCTGGCGCGGGATCGAGAGCAGCGTCGTCAAGCTTCCCATCGGCTCGGGCGCGAGCCTGGCCGGCTTCGACCTGGTGTTCATCGGCGGCGGACAGGACTTCGAGCAGCAGGTGCTGCTGGAGGATCTGCACCGGGGCAAGGATCGGGAGATCCGCGCCGCCGTGGAGGACGGCGTCCCCTTCCTCGCCATCTGCGGCGGCTATCAGATGCTGGGCCACTATTACGAGACCTATGACGGGCAGCGCTGCGACTTTATCGGCGCGGTGGATCTCTACACCGTGGGCAGCAAAAAGCGCATGATCGGCAACTACAAGTTCCGCTGCGGCCCCGAGTCCGGCGGCAGCCTGGTGGTGGGCTTTGAGAACCACAGCGGCAAGACCTGGCTGGGCCCGGGCGTCAAGCCGCTCGGCACGGTACTGGCGGGCTTCGGCAACAACGGCGAGGACAAGACCGAGGGCGTGCGCTGGCGCAACGTCTTCGGCACCTACAGCCACGGGCCCCTGCTGCCCAAGAATCCGGAGCTCTGCGATACGATCCTGCTGACCGCCCTGGAGCGGAAATACGGCCGGGCGGAGCTCAGTCCTCTGGACGACGCCGCGGAAAAAGCCGCCCACGACGAGATGGCCGGCAGGATCGGATAGGTTTTAGGTTTTAGGAAACGGGAGTTTCCGCAGCTCGGGCGACAGCCCCCTTTAGGCAAGGGGGCCATAGAGCGCCGCCGACAGGCGCCCCGAAACAGCGTTCCGGACGACCGACGCCCCTCATCAGTCGGCTTCGCCGACAGCTTCCCCTGAGGGGGAAGCCTGTAAGGAAGTGTTATTGTATTGAAAACTATCGACCTGCACATCCACACCACCGCCTCGGACGGGACCGCAAGCCCCGCCGAGGTCGTCCGCGCCGCCCATGAGCTGGGGCTGTCCGCCATCGCCGTCACCGACCACGACACGGTATCCGGCTGCGCCGAGGCCCAGGCGGCCGGGCAGGAGCTGGGGATCGAGGTCGTCCCCGGCGTGGAGTTTTCCAGCCGCTACGGCAAAACCATCCACATCCTGGGCTATTTCCTGCGCACCGAATCCCCCGTGCTGACCCGCGTGCTGAAAAACATCGTGGAGGAGCGCGACGACCGCAACCGCAAAATGGCGGCGCGGATGGCCGCAGACGGGATCCCCGTGGACTACGACGAAATGAAGCGGCGCTTCGGCCCGGTGATCGGACGGCCCAACTTTGGCCAGGTCCTGGTGGATCTGGGCCGCGCCGAGAGCGTACAGGACGCCTTCGACCGCTTTATCGAGAAGGGGCAGCCCTACTATCTGCCCCGCAAAATGCTCTCCATCGAGCGCTCGGTGGAGGTGATCCGGGAGGCCGGCGGCGTGCCGGTGCTGGCCCACCCCTTCCAGTATCGGCTGGAGGAGCCGGCCCTGCGGCAGCTCATCGAGCACTGCATGGATCACGGTCTGCTGGGGCTGGAATGCCGCTACTCCCTTTACAGCGAGGAGCAGAGCCTCTATCTTCTCCGTCTGGCCAAGGAATACGGCCTGGCCCCCACCGGCGGCAGCGATTTTCACGGCACGAACAAGCCGAAAATCGCCATCGGCAGCGGTACCGGCAGCCTGGCCGTCCCCGCGGAGTGGCTGGAGCCGCTGCGCGCCATGTCCGTCTCCGCGCGGCGTAGCTGAGGGCGCATCTGCTCCGCCTCCATCTCCGGATTTTCTGCGCATCCCCGCGCGTTGCGACAAAAAATACACCTCCTTCTGCGTATACTGGGCGCAGAGGGAGGTGAATTTATTTGAAAAAGCTATTTTCGTTGCTGACCGCGCTGCTGATGGGCTTCAGTCTCAACACCTGCGCCATAGCCGAGGAACCGGAGCCGGAGCCGGACTGGCTGGAGCTGATGACGGAGGCGGCCGCCAAGGGCGACCGGGAGGCGGGGCTGAAAGCCGCGGAGGGCTGGAACGCCGGAGCAGCTCGGAGCCCCATCGACTATGACGAGCTGGTTCTGCTGGCCAAGCTCATCCAGTGGGAGGCCGGCAGCTCCTGGCTGTCGGAGGAGCTGCGCATGTGCGTGGGAGAGGTGGCGCTGAACCGGGTTGCCTCGCCGGAATTCCCGGACACGCTGGAGGGCGTGATCTATCAGTACGGGCAATACGTGGGCGCGGACACGCCCGCCTTTCGCTACTACCTGATCCCCAGCCGTCCCTGTGTGGAGGCGGCGCTGCGGGTGCTGCAGGGCGAGCGGCTGCTGGAGCCGCAGGTGGTTTTCGAGGGCCATGAGATCCAGGGCAAAGTCCACTCCGCCTTTATCGACCTGCACTATGGCAAGATCTACTTCTGTGAGAGCCATTACCCGGAGCTGTACATCCAGGAGGAGGAAGAGGAGGCAAGCGCCCCGGCCCTCTTCGGCACGGATCGGCTCTGTGCGAACCCGTCCGTTTCCCGCCTGCCGTTCTGACGCCCGGCCCGCTGCGGCTTCCAAGGTTCTCGGAGGCCGGGCCCGAAAACCGAAAAGCCGTGAAGGGCAGCGCCCTTCACGGCTTTTTCATGGGATCGTCAGGATGGGGCGGGGGCCTCCGGATCAGGCCTTGGGCTCCCCGTTGATTCTCCGGATATACTCGTCGATCCAGTAGGCGGCGTTCTTGCCGGCGCCCATGGCCAGGATGACCGTGGCGGAGCCGGTGACCGCGTCGCCGCCTGCGAAGACGGCCACCTTCTCGGTATGGGCCATCTCGTCCGCGTCGATGCCGCCCTTACGGGTGGTGGTCAGACCCGGGGTGGTGGAGCGGATCAGCGGGTTGGGGCTGGTGCCGATGGCGATGATGACGGTGTCCACGTCCATGACCCACTTGGAGTCCTCCTTGGGGATGGGGGTGCGGCGGCCGCGGGCGTCAGGCTCGCCCAGCTCCTGGGGCACGCACTCCAGGCCGATGACGTGGCCGTTCTCGTCGCCCAGGATGGCGCAGGGATTGTTGAGCAGATTGAACTCAATGCCCTCGGCCTCGGCATGCTCGACCTCCTCCTGGCGGGCGGGCATCTCGGTGCGGCTGCGGCGGTAGACGATGTGCACCTCGCTGGCGCCCAGGCGCTTGGCCACGCGGGCCGCGTCCATGGCCACGTTGCCGGCGCCGACCACGGCCACCTTGTTGAAGCGCTTGATGGGCGTGTCGTAATCGTCCCGGTAGGCCTTCATCAGGTTGGTGCGGGTCAGCAGCTCGTTGGCGGAGTAGACGCCCATCAGGTTCTCGCCGGGGATGTGAAGGAACTGGGGCAGGCCGGCGCCGGAGCCGATGAACACGGCCTCGTAGCCCTCCTCGAACAGCTCGTCGATGGTGATGGACTTGCCGACGATGACGTTGTTCTCGATCTTCACGCCGATGGCCTTCAAATTCTCGATCTCGGCGGCCACGATCTCCTTGGGCAGACGGAACTGGGGGATGCCGTAGACCAGCACGCCGCCGGACTTGTGGAAGGCCTCGAAGATGGTCACGTCATAGCCCATCTTGCGCACGTCGCCGGCGCAGGTCAGGCCCGCCGGGCCGGAGCCGATGACGGCGACCTTGTGGCCGTTGCTGGGCGGAACCTCCACGGGGGGCTTGTCCTGCTTGGCCATATGGTAGTCGGCCACGAAGCGCTCCAGACGGCCGATGGCCACGCTCTCGCCTCTCACGCCGCGGACGCAGCGGCTCTCGCACTGCCGCTCCTGGGGGCAGACGCGGCCGCAGACGGCGGGCAGGGCGTTGGTGGAGGTGATGATCTCATAGGCGGCGTCGAAGTCGCCCTCGGCCACCTTGGCGATGAACTCGGGGATGCGCACGGAGACCGGGCAGCCGGCGCGGCACATGGGCTTCTTGCAGTTGAGGCAGCGCTTTGCCTCGGCGATGGCGGTCTCGGCGTCGTAGCCCATCGCCACCTCTTCAAAATTGTGGCTGCGGACCTCGGGGTCCTGCTCCGGCATGGGGTGCTTGAGGAGCTTCTCCTTGACGATGACGTTGGTCAGGATGCGCTTCAGATCGGGCAGACGCTGCTGCAGCTTGGTAAGGTCGATGTTGCCGTTTTCGTCAATGCCGATCATTTCCTCCACGAGACGGGCTTCGTCCTTCGTGGCGGTACCGGTCAAGGTCTGTTTCTCATTCAGTTCAGCCATTTCTCTTTCCTCCCGTCATGCGGCAGATGTGTTTGGCCGCCTCGTCCTGCTCGTCCTTGTAGAAGGCGGCGCGCTTGATGAGCGAATCAAAATCCACCTGGTGCGCATCAAAGTCCGGCCCGTCCACGCAGGCGAACTTGGTCTCGCCGCCCACGATCACGCGGCAGCAGCCGCACATACCGGTGCCGTCCACCATGAGGGAGTTCATGGAAACGATGGTCTTGATGCCCTTCGGACGGGTCATGTCGCAGACCGCCTTCATCATCATCAGCGGGCCGATGGCGATGACCGCCTCGTAGTCGTCCACTTTCTTCAGCTGCTCTTCCAGAGCCACGGTGACGAAGCCCTTGTTGCCGTTGGAGCCGTCGTCGGTGAGGACGAACAGGTTTTCGCAGGCGTTCTTGAATTCGTCTTCCAGGATGATCAGGTCTTTATTCTTGAAGCCCACGATGAAGTCGACCTTGGCGCCCAGCTCGTGCAGGGCCTTGGCCTGCGGATAGGCGATAGCCACGCCCAGGCCGCCGCCGACCACGCACACGTGCTTGCCAACGTACTGCTCGAATTCGCTCGCGCAGCCCAGGGGGCCGACGAAGTCCAGCAGAGCGTCGCCTTCGTTCAGGGTGTCCAGAGTGTAGGTGGTGTAGCCCACCTTCTGGAAGATGATGGTGACGGTGCCCTTTTCCCGGTCGTAGCCGGCGATGGTCAGCGGGATGCGCTCGCCGTCTTCATTGATGCGCAGCATGATGAACTGACCGGGCATGGCCTTTCTGGCCACGGCAGGCGCCAGGATCTCCATATAGGTGATCGTGGGGTTGAGCTGTTTCTTTGTGACGATGGGAAACATATTTGCCCTCCTTGTTAAATATGTTTTATAAATATGGAAGTTGAGAACAGGTCAAACAGGGGGCGATATCCCCCCATTGTTTATAAGTATATACTTACATATTAAGATACGCAAGTGCTAATAACGAAAAAACATTAGCTTGTACGTTTTGGGCATATGGCCGGCCCGGCAGGGGATAGGGGGCGGGCAGTCGAATTACTGTAAACAGATACCGCTGTGCGACACTACCATTTCCCGGGACGGGAGCGGCCTGCCGTGAATATATTTACCGACGACAACAAGAAAAAAGTCCTGCTCATCTCCCTGCTGCTCAATCTGGTGCTTTTATTGTGCCTCTTTTTCGCCGTGAAGCACAACGCGCAGCTGCGCCACGCCGCGCCCGCGGAGGAGCCCGCCCTGGTCAACGTGGATACGCAGGCCCTGCGCGACAACGCCGCCGACTACGGGGTGAGCGTCGAATATCTGCAGCTGGCCCTGCCGGACTACATGGTCTACGTACATAAGGGGGAATACGTGTTCGAACTGCTGGACGACGAGCTGCCCCGTCACGGCTACGACTGGGACAAGCTGGTCTTTGAAGGAGAACGGGCCTGGTACCGGGACGAGGCCTGGCCCGACGCCTGCCTGGGCGTGGACGTGTCCTATTTCCAGAAGGAGATAGACTGGGAAAAGGTGGCCGCCGACGGGGTGGACTTCGCCCTGGTGCGGCTGGGCTACCGCGGCTACAGCGAAGGGGCGCTATATGAGGACGAGCTGGCCCGGGCCAATCTGGACGGAGCCAAAGCCGCCGGGCTGAAGGTGGGGGCCCACTTTTTCTCCCAGGCCGTCACGGGGGAGGAAGCGGAGGCCGAGGCCGAGCTAGCCCTGCAGATCCTGGACGGCCGCCAGCTGGACCTGCCCCTGGCCTTCGACATGGAGGAGATCTACGGGGAGGAGGCCCGCACGGACTCTCTGACCCGGGAGGAGGCCACCGAGATCACCCAGGCCTTCTGCCGCCGCGTCAAAAAGGGCGGCTACCAGCCTATGATCTACGGCAACGCGGCCTGGCTGGCCGCCAGAGTCGACCGCAAAGCCCTGCGGGACCTGCCGGTGTGGCTGGCCCAGTACCATTACCGGGTCAACTATCCCTACGATTTCGCCATGTGGCAGTACACCGCCACCGGCCGGGTCCAGGGCATCGAGGGCGAGGTGGACCTGAACATCTGCTTCGACCCGGAGGAGCTGTAACGATCGCAAACGCAGGCCCGGCCTTGTTTCAGGGCCAGACGCGTTATACGCGCGCTATAATTGAAAGGCAAAAAATCAGCCAAAGGAGAATCCATGGATATTCAAAGCTGCGAAAAGCTGGCGGAACTGCTGTTCCCCCACGTAGATAAGACCCCGGAAGAGGTGGAGGCGGCCTTCCCGGCGCGGGACCTGCCCGAGGGCGCCAAGGTCACCCGCATCGGCCCCTCGCCCACCGGCTTCGTGCATCTGGGCAACCTGTACAACGCCGCCATCGGCGAACGGCTGGCCCACCAGAGCGGCGGCCGCCTTATCCTCCGGGTGGAGGACACCGACGCCAAGCGGGAAGTGCCGGGCGCGGTGGAGACCTTGCTGGCCATGATGGACTTTTTCGGCGTGCCCTTCGACGAGGGCGTGCTGCTGAACGAGGCGGGAGAGCCGGAAGACAGGGGCGACTACGGCCCCTACCGCCAGCGGCAGCGCAAGGAGATATATCAGACCGTGGCCAAAG
>JAEEGH010032337.1_pt1 | contig 10065 bp, 9 predicted proteins | sample 9134181 | NCBI WGS metagenome assembly JAEEGH01 (sample SAMN16246544, study PRJNA631951) | gut metagenome | biome: gut microbiome; feature: rumen; material: DP-attached | host: Bos | place: Iran: Karaj | collected 2018-10 | reverse complement strand
GATTGGGGGTGTAATCAAAAGCAAAGGAGAAGAATCCCAAGCTAAAACACAAAGGAGAACAAGATGGAAAATGCCATAATCCTGTCAAAAATGTACTGCGGGGAATACATTGAAACGAATATTGGCCATGAGATAATTAACCTATTCAAGGCTGACAACGGGAAGAATTATATATGGGTTAATGATGATGGAAGAATAAACCCATTATATGATGATGCTGTGTGTGCTGTGCTCCTAGTGAGATATGTTGAAGAAGGAGTCATGGAAGTTATTGCCAAAGCGGAAGAGTTAGAGCAAGTATTAAGAAAAACCAATGACATAATCGAGGAGAGCAAAAGTCAGGTTAACTACGTAGAAAATAACGGCATTACATATGGAGGAGTATATCCATATCTAATCTTTGGAAGTTCAGATGCAGAAAAGCTCGTTATAACTTACAAAGCTGACCTACTCAGAAAAGTTAGAGAACCGATATACTTAATTGAAGATATTGAAAAGAAAGCGTATTATCACAAGTATATTGAATTACCAGAGAAGCATTTTTCAAAGTCAAGCCAAAGAATGTATTATTCAAAAGAAAACCAACCAAAAGATTATGCCGCCTTGGAAAAACTGCTGAACACGCAGGAATACTGGGAGACTGAGAATTCTACCCAAAGAGTTGATACTAATGATGATTCTGAATCATCGACATATGATGATTTTGTATCTATTATAAAAAAAGAAAATGATGAGTTAGTATATTCAAATTTGCTTGCGTACATTTTTGAGCAAAACAGAAAAGTATTCTCGGAATTTGCTAATAGTGTTCTAGGTATTAGTTCTTTTAACACTTCATTTAGAGTATATAGAGAAAAAGACCGTGTCGATCTTTGGATTGAGGATGAAAGCACAATCTTTATCATTGAGAATAAAATAAAATCAAAAATCAACGGCGAACGACACGATATTCATGGCGAGAAGATTCAAAGCCAACTTAGTAAGTATTTTAAGGAGGCAGAATCTAAAAATCCCTTCAAAAAAGTGTATGGTTATGTGTTTGCACCTGATTATAACATAATAAACTTAGATAAGTATGAGTCAGGGAAGCAGTATAAAGTAGTAAAATACAGTCAAATCTATGACTTCTACATGAAACATGCTGGACAAATGTTGAAAACCCGATATTTCCAAGAGTTTGTTTCTGCAATCCGCCTGCATACAATGGCAAAAACCGACAGCAATTTTGAAATCATGAAAAGTAGGTTTATATCGAAAATCAAAATGCTATTGGCAGCAAGGGTAGAATAAACAATTTGCCGTCCCGCCATTCTTCGGGCATTGAGCCTTTCTCGCAGAGCGTCGATGCAACATGTATAGGACTAGAAAGCCATTTTTGTTTCATTCAACAGAAAACCTCAACCACGGGTCATAATCGACCCATTCAGCCTCGGACGGATAGTTGCTTCTGCCTCTCGATTTCCCCTATAATCATGACATCAACGGAAAATTAAACGGAGGAGAACAAGCCATGGAGAGAATTCAGGACTGGACGGGGAAGACTATCGGCTGGCGGGAGGTCAAGCCCAACGGGGATATCGTGATCCGGGATTTCTACGGAAAGATCCGGGGCAAGTACGACAAGTACTGCGACGTGACCCGGGATTTCTACGGCACGATCCTGGCAAGGGGCGACCAGTCGGGCATGCTGGTTCATGACGTGGACCTGGACAGGGGAGAGTAATTATCTGAACGGAAAAAGACTGAGCCCGGATGAGCCCTGGGTCGTCGAGGACGAAATCTTTGCTTTTGACGTTTCGGTTTTCAGATCCTTCGCTGCATGGATCGATGGCTCGGACTGACATGGTGCGGTTCCGGAGTGAAGCTTTGGCAAGGAGCGGAGGATCAATAAAAGGGCAATAAATGGATCGGTCCTCTGCGCAAAGGAAAAGTGCGACATGATCGACCCACAGGAAGTAAATGATCAGTTGATTTTCCCTGTTTTATCCCTTATGCTTGGCAGGCTGCTGCAAATAAGCCGCGCAGCCCGCATATTGACGACCTATCTCACATCCCAAGCGGCGCGCACTTTCTGTGTGTGCGCCGCCTTTTCATGACCGCCGAACGACAGCCCGTGTTTAATCGAGAAAAGGAGGATGACCGATGGATCAGCCCATGCCTGCCTTTGACGTGAATGACGAAGCCTGCGTCAGCCTCACCCCCGTTGAATGCATCAACGCCATGTTCGAGCACACCGACGGCGAGGGCCGCCTGCGGATCCCCGCCCGGCTCTGTGATAACGATGATATCAATGAGGAGACCACCGCTTGGCTGGACTGCGTGATGATGTGGGACGACGAGGACAGAAATTCCGTGATCGCCGCGTATGAGGAGCTGTTTGCCGCGCTCAAGGCCATCGCAGCCGGATCCGACCGCCTCGGCGATACCCGCGAGGAGAATGAGGGCGTCCTTTCCGCCGGGCTTCTCAATGTTTGGGACGTCTTCATCCGCGATTTCGAGACGGGAGACGTAGACGAGGAAACCGCAATGGATATCGCCGACAGGATGGCCTCCGCCGACTTCGCAGCCGATTTGGAAGAACTGTTTATGGAGCTTGCGTCCGAGAATGACGAGGAGATCTTCCGGGACTGCAAAGAGGATCCCGCTGTGACGGAAGAGGAAGAAGAACTCTGTTCCCGATATCTCGCCGCTGTATATGAGGATGCGGAAAGCCGCTTCAACAACAGGATCGCAGCGTATGACGTGATCATTCGTGCAAAGAGAGTCTTTCGTCTCATGAAACTTAATGCGCCGGATATCATGATTAACAACGAGGCGATACTTCTTGCCCGGGCCATGGCGGTGAATGCCTGTGCGGAATTTGTGGAGCTTGTCCGGGATAATGAATGATCGGCGATCCGGTCTTACGCCGTCCCGGGAGACCAATTATTGACAACACCGCGGCGGACAGGGCATAATGGTGACAGGCAAAGCCGTAAACGTTTGATGATTCAGCTCGTGGAGTTGCTTCGAGTTGTGGCTTAGATCGGCGGAAACGCGGTCGCTTTCGTAATGGGGCAGTGAGACCCGCAGATTGTACCTGTGAATGTATAACAGAAACAGAATACGGAAGATGCGCAAAAGCATCGGGAAAGGAGATAACTTTTGAAAACTTCTATGGTTGATCTGGCACAGTGGATCGATGTTTTGAGCGGGGATATCACGGCGGACTTAAGGCGTCGGGATGAGAAAACGCTGATAGAGGAAGTACATCTGCTGGGTGTGGAGAAACTGCTTGACGGCAAGCTTCTTCAAAGCCCCAGTCCATATGCGCTGGTACATTCCGAATTGCGCATCAAGTTGTCCGAAGAGATCAAGGAAGACACGGCCAAGGTATATCCGGGGGTTTCCTGCATCCACGACGCATTTGACGATTATCAGGAGAGAGAATATCCCCCAGACACAAGGGAGCGTCCGCGGGAACATCGATTTGTGCTGTTGGGTGAATTCAAGGCGCAGGGAAAAAACGGAACCATATATCTGTATACCAAGGCGATTGCAACCTGTGACCATGCCGTGAAACTGGGCTTTAAAAACGTGTTCTGGGCAACGCTGGCGCATAATACGTTTTACGCCTTCCTTTACAATCAGATGAAACGTGAGGGAATGGCTAACAGGTGGCGGTCCGGAGCGAAAAGAGACCGTGAAACCGTAAAGGCGAGTCTTGCTGCGTATTTCGAAGGGGCCTTTCTGGGATTCCCACCGATCTCCGGGTATTTGGAGAACGAATGGGAGAGCCTGGACATCGAAGGATGGCCCAGCTCTGGGGCGTTCATGATCAGGAAATCATCGCGGCCTGAGAAACTGTTCCGACAATTGTACAACATGGCTTTTTATGATTGGAAGACGGCAGCGGATATCCTGCGAACCGGTTACTATTTGAACAATTCGATAATCCATGGAGCGGTATGGTAAAGTATTCGTCAACTTCCCGATTTAAGCGTAAGGGTCCTGAGCGCACAGGTTTTCTCTCTTGCTATGCGTGATCCGGTAATGATTAGTTGATTTTACCCCGAAAAAGTCGTATAATACGTTCAGAAGATTTCGAAACCCTTTGTCGGCACTCCTTGAGCATGACGACAAAGGGTTTTTCGTCCCCTGATTGCGTCGAAACCGTAAGGCCGCAGAAGAAGCACAGTAAAGCCGCAACGGAACGGGCGCTATTCTGCAAAATTCCGGAGATCAGAGATGAGTTTGTTGATGCGGTTCCGAAGGGTACGACAACGGCTTTCGGGCAAAGACTCTATCGTGCCGAAGCAACGCTGTTTGACGATGTGGATTATATGACCGGGAAAACTCAGACGCAGGAGGAGTTTGAAAAATCGCAAATCACTGCCCGGTAATGATCACACCCTGATGATCGTTACCGGGTCAAACAGCCCGGACGGTCTCCTCATGACGGAGCGGCAGCATAACAGGCTGTCATGGGGTAAGGCAATTGAATTGCTCAGGAACGGATCGGCAGCTGATGAGAGAAAGATAAACCGATGAGAAGGATCCTTTCAGGATCAAAGTAGTATTGGGCCGATCAACGCAAAATGCTCTTCCGCCGTATCCTTCCTCAAATGTGACAGAAATAACCCGCTTTTTTCGCCTGTTTATTTGACTGGTCGGCGAAACGCATGTTACAATTGATCCGGACGATAAATGAAACCCTTTGTCCGCGCTCCGAAGCAGAGCAAAAGACAAAGGGTTTTATATGCCGAATTCAGGCGGAGATCCGGTCCGCTGACGGAGGAACAAAAGGAATCGGCGGCGTAAAAAAAGAAAAGGGGGCAGCTTATGGCACAGGTCATATCTTCAAATCTTATCCCCATCTGCGTTTTGCGGATATTGGAAAAGTACAGCGATCCCGAGACTCCGGTCACTCAGGAAGAGATCAAAGAACTGCTGAATAAAGAATACGGGGTCAACTGCGAGCGCAAAGCGCTCGGCCGCACGCTCAGGCGTATGCGCGACGAGCTCGGCATTGATATCCGCTGCAGCAGAAAAGGCAGTTGGCTGGACAGCCGGCTGCTGGACGACGGCGAGCTTGAGCTTCTTGCGGACATGATACTTGACGGCAGAAAGCCCGATCCGGAACAAACCGCGTCGCTGCTCGATAAGCTCTGCGAGCTGTCCTCCATCAATTTCCGCTATCGTTTGAACCGCCGACTGCGTGAAAGAGAGATTTGGGCCGCAAGAAGAAACGGACTAATATCGGACAGAACGGATGCTTCGGAAGTCAGGGAAAAGATATGCAAAGCGATCAAAGCAAAGCGCATGCTCAGCTTCAATTTCTCGGCGAACGGGAACTGGCATCTGAGCCCGTGCCGCCTTGTTTCCCCTCAGACCCTGACTTTCAGAGAGAAAGAATGGATACTGTCAGCCCTTGATGAAAGCGGAGCTCTGCTTAAAGAATTCCCGCTTGCCGCGCTGCGCAGCGTAAGGGTCGTGGATCTGCCCGCAGCGGTGCTCGTTAAGGACGACGCAAGGATAAGCGGCGCTTCGTAGAAATAAAAAGCCGTATAATCAAAAAAACACTGTCGGATAACGGTATCCTGCAGTGTTTTTTTGCGCGGCGAAGGGCCTGCGGCCCGACGCCGTTTTTTCGATTTGCGGGTCAATAATGACCCACAAGAGGCGTCGGTTTTATTTAGGTTTTCGGGGTATCACCCCTTATACTATTGTTGAGGGCGGCAGTCGGAGGTCACGAAAGGGTAGGGAAAGTGAAGAAAAGTCATATCGGCGATCCGGCCGGTATGCCTGCGGGGGGCTGAGCGCATCGCGGCTGAGACTGCTTCGGTACTGTGTGCCGGACCGGAAACGGCAAAAGAAACGCTCTGCCTCATGGACGAGGAGATCGTGTGCGTTACGGGCATGTTTTGCGAAAGGTACGGAAGCTGAATGGTAAATGACTTTTCACGCATCGGGTTTGCCGCGGCCTCCGACGGCGATCTGAAAAAGCTTCACTCCGATAACGTCCGTTTCCTGATGAAACGGATCGAAACGAAACGTGGAACGGCGGAGGTGCTGTGCACGGGCGGCGCGCCGGAGCTGTGGTTCTACGGCGGGAGCGGCGAAAAGATACGTCCGGAGCTTTGCGAGCCGTATCTGAGCTTCGGACAGGAGCACAGTGTCGGCACGCGCGGTCTGTACTTATGCACGGAGAGCGTTTGTCCGGTGCTCGAACTGAACTATGGAGTCGGGGAGAGCGGGCTGACACTGCATATGCTGCTGCTCGATCATCTTAGCGGCGCCGTACGTCCCGGGGAAGACTGTATCGCAAGACCGGCGCTTTTCGCGCAGACGCTCCGGATCTGCGAGGATCGGGATGACTTCGCGGCGAAGCGGCCGAGTATGCCGGACTGTCCCTCTGTCGTCACGTGTTCGGATACCTTGTGGGGAGGGAGAAGGGATCCGCTGGCGGTGATGACCGGATTTGCGGCAGCCTCGGAGCTGCGTGTAAATCCCCTGAGCGGTCTTGCCTACGCGGTCCTGACTCTGGACTGCTTCGGCTTCCGCTTTCCCATAGCCGCGGATCCCGCTCAGCTGGACGGAGGTCTTCCGAAAGCAGGGAGCGTCGTTTCGGGTATGTTCCGTATCTGCGGGACCGCTTCCGGAAAGGAAACAAAATGAAGGGCTCAGTCAGCATGGATCTGCTCCCCTATATTGAGTCCCGGGCTATCAGGGAGCATATTGCCGCCAGCGGTCACCGGTTCAACGCCATGGAAGCGGCGGTGCTGATCCAGAACAACGAAAGCATCTCTCAGAGCGATCGCATTCCATTGTGGCGGGAACTTCTGTACTGCTCGGAGGATATGCCGCTTCCCGTAAATGCATGGTTCCCAAAGCCGATGACTCTTCACGAATGGCTGAAAGAGGACGTCTGTTTTTTCGAGCTGGCGAAGGCACAGTTTGAAAAAGAAGAAGCGGACGCCGTCTGGCTTGCGGACGGTGATCGGGAGTTTTCTTCCTTTGCCGCTTGCCTGGATGCCCTTCGCGCAAGCGGCAGTTACGTGCAGAAGGTCTGGCTTGAGAGCGGCGCGGCACGGACGATCGAAGCGATCCTGCTTCCCGGAGGAGGGTACGCCCACATCGACGCAGATCACAGCGGCTTGCCGAAGCGTTCTTCGATCATGGGCCTGTATTCCTTCTGGATCGACGTGCCGACGCCGTTCCGGAAGGGAGACCTGCTCCAGGGCAAAGACGGTGAGCTGTGCATTCTCCTTGATGACGAGCGCTGGCACATGACGGAGGAAGAACGGCGGGACCGGGAAACAAACGGCTGTTTTCTGGATATGTGCGTAAGCGTCGCGCTCCTCGGAAATGGAACGGCGCCGGGACACGATCTTTCCCCCGTGGAATACCCGTATCTGCTGCTGGATTACCCGAACAACAGGAACAAAGCCGCCCAGCGCGGCGAATGATCAGACAGGAGGGCTGACTAATGGCTCAGTATATCGTATCCATCACCATGGGAACGCCGGAATTCGACAATCGGGATCGTCTGGATCAGTGCACGTATAACCATCTTCATCAGGTATTCGATGACTACGCCTCCGCAAAGGCCGGTTTCAGAAGCGCCATCTCCGCATACGCAGAAGTCCATTGCGGAAACGAACACAGAATTGGTGAGATCTTCGAGCGCCCCGGTCGTCTCAGCTATATCGGCGAGCAGTTCGGCTGGCGAAAGAAACCCCTCCATGAAGTGCGCAGTCTGACGGAGCGCCTGCTTTCCGACCCGGATTACGAGTGCCAACCCGATGAAATCGGGCACTTCAGCAAAGTGGAGTACCTGGATCCCGGCTATGTGATCCACTGCGATGAGGAAGCTGTGCTGATCGCCCTGGACTCCCCCGCGGTTGCCGTACAGTACAATATCCACGATATGTCGGATGAGAACAAATACTACTATCTGTCGATCCGCGTCGGCGACGAGGACAGAGGCAGGGCGTATGACGCGCTCAATGCCTCCTTGTGTCCGATCTCAATCAGCGGCGTGAAGGAAACGCGCCATCCGCTGCTGGAAACTCTCAAGCGGGAAAAGGAAATCATCAAGCGCGCCGCCCTCATCGGCGGTTGACGGCGGGAAAAGGCCAACCTTCATAATGAATAAGGAGAAAAGCATGGACGCATTTGAAAAGATCATCGGGTATGCCGAGGAGAAGAAAGAGCTTGCGCGTATCGCGGACGCGCTGAAAAACCGGGAGGCCTATGAGCGGCTGGGCGTATCCGCCCCCAGGGGTCTCCTGCTGGTAGGCGATCCCGGCCTGGGAAAGACGCTGATGGCAACATCTCTCATCGAAGCCAGCGGACGCCGGGCGTTCGTCTGCCGCAAGGATCAGCCGAACGGGGAATTCATCCGGACCATCAAGGCGACCTTTGAGGAAGCCGCTGACAACACTCCCTCCATCGTGCTTCTGGACGATATGGACAAGTTCGCCAACGGCGACGAGGACCGCAGGGATGCCGAGGAATACGTCACCGTCCAGTCCTGCATCGACGAGGTCAGGGGGAAGGACGTCTTTGTGCTGGCGACGGTCAACAACATCCGCACTTTGCCCAGATCCCTGCAGCGCGCCGGGAGATTTGACCGGGTCATGTGGATCCGTCCGCCCCGCGGTCCCGACGCTGTCAGGATCGTCTCCCACTATCTTCGGGGAAAGAGCTTCGTGGGAGACATGGACGCGGAAGTCATTGCCAGGATCATGTCCGGGCGTTCCTGCGCCGAACTGGAGACCGTGATCAACGAGGCCGGCATGTTCGCGGCCTTCGAGCGGTCGAAGGAGATCAATATGGACCATTTCATGGCAGCCTGTATGAAAACTGTATTCGGTATCTCCGATAATCCCGACTGGGGTGATGACGACGATGATTTTGACTACTGCCGGGACCTGTCAAGATCCGATGTAGACTGTCCCTGGACCGCCTATCACGAGGCCGGTCACGCAGTCGTTTCCGAAGTCCTCTGCCCCGGATGCGTGACACTGGTTTCCGTCCGCGGGAACGGAAGCCGCATCGGAGGCTTTACCAAGTATACCGATCCCGGAAACGTATCCGTCAGCCTTGCCTATGAGCGTCAGATCCTCAGCGCCCTGGGCGGCATGGCTGCCGTGGAGCTTGTGTTGGGGGTTTCCGACCTGGGCACTGAACACGATCTCGCGGATGCATTCAACGCAGTCAGGAGAAAGGTCTGTGACCTCTGCACGAACGGTTTCCAGTTCTACAGTTACGGCAACGGCGACTCTCCGGAATTGAAAGCCAGGCAGGAGCAGGTCGTGGCTGCGGTAGTGGAGAAGTACTACCGCAGGGCGAAGGACATCCTTCATGAAAACCGGAAGTTTCTCGACAAGACGGCGGAAGCGCTGGCTCAAAAGGGCCTGCTGACCATGCTCGACATGAAAGCGATCCGTAACGAATGCGCCTGTCTGAAAAAGGCGGGATAACAAGAATTATCCCCCGTTCTCCAATACGGAAAACGGGGGATAATAAGGCCTTCTATTCTCACCCTCTGCTGATAACGATATCGAAACGCACCCCACACTTGTCACAACGATCCGATTCGTGCCGCCGAACACCTTCCGTTGCAGTACTCGAACCACTTCGGTTAGTAGGGACGTACCCACATTCCGGGCATCTCGACCTATACCGTACGGATAAGCCGCTGTCGCTGATGATAATTGCATTTTGAGCCCACGCTTCCTTTGCCATGTTCATTCACTCCCTTTGATCACATATTTCCGCCTGTTATAAGGACTGATCCTGTCAGAAACAGTATATCGTCAATAATGCGGAAAGAGCAAGAAGCCCGGCGGGTCGTTTATGTCACACAGACAGCTGAAATGCCTTCTCATCAGAAACGTCAAAAGAAAAACCCGGAAAAAGAAGATGGCTGATCACAGAAGGATCATCTGGAGAAAAGGAGAAAGGAAAACACATGACCAGATTTGAGAATGTCATAGGCTACGAGGATATCAAGCGCGAGCTTCGCCCGATCTGCGACATGATCGCCGATCCGGAACCCTACCGTGCAGTACATGCCCA
>JAEEGH010032335.1_pt1 | contig 10065 bp, 9 predicted proteins | sample 9134181 | NCBI WGS metagenome assembly JAEEGH01 (sample SAMN16246544, study PRJNA631951) | gut metagenome | biome: gut microbiome; feature: rumen; material: DP-attached | host: Bos | place: Iran: Karaj | collected 2018-10 | reverse complement strand
CCTTCCCGGAGGTCACGCCGACCCCCGGGCCGGTCGAAACCAACACCCAGACCCCTGCGCCTACCGAGGAAATCCTGCCTGCCACCGAAGTCGGCGCTGAGATCCCTGTTGCATCTCCCGCGCCCACGGAGGAGCCGGGCAACGCCATTCTGGTGAACTTCGGCCGTACCGTCATCACTGACTATGATCCCGCTGAGGGACAGGAGCTGATCCTGGACTTCTCTTACGATATGCCCCGGGTGATTTACGAGAACGACCTCATCGTGGCCCAGGAGGTCAACGAGGTCCTCGCTACCATCGAGGAAGCCTTCTACAGCGGCCAAAACTACGGCCTGAAGCAGGAGTTTTTCGGCTACAACACCATGCTGGAGAGTGCGGAGGACAACTTTACCTACGCGCGGGAGTACCAGGCGGAGGGCATGCCTCTGGAGTTTTCGGATGCGCTCAGCGCCCAGGTCCAGCGCCTGGACGAGAACATCCTCAGCATCCGCTACTCCGACGCCAACTTCACCGGCGGCGCCCACGGCAACTATTCTCAGTTTGCCTATACCTTTGACATGACCACCGGCCAGGTCCTCACGTTGGACCGCCTCTCCTCTGATTATGACGCGCTTGCGGATTTCCTGGTCCAGACCATGCTGGAGCAGGCCCAGCAGGACGAGGACGGCTATTACTCCGAGAAGCTTGTGGACGACTTCCTCCCCGCCGGCGGCAGGGAAGAGGCCTTCCGGAATCTCTTGCGGGAGGGCTCCTGGTATTTTGACCGGGAGGGCCTGATGTTCTTCTCCAATCTATACGAGCTGGGGCCCTACGCCGCCGGCATCACGGAGTTCCGTATCCCCTATGCCCAGCTGGAGGGCAAGATCGAGCCCCGCTTCCTCTTCCCCGGAGACCGGACCGGCAAGGGCCGCCTCACCGTGGATCTCCTCTCCAATCAGGAGGGAGGAGAGCTGCCCATCGTGGATAAGCTTGTGGTCAGCGAAGACGGCCAGGAGCTCTGCCTGATGGCGGAGGGAGAAATCTACGATGTGCGCATCTGCACTGTCTACTATGTGGACAAGTTCTATGAGAACGAGCAGCTCTGGTGCGCCAGCTCTCTGAAAAACTGCGCCCTGCAGCTGCAGGCGGTAGTGCCCGAGGGACTGCCCGATCTCCTCATCACCTACTACACCGCGGACGGGGAGCGTCACGGCAAGCTCCTGAGCCAGAGCGGCGCGGACGGCAGCTTCATGCTGGTGGACGACAACATCGAGGCCGTGGGCTGATAAATGGAAAACGATCCCGGAAGCACGGATAAACTCCTGTGCTCCCGGGATTTTTTACAAGTTTTCTCTGAAAAAATTGTTGACATTGACGGGACTCTATGGTATTCTTTTAAGGCCGCGTTGAAGGGGTATCTGAAGATGAGGTCAGTCCTCCACCCCCAGAGCGAGTCCTGAAAAGAGGGAGGAAAAGTTCATGAAGACTGCCATTATCGTGACCGGAGGCAAGCAGTACCGCGTTGCCGAGGGTGATGTGATCTTTGTCGAGAAGCTGGACATCGCCGCCGGCGATACCGTCAACTTCGACCAGGTCCTGGCCGTTGTGGATGGTGAGACCGCTCAGTTCGGCGCCCCCGCCATCGAAGGCGCCAGCGTCACCGCCAACGTTCTCAAGAACGGCAAGAGCGCGAAGGTCCGCGTTTACAAGATGAAGCCCAAAAAGGGTTATCGTCGCACCCAGGGCCATCGTCAGCCCTACACCAAGGTCCAGATTACGACCATCAACGCCTGAGTATTCCGCAACTGATTTTGACTAATGGAGGTGTAACCTAAATGGCACATAAAAAAGGTATGGGTTCTACCAAGAACGGCCGCGACAGCGAGTCCAAGCGTCTTGGTGCCAAGAGAGCCGACGGCCAGTTTGTCCTCGCCGGCAACATCCTTGTCAGACAGCGCGGAACCAAGATCCACCCCGGTACCAATGTTGGGAAGGGGAAGGACGACACCCTGTTCGCCCTGGTGGACGGCACGGTGAAGTTTGAGCGCATGGGCAAGGACCGCAAGCAGGTCTCCGTGTACGAGGAGATCGCCCAGTAATTTGCGAAGAAAAGCCGGACAGCGATGTCCGGCTTTTTTCATTCAAATGCGAAAACCATTTTGCTTTTTTCGTTAGGAGTCTTCTATGGCGGCATCTTTTGTAGACAAGGCCCGCATTTCCGTTCACGCCGGTAAGGGCGGCGACGGGGCGGTGGCCTTTCATCGGGAAAAATACATCGCGGCGGGCGGCCCCGACGGGGGCGACGGCGGCCGCGGCGGCGACGTGGTCTTCTCCGTGGACGATAACCTGTCCACCCTGATGGACTTCCGCTACAAGCGCAAATACGTGGCCGGCAACGGCCAGAACGGCATGGGCAAGCGCTGCTATGGCAAGGACGGCGAGACCCTGGTCATCAAGGTCCCCCGGGGCACCCTGATCCGGGACACGGCCAGCGGCGCCATCATGCACGACATGTCCGACGGCAAGGACTGGGTCGCGGCCAGGGGCGGCCGGGGCGGTTGGGGCAATCTGCACTTCGCCACGCCCACCCGCCAGGTGCCCCGCTTTGCCAAACCGGGCCTGCCCGGCGAAAGCCATGACATCACCCTAGAGCTGAAGCTGCTGGCCGACGTGGGTCTGGTGGGCTTCCCCAATGTGGGCAAGTCCACGCTCCTGAGCGTGGTCAGCAAGGCCCACCCCAAGATCGCCAATTACCACTTCACCACCCTGTTTCCCAACCTTGGTGTGGTGTACGTGGACGAGGGCGCGTCCTTCGTGATGGCGGACATCCCCGGCATCATCGAGGGGGCCTCCGAGGGCGCTGGCCTGGGCCACGACTTCCTGCGGCACATCGATCGCTGCAGGCTTTTGGTGCACCTGGTGGACGTGTCCGGCAGCGAGGGCCGGGATCCGGTGGAGGACTTCGAGGCCATCAACGCCGAGCTGCGGGAGTATGATCCGGAGCTGGCGGAGCGGCCCCAGATCGTGGTGGCCAACAAGTGCGACCTGCTGGGCGGGGAGCGGGAGAACCTGGAGCGCCTGCGGGAGCATGTGGAGGGCCTGGGCTTTATGCTCTTCGAGATGAGCGCCGCGACCCACGAGGGCACCCGGGAGCTGGTGCGGGCGTGCGCCCGCCGCCTGAAGGAGCTGCCCCCGGTGCAGCACTACGAGGCGGATTACGTCCCGCCGGAGCCGACTATCGACACCTCGGAGGATCTGGAGATCACCCACTTCGACGACATGTGGGTGGTGGAGGGCCCCTGGCTGCAGCGCCTGGTGGCCACGGTCAACTTCTCCGACTACGAGAGCCGCATGTATTTCGACCGCATCCTGCGGGAGGCGGGCGTGTTCGAGCGCATGGAGCAGATGGGCGTGAAAAACGGCGACACCGTCAGCATGTACGACCTGATGTTCGAGTATCAGGATTGATCGACAACAAAAAAGACCGCTCGACTGAGCGGTCTTTTTTGTTGTCTGGAATCAGATCCTTTTCCACTTGGCCCCGTGGGGGATGTCGGTGAGCTCGATCCCGGCGGCCTTGAGCTCGTCCCGGATCCGGTCGGCCTCGGCGAAGTTCTTGGCCTTCTTGGCCTCCTGCCGGGCGCGGATCTTCGCCTCGATCTCCGGATCCTCCTCGCCGGACTCGGGGACGATGGTGAACGTGCCGGCCACCACGGCCTGCTTCTTGAGCTTCTCCCGCTCGACGGCGGCCTTCTCCAGCAGGCTCAGGCTCAGCACCGTGTCGAAATCGGCCAGCGCAAAGAGCTTGGTCTCGTCGTTGGTCTTGGCCTTCAGTACGTCGTAGAGAGCGGTGACGGCCAGGGAGGTGTTCAGGTCGTTGTCCAGCCCCGCGCGGAACTTCTGCCGAAGCTGCTCCACGGCCTCCATATCCACCTGACCGTTCCCGGGCTGCAGGGCGGCGATCTTCTGGATCAGCTTGTTGTAGGTCACCTGGGCGTTGTCCATGTTGGCCCAGGAGAAGACCAGAGACTTGCGGTAGTGGCTCTGCAGGCAGAACAGCCGATAGGCCAGGGGGTCGTAGCCCTTCTTCTCCAGCAGGGAGACGGTGAGGAACTCGCCCTTGGACTTGGACATCTTGCCGTCCTTGTCATTCAGATGCAGCACATGCATCCACCAGTTGCACCACTTGTGGCCCAGATAGGCCTCCGACTGGGCGATTTCGTTGGTGTGGTGGGGGAAGGCGTTGTCGATGCCGCCGCAGTGGATGTCCAGATCCTCGCCCAGGTGCTTCATGGAAATGCCGGAGCACTCGATGTGCCAGCCGGGGTAGCCCACGCCCCAGGGGGAGTCCCATTTCAGGGCCTGATCCTCGAACTTGGACTTAGTGAACCAGAGGACGAAGTCGTTTTTGTTGCGCTTGTTGGCGTCGGCCTCCACGCCCTCCCGGACGCCCACGTCCAGATCTTCGGCGTTGAAGTCGTTGAAGATGAAGTAGCGCTCCAGCCTGGAGGTGTCGAAGTACACGTTGCCGCCGGCGAAGTAGGCGTAGCCGGTGTCCATGAGCCTGGTGATGATCTTGATGTACTCGTCGATGCAGGCGGTGGCGGGCTCCACCACGTCCGGCGTCTTGATGTTGAGCTTTGCGCAGTCGGAGAAAAAGGCGTCGGTATAAAACTGCGCGATCTCCATCACGGTTTTGTGCTCGCGCTTGGCGCCCTTGAGCATCTTGTCCTCGCCCTCGTCCGCGTCGGAGGTGAGATGCCCCACGTCGGTGATGTTCATGACGCGCTTGACGTTATAGCCCAGGTAGCGCAGGTACTTCTCCAGCACATCCTCCATCATGTAGGTGCGGAGGTTGCCGATGTGGGCGAAATGATAGACCGTGGGGCCGCAGGTGTACATCTTGACGATGTCGGGGTGGTTGGGAACGAACTCGTCCCGGGTGCGGGTGGCGGAATTGTAGAGTTTCATAGGCTGCTCCTTGTATGTTGACAGCGGCTGCGCCGCTTATTTCGCTTTCTGAAAGACGTCGCGGTTTTTGACGAAGTACTCGATGCCTGAGTAGACGGTGGTCAGCACGATCAGCGCCGTGACCGTCCAGCGGACGGCGGGCTCCTGCCCGAAGATCAGCAGCACGGCCAGGCCGACCATGGTGACGGTGGTCTTGATCTTCCCCGACCAGGCGGCGGCGATGACCCTCTGCTGCTCCACGGCGATGAGCCGCAGTCCGCTGACGGCGAATTCCCGAAACAGCACCACGGCCACGGCCCAGCCGGGCATCACGCCCTTTTCCACAAAAAAGACCATGGCGGAGAGTACCAGCATCTTATCCGCCAGCGGATCCATGAACTTGCCGAAGTCCGTCACCTGATGGTAGTGCCGCGCGATATAGCCGTCCAGCGTATCGCTGATACAGGCGACGATATACACGGCCAGCGCCCACCAGGTCAGACCGAGATAGGCGAGAACCAGAAAGACGGGGATCAGAACGATCCGGAAAATGGTGATCTTATTGGCAGTCGTCACGGCTCACGCCTCCTCTCCGTACAGGATCCCGTCCTCCGCGGCGGTGACCCGGATCTGTACCATGTCCCCCTCCCGGCAGACGGCGTCGAAGCGCAGCTCCCCGTCGATGTCGGGGGAGTCGGCGTAGCTGCGGCCCACCCAGAGCTGCTCGTCCTCGTCGTAGTCCGTGACCAGGACGGGGAGGGTCTTGCCTACGAAGCCCTGGCAGAAGGCGTCCATGATCGGCGCCTGGAGCTGCAGGATCAGATCCGCCCGGCGCCGGGCCTCCTCCTCGTCGCAGTGGGGCATCGAAGCGGCAGGCGTGCCCTCCTCGGGGGAGAAGGGGAAGACGCCGACCCGCTCGATGCGGGCCTCACGCAGGAATTCGCAGAGCTCCTCGAACTCCGCCTCCCCCTCGCCGGGGAGTCCTGCGATCAGGCTGGTGCGCAGCACGAGCCCGGGGATGCGCTCCCGCAGGGTCTTGAACAGGGCGCGGATCTCGTCGCCCGTGCCTCTGCGGTTCATGGCCTTCAGGATCTTGTTATCGATATGCTGGATGGGGATATCCAGGTATTTGACCACTTTTTCGTTCCGGGCGATCTCGTCGATCAGCTCGTCGTCGAAGGCGTCCGGGTAGAGATAGTGCAGCCGGATCCACTCCACGCCCTCGATCTTCGCCAGCTCCCGGCAGAGTTCCGCCAGGCAGCGGCGGCCGTAGAGGTCGGTGCCGTAGCGGGTGATGTCCTGGGCGATGACGATGAGCTCCTTGACCCCGTGGGCTGCCAGATCCTTGGCCTCCGCCAGCACGTTGGGCAGGGAGCGGGAGCGGTAGCGGCCCCGTATGTACGGGATGGCGCAGAAGGCGCAGAAGTTGTTGCAGCCCTCCGCAATCCGCAGATAAGCCCAGCCCGGGCCGGTGGACACCACCCGGGGGATCTCCTCCACCGGGGCGTTCCGGTCGCCGAAGAAGCGGGCCTGCCGTCCGGAAATCACCGCGTCGGCGGCCCGGACGATGTCCCCAAAGCTGCCCACGCCCAGCACGGCGTCGATCTCCGGCAGCTCCCGCAGGATGCTGCCCTGATAGCGCTCGCTGAGACAGCCGCAGACGATGAGCCCGCCCAGCTTGCCGGCCTTTTTCAGCTCCGCCATCTCCAGAATGTTGTCGATGGCCTCGCTTTTGGCGGCGTCGATGAAGCCGCAGGTGTTCACGATGGCCAGATCCGCTCCCTCCGGCTCCGGAACCAGCGTGTAGCCGGCCTCGTCCAGCAGATAGAGCATCTGCTCGCTGTTCACCAGATTCTTGGCGCAGCCGAGGGAGATCATGGCAAAGGTTTTTTCCATACCGTAACCTCAGTTGTTCGTTGTAGGTGCGACCCTTGCGGTCGCCCGCCGGGTCCATCATCAGACGCGCTCAGTCCTCCGCGATTTCCGCGCGCAGGCGCGCCAAAGCCGCCCGGATCTCCTCCCAGGAGAAGCCCCGGCGGATCAGCGCAGCGCTCACTTTTTGTACTTGTGCCCGGTCGCCCGGGTTTTTCAGTCTGGCGGCCAGAAAGGCGTCCAGCGTGTCGTCCTGCTCCGGAAGCTCCTCCATGGCCTCGTCCCAGAGCTCCCGGGGAACGCCCCTGCGCTGCAGCTCCTGGCGGATGCGGCCCGGGCCGTAGCCCTTGCCGGCGTAGTGCCGAACCACCATGCCCGCGTAGCGTACCTCATCCAGATAGCCCCGGGCGAGGAGCCAGCGGACGGCCTCCTCGGCGCAGGCGGGCTCCTCGCCCTTTCGGATCAGCTTGTCCAGCAGCTCCTTTGCGGACATGGGCCGGTAGCTCAGCAGCGCCAGGCCCCGGTTTTTGCAGAGGGAAAGGGCGGAGGCGGCGCGCAGAGCCCGCAACTCCGCCTCGTCCAGCGTCTTCCCGGAAAACAGACGGTACTCCGTCACGACGCCGAGGGTCGCCGGAATCTCCTCGCCGCTGTCCAGGCAGACGGTGATCCGCTCCGGCGCGGTTTGGCGCAGGGCGGAAATCAGAACGGACATCAGTCCTCGTCGAAGTCTGCCGCGGACACGTCCACGCCGCCCTGCACGGGCACGCGGCCGGTGGCCTCGGCGGCCCGGCGGGCCTGGGGGGACATGAGCTTGTAAGCGTTGTCGCGGATCTGCTGCTCGATGCGATTGCGCACTTCCTCGTTCTGCTGCAGATACTCCTTCACGCCGTCCCGGCCCTGGATGCGCTGGCCGTCCACGGTGAACCAGGCGCCGGCCTTGTCGATGATCTCCAGCTTCACGCCCAGGTCGATGATCTCGCCCACCCGGGAAATGCCCTCGCCGTACATGATATCGAACTCGGCCTCCCGGAAGGGGGGAGCGACCTTGTTCTTGACCACCTTGGCCCGGGTGCGGTTGCCCACCATCTCGCCGCCGACCTTCAGGGTCTCGATGCGGCGAACATCAATGCGCACGGAGGCGTAGTATTTCAGGGCCAGGCCGCCGGGGGTGGTCTCGGGGTTGCCGTACATGACGCCGATCTTCTGGCGGAGCTGGTTGATGAAGATGACGGTGCAGTTGTTCTTGGAGATGGCGCCGGCGAGCCTGCGCATGGCCTGGCTCATCAGGCGGGCCAGCATGCCCACCACCGTGTCGCCGATCTCGCCGTCCAGCTCGGCCCGGGGGATCAGCGCGGCCACGGAGTCCACCACCAGCACGTCGATGGCGCCGGAGCGCACCAGAGATTCCGCGATGTCCAGGGCCTGCTCGCCGGTGTCCGGCTGAGAGATCAGCAGGCTGTCGATGTCCACGCCCAGGGCCCGGGCATAGGCGGGCTCCAGCGCGTGCTCCACGTCGATGTACGCGGCCTCGCCGCCGCTACGCTGGGCGGAGGCGACCACATGCAGGGCCAGGGTGGTCTTGCCGGAGGCCTCGGGCCCATAAATCTCCACGATGCGGCCCCGGGGCACGCCCCCGATACCGAGAGCCAGATCCAGGGACAGAGAGCCGGTGGACAGGGCCTCCACGTTCACGGAAATATCGTCGCCCAGGCGCATGATGGTGCCCTTGCCGTAATCCTTCTCGATCTTGGAGATGGCGGCCTCCAGGGCCTTTTTCTTATCGGACGCGTCGGGCGCGGCGGTCACGGCGACTTTCTTCTTCTCAGCCATTACAATCTCCTTTCCATATAGGCTCCCCTGCCTAAGGGGAGCTGTCATTCGCCGTCTCACGCAAGGCGAATGACTGAGGGGTTTTCCTTTCAACTTTGGCTCCCCTGCCTAAGGGGAGCAGTCTGGCCGCAAGGCCAGACTGAGGGGGTTCCCACTGACAGGCTCCATACCGGAGCTCTAGCTTACGCTGTTATCTTAACGGATCAACTGTCCCATAAACCGGACTTTCAAAATAGCTGCTCCAGATCGTACATTTTCCCGATCACGACCCGCTCCACGCCCAGGGTATCCTGACGGGTTTCCGCGGCGGCGAAGCCGGCGGCCAGGATCATGTCGCGCACGGTCTCGGCCTGGCCCTCGCCCACCTCAAAGAGCAGATATCCGCCGGGGCGGAGGAGGGATTTCCAGTATTTCAGGATGCCCTTGTAAAAGCGCAGGCCGTCCTTCCCGCCGTCCAGGGCCCAGATCGGCTCATAGTCCCGGACGGAGGCGTCCAGAGACAGGATCTCTCCGCTTTGGATATAGGGCGGGTTGGAGACGATCAGGTCGAAGGTGCCGATGCTCAGCGGGGGAGCGGCGGTGGCGTCCGCCTGTATGGTGATGCAGCGGGAGCTGAGGCGGTTGGCTGCCAGATTCCTCCGGCAGACCTCCAGGGCGCTGGCGCTTATATCCACGGCCACCAGCTTGGTGGCGGGCATTTCGTGGCCCAGGGCGCAGGCGATGCAGCCGCTGCCGGTACACAGATCCAGAATGCGGGCGTCCATCTTCCGGCCAACCAGCAGCTCCTTGGCGGTGTCCACCAGCAGCTCCGTGTCCATCCGGGGGATCAGTACGTCGGAATTGACGGTCATGGGCAGACCGTAGAACTCCCAGGAGCCCGTGATGTAGGCGACCGGCTCGCCCTTCAGGCGTCGGGCGAGATAGTCCGCGACCTTGTTTTCCACCGAGGGCGTGGTATAGAGGTTCATATCCCGCAGCAGATCCGCGGCGCTTTTCCCCGCGGCCTGGGCGACCAGCAGGCGCGCCTCCAGGTTGCAGCCCTCTACGCCGTATTGACGCAGGGTGTTGCGGGCGGAAAGATACAATTCATTGTAGGTTTTCAAGCGTAATCACCTCGTGCGTTCAGCTTCCCCAAAGGTCGCTTCCTTTTTCCTCGGGAACCACCAGCTCCAGGGCGCGGATGGCGCATTCGATCATGCTGTCGTCCGGCTCGTTGGTGGTAATGTGCTGCAGCCATTTGCCGGGGGCGGAAAGCGCGGCGGAGAGCCAGTTGTCATGACCGCCGCACCAGCGGTTGATCTCATAGCTCACGCCCACCACCAGCGGCAGCAGCAGCAGGTGACAGCCGATGCGGGCGAAAACGTTGGTAATGGGGAAAACCAGATTGAACAGCAGGTTCACCAGAATGATCACCAGCACCACGACCAGCAGAAC
>JAEEGH010032330.1_pt1 | contig 10066 bp, 3 predicted proteins | sample 9134181 | NCBI WGS metagenome assembly JAEEGH01 (sample SAMN16246544, study PRJNA631951) | gut metagenome | biome: gut microbiome; feature: rumen; material: DP-attached | host: Bos | place: Iran: Karaj | collected 2018-10 | reverse complement strand
AAACCGCAACACCGCCACCTCGCCCAACAAAGCGAGCAAGGCTAACAGAACAACGAGTTTCCACTCCGATGACTGTCGTGCCATAGCCTCCATCCATTCGTTGGTGGCGAATTCGGTGGCATCAAGAACAGCAGCAACGTTGAAACCTGCTTTTTTGAAGGCTGGCTCAATGTCATCACGGTCGATGAAGTCCATCTCCGACTCGGTACGGCTCTCGTTCCAAGCCGTCACGCGGTTCACGGTATCATTGACAAGCAATTGATAAAATCCCGCCGAAGGCAGGTTGTCGTTAAGATAGAGATAGACCTTCCTGTTTCTCACCTCCGAGGCAGGCATCAACTCATAGCTACGGTCAAGGTTGGAGAGAAGAAACCGCCTGTCACCTTCTAGAGCGATGTCGTTCAAAACGAGCATCTTGTCAATTCCGATAGTATAGGAAATCCGTCCCGCCTGCGCACCAAGTAAGGCCGTCTTGACCATCATTGGGACAAACAAGGCATTGTCGGCCAAGTCGCTCCACTCGGGAGTCAAAGCGGTAGTAAAAACAAGAACCTGTCCCTTCCCTACCTGCTCCGACAACAACAAGGGGTCGGCATTCTGCAAGATCAGAAGTGACGTGGGCACACCATTGGATTTCAAGCGGATATGTTTTTTCACCTTGGGCAGGTCAGGATGTTGTGGGAGGTCGAGGATCATGTCGCTGAAGAAGGCATGTTGCACAGCCAAATCCTGTGTTGTCGTAGCGTTGGTGTCGACTTCCATCAAAGTCAGTCCCAGACTTCTGTACAAGTAGCGATTGTTTGTCGGGTCGTCCAACGAAGGAAACACCATCAAGCTCGCCCCTTCGGAAACGGCGTCAAGCAAAGTCTGTTGCAATGTCTCATTGAGATGCGCGGTCTCATTCACAATCAGCAATTGCGCCTGTGAAATTGCACCCAAGTCAAAGCGAGAAGGCTCCATCAGCGTGTAGTTGAATTGCTCGTCATTGTCGAAAACCAAAGAGCAATACGGACTCTCCGAACCCAACTCGACGACATTCAGCGTAGGCTTCACGCTCAAGACAAAGTCGTATTCGTCATCAAAGATAATGGGATGATCCATCAGGCTGACACTGCAACGCTGGTCCCCCGTGCCGTCCACCACAAACTGCATTCCGATTTCCGCCTTGCCGTTCTTTTCCAAATCGACTGTCGTTGAAGCCGCCATAGCACCGTTCATGATGAAGGTGATAGGCAAGCCTTTCACCTCCTTATCGCCTTGGTTAACGACGCGCACGTTGAGGTCGTTGGTCAGACCAGGCTGCACAATAGGCGAGTTGAGCCACACCGTGTCGATGTAAAGGTTGCTCTTGAACTCGGGCATCATCGGCACGACCACCACTTGCATCGTAGTGTCGGCTTTGGCAGCAGAGAGGTTGAAGGTACTTCTTTGGAAATCAGAGTAAACAAACAAAGTCGAAGTGGCAAAACCATGCTGTTGCGCCAGCATCGCGAAGCGGTCAATCATCTCGCCCATATCAACGGGCGGACCGTCTGGATTCATGCGGTCGAGCTGGTCGAGCATCTCTTCCTGGTTCATGGGGTATTCATTCTGCACCTCGAAGCTGTTGGTCATCAACAGGTATCGATTCGATGGGTTGAGTTTGTGCACCAAATCCCTCGCCGACTGCCGTGCGTCTTCAATCAAAGTGGTGCGTTGCGACTGGCCTTTCATGCTCATCGAGTTGTCGACATAAATACCAATGAGATTGTCCTCCGTGTTGACATTCAGCTGTTTCTCTGGACGATAGGGAAACGCAAACGCCAGCACCAAGGCCGCGATGAAGAGGCAACGCAACAACAATGTGACAAGATATTTCAGCTTGCGCGTCTTGGCGTTCTCTTGCTGGATGTTTCGCAGCACAGCAGTGTTGCTGAAATACACCAACTTATGCCGCCTGAAGTTGAACAGGTGGATAAGGATGGGAATCAGCAGGGCAAGCAAGCCCCATAGCATATTAGGATAGAGGAAATGCATAACCTAAAAACAGGCGGCAAAGATACGAAATCTTTGTCAGTATCCGAACAAATGTCTTCGGTTACCGTGACGGCGATAGCGATCTCTAGCAAAAGAAGAGCAAGCATCATAAAAACCATTATCCAAAGGAATGGCTATTCCTAACGTAACTTCCAAGCCCTGAGGCAGACGTTTTCCTGTAATCTGATAGGCGTTTACGTTGACAGCTTGCGATGCCCCATTCTTTTCGTAATATGAATAGCTGTCAAGAAAACCTTGATGAAAAGAGGCACTGAGTTTAAATAGACAATCTTGACCTATAATGGTCACCTTGCCTCTAACTCCAACTCCAGCAAAGGCTCCTGCGTGAAACCTGTACATGTTGGCACTGTCTACGTAGACAGGGTAATCTATCGTCTGATTAGAGTAGCTTGGTTGTTGTAGTAAGCGTGGAAATAAAGCATCATAATACTGTCTATGAAGATTGATTTTGCCAAACAAACACATCCCAACCTCTGCCCCTATTGTCACGTAGGGTTGAAAATAGGGTTTTATTTTCCAACACAATTCCAAAGGAAGCCTGAGATCAACATAAGAAGTTGAAATCGAATAATGCTCAACGATTGAGCGATGATTATATGTCATATCAGTGCCCCGTTGAACATACATGATTTCTGGCGATACAAATACTGATCGTGTCAAAGGAATGTCCACAAACAAACCTCCCATTGGAGTAAAAGTATTAGATTGTGGCAAACGCATTAATGCTGGATTCTGATAATAATACATCCTAGGCAAATTGCCCCCCCCCTTGAGACCTACAGCAATTGTTTTATCCACCGGCGTGTTACGTGTCATTTGACCCATCATGCCAGTGTAACAAATGCATAATATACCCAATATCAAAACGTATTTCTTCATTTTTTCACTTCCATTACCACGGCCAAGCGCATCTCTCAACCAAACTGTCGCCATCCTTGTAAATGTAATATGTACCAGGATCAGGAGCCATCTCGCCTATAGCATCCACTACAATGAAAGCCATACGGAAATTGGAGAGCCCATTTTCCTTTACTTTACCACACATAATCACGCCACGCTTCACATGTTCAATGCTCTTATTTTCAACAAAATAAATTGCAAAATCTTCGTTATTTCCCCTCACAAAGACAGTGTCGGTTTTTTTCAAAGATCCTTCGTATATTTCCATAACCATAATCCCATTGTGCTGCTCGCTGAAACGCATGAATACAGGAGGGTCTTGCCTTGGCGTTGGTATGTTCAGATTGGTATTTACCAACATGTTTGGATTAACAACATACGAGTCAACACTATCAGTTTCCATAATACTATCAGAAACAGCAATACTGGGAGGGATCGGGCCATCGGGAACAACTCCAAATACTGAATCGAATTCCTGCTGGTACGAATCTGGTATCGCCGAAAGGATGTCTTCAATTGAATAATCCTTCCCGATATAGTATTCCGTTCCTATAAGGGCAATGGTTTTGGGACCATCGTTACTTTTTGTGCATGAACCCAACATGATGCCAATTGCCAGCAAGAGCCAGAAACCAACTATGATTTTATTTCCTTTCATCTTCAAGACAAGTATTTATGTAAGTAACTGTTCAAAATCAAACTGCCTTATCCTTTGACTTCGGGACTTGTGTAGCTATCAGCCATCAGCTATCAGCTTGGTTGCACTGGGCTGATTGATGATAGCTGATAGCTAACTGCTATACACAGTCTCGAGTCTTTTATGTAAACTGAATTTACTCATTTGCCTATCTAATCACTACCTTTTTGGCAATGGTGCCCTCTTTTCCGTTAGCCACAATGAAATATAAGCCTTTGGGGCAATTCATGTCATATTCAAAGCTATTTGTATCAGCATCGTTATAGGTCGCAAAACTATCAATCAAGTTACCCGTCACGTCATACACCTTGACATCGACCTTTCCTCCAAAACGATTGAAGACAAGTTTCATTTGCCCGTTGTTGGGATTGGGGATGACACTGAAGTCGGATTGGGTGACGTTCTGTTCATCAATGTCAAGGAAGGATGATTTGAGGAAGATTTTGCGCTGTATGCTGTCGTTGGAGCTGGGACATCCGTTTTTTACTGTGGCAGTCAAGATGACATAATCATCATCGCGGTCGGCTACATATACCGTACATTCACTATAACAGGTGTCGTTTTGTATCTGTAAGCCTCCAGGGATGGTGTCGATGGTCCAAGAAGGTTTATTAATGGACCATTTACATGAGCTCCAATGACACTCGTTTTTGTTATGTTTTGTTTCCTTAACCCTAAAGGTGTATTGGAAAGAGAAAAACTCTGTGTTGGTGACCACATATACTGTGTCATCAATGTTAGGGCCAAGGTCGCCCGACCAGACCGCAGATCCATCAGGTTGGATTTTGTTAGGGTGTGGGGTGTATTGCATATCTCTTACGGTGACCACCATCGAGGTATCGCAGCCATGCATGGTTTGGCCAGGGTTTGTGCCATTAGGGAAATCGCTGGGGATATTATAAACTCTGTTATCTTTGAAATAAATAGTATCTCCAAACCAATAAAACGGAATGGAGTCGCATTGGAAAAGGGGATAGTTTTGGTCAACAGTATAAGGCACATTTAATTGGTGGTGGTAGACCGTGACAGTGTCACTTATACTTTGTGTATAACCGGCAATGTTGTCAGTTATAGTACAGGTGTATGAGGTGGTTTGCGTTGGTGAGGCAATTGGATTGGGAATACTTGGATCATTCAGATCAGTTATGGGTATCCAAGAATAACTGAAGTTGCCAGATCCACCACTAACATCAACTTGCAATTGTGCACTCTCTCCCTCGCAAATGGGATCGGGAGTGTCAGCCAAAACATTTAAAGCACTGGTGCCTACGTGGACGATGGTTTGGTCGGTGCTGTTGCATTGGCCTTGCGGGTTGGTGACGGTCAACACGAACACATAATCTCGGGTTTCGTTTAACACTACTGTCTCAGTGCTTGGACTATTCGGATTCACCACCATATCGGCTGGCTCCCAGTGGTAAGAGAAAGAATTTGATCCTCCTGAACCACTCAATTGAGCCGTAAGACCAGGATAAGGTAGATTTTGGTCTTCACCGGCATCGGCAACCGGTTGGTCATATACGGTCAAATTCAAACGGACGATGCTGTCGCAACCATAATTGGTATATAGTGTGTGGGGATAGTTGGAAACGGAGTGGTCAAAGTTGGTGCCAAAGAAATTGTAGCTTTCGTTGGAGCATATAGCAGTATCGATGGTTGTTTCATCGTAAGAGGGATAGACAGTGATTCCAACATTCACATCCTGTGAATTGTTCCAATCCACATCCACGATGTGGCAATAATAGGTAGTTGTGCCCACATTGGGGGTAGCCACAGGATGTTGCGATGTAGGGTTGTCCAAAGTGTTGGCAGGAGTCCAATTGTAGGTGTAATTGCCCGATCCGTTCACGGGGAGGGCATGCAGTGTGGTCGATTCACCTTCACAGAGCTCAGTATCGTCAGCAGTTGCCGAGGTGCTCATGCTGCCCACAGAGACTGTACATTGAGGTGCACCCACCAGCACCAACTCGCAAAATGAGATGTCGTCCAAACCAAAGTCGTTGCCACTACCCGAAGTGTTCTGGTTGAGGATGGTAATAGTGGCAGCAGTATTGTTCTCGCTGTACCAAAGCTCATAGAACTGAAGCCATTGGTCGGTATAAGCCGGTGCGTAAAACACTTCACCTAATTGGTGGCCATTGATGCTAAATTGAAGTCGGGCTACATCGCCAGCAGCACTGACGGTGCATACCCAAGTCGAGAAAGCATAATAGGTGTTAGGTACCACGGTGATCTCCTCTGTCCAAACATTTGTGTTAGGATTTGTCGAGCCATTGACAATCATGAAATTACCCGAACCGCCATGCCCCGTCCCTATAAAATCCGGGTGGAAATCCCGAGCATTGGAGCCAACGCTATAAGTGCCTTCTGGGTACAAATTATCTGAAAAGGTATAGGCCGAAGTAAATCCCACATTGCCTTGGTCGAAGCTACTGTTAACCACACTCTCATCACCAGGAGCATAACCCGAGCAAGTATAGGTAGTGGTCACTGTGGGCGAAGCGACTGTAACCGGCCCCTCAGTGGTAGAAAGACCTGTTTCGGGCGACCATCGGTAGTACATGGCTCCTGAAGCCGTCAATGTCACCGACTCACCCGGCTGAATATTGGCCGATGGTGGTGTGATGGTAACAGGCTGGGCAACGGCGCAAATTACCCCCAAAAACAGCATAAAAATAAATAAATACCTTTTTTTCATAACGGTTTCACTTTGGTGCAAAAATAATAAGTTTTTATTTGCCTTTTCGGTTTTGCAATCATTTAATCACCTTATCTGCAAAGAATCAAACGCTTTTTCACAACTCCATACACCGTCTTGATTTCAAACAGATATACCGAAGGTGTATATGTACTAAGATTCAACGTAACGCAATCCGAGCGGTCATATTCACGCGTTTCGAGCACCTGACCCATCATATCAATCAAACGGAGGCTTTCTATACCTTCTGTTTCGATAGTAACCGAACCTTTTGTAGGATTGGGAAAGATGTGCACATCAACGCCTTGATAATCATCCATGCCATAGAAGACCGCATTGATTTCGAAGGAACGTTCCATCTCGCCACATTCCTCCACATTGAAATGGGCTGTCAGGGTTGCATTACCTGGCGTTGTGACAAAAACACGGCAGAAAACATCTCCTTGTTCAATGATTTGCCAATCAGGATTAGACAACGACCACGTGGCAGGGCCAGCCAAGCCCTCCGTATCGATTTCATATCGATAGATACCGCTGATCAGGCTTGAAGCCACATACACATTTGCGTTGCCGCTGATGGTTCCCATTTGCTCGGAATCCTTCACGGTCAGATTTAGCAAGTGAACCGAACTGATACAGCCATTCGATGCGAATACGGTATCATAATAGATTGGATAGAAACCTGGTAAGTAGTCATTACCTTCGAATGTGTACGAATTGCATGCCGAAATGGGCTCATCAATAAGAGTATCCGTCTGGATAAATTCCACTTGGATTGGCACAATGGTATCACACTCGTCCAGCGAATGAATCGTATACGACCAAAGGTCGCTATTGTTGACAATTTGACCGTCAGGCAACGCAAAAGGTTCGCAGACCAATGTATCTTTTGTTGGCAAAGTAATTTCTGGCAACAGGTTGAAATGAATCGTAACGATGCTGTCGCAGCCCGTCACCAGCGATGTAAGGGATGCCGTATACTCTTCACCATCTTCCACAAACAAATGATATTGATCCTGACTATACCACATGTACGGCAGCACGCAATTGGCAATATTATCAGTTGTTTCAATCGGCCGAATAATAGACAAGTATCGGGAAACGATGCTGTCGCAATGAGTGGAAGCCGACAAGGTATCGTAAACAATTATATCTTCAGAATAAAACACTCCATTATAATCTTCACCACTACATATCGGTATGGTATCACATGGCGACTCCGACGCTTCCCATATCTTACCCATTATCAAGTCAAGATAATAATACGTATCGCAATCATCTCCAACTCCTGGTATGAAAACCGTATCCAAAATATGAGGTTGGTCTTCGTCATAGTAATAAGTGTAAGATGTCGTATCATTTACATGCCAAGTATAAGAATCACATCCAAACTGATTATTGTTCCATATTTCATTAGCGGTTCCAAACCTAAGCCTAAGTTCCCTAATACTGTCGCACCCATGAATATTACTAGTATACCATCTGTCAACTTGCAGGTCATCACTGCGATAATATGTACGACCATGCCAGAAATATTCATCGTGGCACCAAGTGACTTCTTCAATTAAATCAGGATTCGTTTCGGGCCTGTCGCTATGGTTGACCACAATACTATTATGGATGGTGTATTGACAAAAGTCACCTATCACTCTATCTATGACAGTATCCCTCATATAGTAATTCCCATCAAACCAAACCGTATCACAACCAAGGATAGGATCTGGATATTGATCATCTACAGAAATCACAGAAACATGGACTGGCCCAAGAGTATCAATACCACATGAATTCTGTGCGATATATTGAATCCAACAATCATCGTTAATAGGCATTGCAGGATATAACCAATAAGGCCCTTCCTGAGAGTCTGCCATTTGCCATTGTTGTCCACCGACTTGGTCCTTGTTCCGAAAATCAACGGTCACATCAGGCAAATCAAGAATGTCTCCCGCGCAAATTGAGTCTGGCATCTGACCGCTCACAATGCTAATAACTGGGGGTTCGCTGACATAAAACTGAACTGGATTGCTTGTCACAGGCTCGTCTGTGCAATCGTTGATAACCGCTCGACGAAGCCAATAACTACCATAGTCCAAATTGAATGCTGTTGGATCAAAACCATCATCAATCCAAGGGCCGTTTTCTGAAGTTGCATATTCCCAATGGGGAGTGCCTCCATTCTCAAATGATGGTGCACTTACATTCAAAACGCCTAGAGAAGAACAAACTTCAATTGGATTAGGTGATTCAAGTTGTTCTGTAAACACTGGCGCATGATTGATGGTCAAATGCAGACTGAAAGTACTATCGCAAATCATGGGATTTCCGCTGACAATTGTTGTATCGTAATTCCCTGACGTTTCATAAGTTTTGTGTGTTCGCCACCAATAATATGAATCACAGGTTTGTATCTCTTCTGGAAGTGCAATAAATTCCTCACCTAAATTGAAATACCAAGAAACAGGAACGGTACAGCCATTAATGATAGTATCGCTAGTGTATGGTCCCGATTGGTTGCATTGAACGCCATGATGGGTGATAGCATCACAAGCGGTTAATTCACCTTCATCAATAAGATCAGTGGAATACACCGTAACTGCAACCTGATTGGAATAGATGTACTCACCCTCTTCACAACAACCGTTACGAGCCTTATAACGGATATTGCATCCGTTATAGTCAAATGGGATATTATTATTGATCAATGAATCCCAAACACCACCAATCTGAATTTCCCAACTACCCCAACAAGTACTTGGGTCATTATGCCGCCACGTGACCGAAGGTGTTGTAAGGTCAAACGACAATCCTGCGCAAATACCCGCAGGAGCTGTGATGTCGGGTACAATCGGGATTGCGTTCACCGTGAGCTGAACAGCGTTACTGTTATTTGCCCCGCAACCATTCAAGGCACGATAACGGATACTGCATCCATTATGCTCATATTCAATCGGATTTGGAACAGCCCCCCACTGACCATTAATTTGCATCTGCCATCCACATCCAGATGGAATGAGGTCGGAACCATAAGAATTAATGTCTGGTGGAGATAATGAAAATGTATATGGAGCACAGACTGATGCGGGAACAATGTCGCTGATTGAGCCCACCGTAGGCGGTCGATTCAACGTAATCTGAACCGTAGCAATGCTTGTCAAACCATGCCAAGTAACCTTATATTGGAATGAGGTAGTATTTCCGGTATAAGAGGCGTCATTATAGTTGTAATATATAATATTATTATTACTGATAGTCGGCATTGTCGTGGTTCCATTTATCTGGTTTAGAGGCGTGATTATTGACAATGTGACATTATTGTTATTACCAGCTGGCATAATAGTATCATTGTTCAACACGGGTATGGCAACGGTTTGGTTCAAACAGACTGAATTGTCTGGATCGTCGTTTGCTGTAACGCTGTATAAAACATCGGGAACAAAGGAGATATGGTCAAGGCCAAAATCATCGCCATCAAAAGGGTCTTGCGTATAAACATCATAAATCTCAATATACACCTGACCCGAGACATCTCCACTTGGCCACGTACGAGTGATTTGCTGAAAATCATGATTGTTTATATCTAATGTAACCGCTGGACCAACCCAATTGCCATTAATCTTGATTCTAATTTGAGACGGATTGGCAGTAATAGGCCAATAAGACTGAGACAAATTACATACCCAACATTTAAATGTATAATTTGTTTGACTAGTTACATTAACCTGCTGTTTCCA
>JAEEGH010032327.1_pt1 | contig 10067 bp, 7 predicted proteins | sample 9134181 | NCBI WGS metagenome assembly JAEEGH01 (sample SAMN16246544, study PRJNA631951) | gut metagenome | biome: gut microbiome; feature: rumen; material: DP-attached | host: Bos | place: Iran: Karaj | collected 2018-10 | reverse complement strand
CCAAAAAGGGTATTCTTGGTTTTCGGCACACATTACTGACGAGGAGGGAATTATCATAGCGAGGGATAATTATACACTTGATAACGGGAAGATAAGCTTAAAGAGTGCCGAGAGGATGATGAACGATGGCAATACACTGATACAGTTTACCCCGGAGGAGCTGTCAGTCCTTCAATCCTTCGGAGAAGAAAACGGTAAGGATACAACAGACCATCTGAGGATCATAGCACCTCTGATAAAGGATGAGCCTTCAAGAAATCTTGCACTCAGGACAGCCGATAAGATAGACCTTCTGCCGGAGCATTCCTACAAGGAACTGTTCTCAACTACCCAAAGACGCTATGAAATGCAGAATAATCTATCCATCCGCACGAGGATAGACAGGGCAAGAGAGCGGGCAAAATCCTTGAACAAGGGGCAGAGAGTACAGAAGAAAGGTGATATAGCCTTATGAAGCTTACCAGAGAGGAGCAGGAAACAATCATCACTTTCAACGCGAAGAATAAGAACGCCACCATCTATACCCGTGATCCGACCGTTATGAGAGAAGTCGACTCGTTAGTTATCGGATATCCGGATGTTTTCAAGTGCGTAGGCGAATCAGATATCGACAAGACCTATGAAATGCCAAAAACTGCCGTTAGTTATCGTAAGCCAAGGCGGTTATCAAAGAAGCAGAAAGAGGGTGCTAGAGAACGTATGAGAAAAATCAATAGCAAACAAGCTTTTTTATGAAAAATGTAAAATATGTTTGAGCGGTGCAGGTTATAAATATTTAATGAAATATTAGTTGAATAATCTGAAAATTTATGGTACATTATAAATGGGATAAAAGGATTGAAAGGAAACTGATAAATGACAGAACAAGAGATTTTAGAGCAGATTGAAGCTTTGAATAAACAGTTGGAAGAAATCAGGATGCAAGGCGCAGATGCTGGCTTGCTTATAGATGAAGCTGAGAGGGAACTGCAGCACCAGGAAGACCTTCAGAGAATACGCGGATTCAGAATGATAGATGATGATTTTATGAATGTCGTATTTGATGATAATGTTGAAGGAACAGAACTCCTTTTAAGAATAATACTTGATAATCCGACCATAAATGTGAACAGCGTTAAAACCCAGAGGGTTATGAAGAACCTTTTAGGGCGGGATGTATGGCTTGATATAGATGCTAATGATGATACTGGAAAAGAATACAATATTGAAATTCAAAGAGCGGACAAGGGTGCTGAGAGAAAAAGAGCAAGGTATCATTCTAGTATTAAGGATGCCCATCTATTAAAAGCGGGAGACGATTTTAGTAAGTTACCTGAATCATATGTGATATTTATTACAGAAAACGACGTGATGAAAGGTGGACTACCTATCTATTTTATTGAAAGAGTTATAACAAATACGGGTGAGCCGTTTAATGACGGTGAGCATATAGTTTACGTAAATGGTGAGGATAAAAATAGCAGTACAGAATTAGGAAGGCTGATGCACGATTTTTACTGTACAGATGCTGATGATATGCATTTTAAGCAATTGGCCGACAGGGTAAGATACTTTAAAGAGAATGAGGAAGGGGTGAAACGTATGTGTGCAACACTTGAAAAAATGAGGGATGAAACAGCTAAGAAAGCAGCAGAACAGACCAAAGTTTCAATTGCAATTGATATGATTAAAGAAGGAAGGCTATCTTTAGAGGAGATAGCAAAGTATTCCAAACTGACAATTGATAAGGTTAAGGCTCTTGCATAATCAGAAAAATAGTATAAAAACATGAAGCATAGGTTTAAGGTTAAAATAATCTTATCCCTATGCTTTTTTATTTTACAAAATCGAAAGGAGACATACAAAAATGGAACTTGAAGAAAAATCAGCACGTCTGATCAGGGCAGAAGAAAAAGTAAAGTTGGCAAACGATGAGCTTGAAAAAGTCAAGAAAGAAGAAAAGAAAAGAATGAGAAAGGTGCAGGATGCACACAAGTTTATGATGGGCGGTACTGTGGCAAGGTTCTTTCCAAGATGCTACAGTTTTAATAAGCTTGAGATGTACAGGATCATAAGCTATGCCTTTAGTAATCCGAGCGTTCAGTCTTTCATAGAAAGGGTAATCAGTGAGCGTTCCGAAGAAGAAAGTAAATCTGAAAAAACAATATCGGAAAATGCCGGACCCGGCAAAAATGAAAAACATAACAGAACAGAATCAGAAAACGGACAGTAAGAAACAGCGGAAGTGCCAAAACTCTCTCACCGAGTTTTACTCGGTGCGCACAGATATACCACCAGAGGTGGTATGTGCGTCCTGCGGAGCTTTTTGGCACTTCTCTTTTGCCTACATCATATCCGTCGGTTTCACCGAAAGTTCGTGTGCTGACGCAACGACATAACCATCCGTTTTTTACAAAGTTCGTGTGCTATCGCAACGACAGAAAGGAGAACTAAACTTGGCAACCAAACAACTGAGTACCAGAGCAAACATCGTTGGGCGGAGCGTGAATACCCACGGTGGAAGTTCAGCTATTGAGCAGTCGTCATACATCAGCAGGACAACAATGTATTCTGAGCGGGACGGCAGGAATTATTATCCAAAATACAGTGAGGATTTAGTACATACCGAGGTTATGCTGCCTGCTAATGCTCCGCCGGAATATTCTGATTCGGCTGTGCTATGGAACAGTGTAGAAAAAATAGAAAAAGCAAAGGACGCACAACTTGCCCGGACATTCAGGGTTGAACTTCCTAATGAATGGACTTATAACCTTGCAATCGGGACAATGCGAGATTTCGTTAAAAGGAACTTTACCGATGTCGGAATGTGTGCGCAGTTTGCCATACACGATTCCGAAAACAAGAACACCGGACAGCGTAATCTTCACTGTCATATTATGTTAACCCTGCGGGGCATAGATGAGCAGGGAAAATGGATGCCGAAGCAGAAAAAGGTGTACCTTAAAGATGAGAATGGAGAACGCATCCCTCTTATAGATAAGGTAACCGGAAAACAGAAGGTTGATAAGCAGAACCGAAAGCAGTGGAAGTGTACAACCATACCGACAAATGATTGGAACAGTAAAGAGAAAGTCGGTATGTGGCGGAAGGACTTAGCCGATACCATAAATTCTGTGAATGAGCAGATTGGGAACACGGAAAATTTCTGGGAACACCGGTCATTCAAAGAGCAGGGACTTGACATAGAACCGCAGATACATCTTGGCGAGAAAGCGAGTGCTTTGGAGAGGGCGGGTGTAAAGAGCATCCGGGGAGATATTAACCGGGATATCATAGCAAGGAATGCACTCATTGTTAACGCAAGGATAGCTTTGGAAGAAGCAAAGAAAGCACTTGAAGAATTGGCTGCTTTACCTGTCACGATAGTAGGCACTATCATCAATGAAATTATCGAGGTGCTGAGAAAAGTGGCGGAGCGGAACAAGGGAAGGTTAAAACTAAAAGTAGCCGGCTCAAAGTATCTTGCTTTTGTATCAGATAAGAGCAAGCTTCAGAACCTGGAATATATGGAAAATTATGTTCATAAGATAGGGGTATCCACTTATGAAGAACTTGAAAAATATAGGCTCGGGGTAGAGCCAAGGTACAAGGAGCTTATAGCCGAAAGGCAAAGCCTTGAAAAAAAGACGGAGTATTATAAACACCTGCTGGATCTCTATAATGATTATGAGCCATATTACAAGGTTCACGCAGAGGTAAGTTCAAAGAGAGGAATAGCTTATTATAGGGCTAAGAAAAAACATTCCATAGAACTTATGCAGTATGAGGTCAAAAGGAAAGCAATAAAAGATGCTATCGAGGGAACTAATAAAAATATCACACCCGGTAAATGGCGGGAAGAACTTAAAAAGATTGACGACAGCATAGGTGATATTGACAAAGAATTCAATAAGGTATGCGAGGAACTCGCCCGCGTAGAAGTTCTTGAACACAACAAGAAAGAGCTGAAGTTATTCTTGGAAAACGAGAGCCATAAAATTAAGAATATAGAACGTAGCAGAGAGGTGAGATAGACATAGGACTTTTTGACAGTTTTTTGTTTACATTTACTATTATTTAGTATATAATAAATTTTTACAAAGCAATGTTTTTTGCAATGTATTGGGTAAATAGAAAAATTATTGAGGAGGAGAAAGAATGAAACTATTGAAAAGAACTTTAGCGATGCTGCTTGTAGCTGTTATGGCAATTGGACTGGTAGCTGTTCTTAAGCCGGATGTTGAGGCTAATGCAGCTTCAAAGCTGGGCAAACCAACTATTAAGCTCAAAAAGATAAACAGTAAAACGGGAGTTAAAATCACTATCAATAAAACAAAAGGTGCTACAGGATATTATCTGTATATGAGCAGTGCTAAAAATGAATATAGTGATTATCTGTTTAATGGCGGAAAAGTTGATAGATTAATCGCTAATATAGAACAGGATGGTTCTAAGGCTCGTACTTATACCATCCAGGGACTTCCAAAGGGAACATATAAGTTCAAAGCAATTGCCTATAATGAAGATGATTTTATAGTAGGTGCTGAAAAATCAGTTACAATAAAAGCAGGCAAGAAAAAGACCGTTAAAGATAAGAACTATGATTTCTCTAAGGTAAGTGTCGGAGATACCATCAAGTTCGGTACTTATGAGCAGGATGACAATATGAAGAACGGCAAGGAACCTATTGAATGGATAGTCCTTTCCAAGGGTGAGAAGCAGATGATGGTTATCAGTAAGTATGTACTTGACTGCCTGCCGTATCATACAACTGCCGAAGGTGACATAACATGGGAAGACTGCTCTCTTCGTAAGTGGCTTAACGACAATTTTTATTCGACAGCATTCACTAAAACGGAGAAATCCCTGATTAACACCGTTAAGGTTAAAAACAGTGATAATACTGATTATGAGATTCCGGGCGGAAATGATACAAAAGATAAAGTCTTCCTCTTATCCATTGACGAAGGTCTTAATGTAAGTACTGACATCCTTCTGACCGGTCCTACAGCTTATGCAGAAGTTCAGGGTGTATATCATCATTATGAGACCGAAGAGACCGCCTTTGGCGTTCCTGCTTGTTTGTATTATTTACGTTCACCGGGATTTGCTGCTAATGATGCTGCTGTAGTTGATGAATGGGGAGTAAATACTTGTGGCGATACTGTAACAAACGGAGATTCCATAACTGTAGCAGGTGACATCGTATACGTTAACTTTGGTGTCCGCCCTGTAATGTATATTAATATCGAAGAAGAATGATTTTGATTTTTAACTGAACACTACAAGCTAAGAGAGCACAGTTATCCTTGATAGCCGTGCTCTTTCTTTTGTAGGGAATGGATAGGATCCGTTCCCTTTATTCATTTTTTAGGAGGACTTATGGAACAAGAAAAGCAAATTATAACAAGTGGGAGCGATGAATCCCAGAACAATGTAGTAGATTTAATCAAAGTTCCATCGGAAACAGAGTCAAGTATGGTGACCAGAACCATAGATAAGACCACATATGTGGTAGGTCTGCACTTCAAAGAGCAGGGGCTGACCTTCTCAGAGGTGCTTAAAAGGGTGCTGAAAGAGGCAAGGTGAGAAAACTTTATAAAAAAGTACAAAAAGCAATTGATGATTAATTTTGGCGGATAACAAGTATAGTGAAAGATAGATGTTTCGCTTAGCGATGATACAGTAGCTAGTTAGAAATGGTTATACATGGGAAAACCATACAGAAGTCATTCAGATGATAATAGACCGGACAAGACCAGCGATAGTCCAGAATAGTCAGATAGGGGGGCAACAGTCCTTGAAGATGTGTCGGTAAAGCTTCTTTTCAGTGGTTGAAAAAGATTTGACGAGCTTAGAGTCCAGTTTTGTGACAACTCATGATATTAGTAACAATTTACAAACAAAAAAAGATGTTGACTGTTAAACTATCATATGGGATAATTAAATAACGCAAACCTTGGGTAACCAAGGGACGTAAAGTTTGGAGTTAGGGAAATAAATTGTAAACACAGTATACGGATAGTTCGGCTACGATGTATAATTGTTGCGACTTTTTTATGGATTCGGGGGTGGAAGAATGTGAAAACTAAATTGATGATAATATGTATTTTTGTAGCGATAAGTGGTGTATTGCTTTACTTGTTTATTCCTAAATCATACGAAGAAAACGAGCCGAAAAAGCCACAGCTAATTACTGATTTATGCTTTGGTGATTCAAAAGAAGGAACTTCATTAGTTTATGTTAAGGAAAATGAAGAGTATGTTCCTTATACTGTCATAGAAACAGAAAATTATGGTGAGGATGCCGTTTTATTGATGCGCAAAGATGCATACTTAAAAGAAATGATGTATCGTGATGAAAATTCATATGGAAAAGGTGGGGCTTATTATAATGGATGCAATGTTGATGTTTTTCTTGAAAAAGAATTTTACGATTTTTTTTCGGGAGGAATGAAATTAATTATCAGAGATACACCTGTTAAAATACACACTTATAATTATGTATCTAAGCGTAAAAGCAATGGAGATTCGCCGTTAGAAACGATTTATCGTCATGTGTTTGTGTTATCTAGACCTGAGTGTAGTTCATATGTAGATGTGCCATACGAATTTGAGGATACCGATGAGGGTGCAGTTATTCCAGCAGTACATGAAAATCCAATAAAGTATTATACTTGGTTGCGATCAGAAAGACTTGGTGGTGATGATACTCATGTTTCACTTTGTTATAATGGTGGTGTGACTGGAAGTCACATTCAATCATGGGAAGAACATTATTTGAGACCTGTTTTTACAGTATTAAATAATGAACAAATAGAAAAGAAAAAAATATATGATAACTCGCCAGAGGAAGAATTTGTTTTTGTTGCAGATAAGTAAAATAGTTGGCTTAATATATTTCGGAGGATAAAAGATGGAAATTAGATGGAAGAGCAAGGAACTTGGCTGCAGAATAATTGCGCTTGTAATAGTTTTTTCTGTATTATGCAGTTTAATAGGCTCTATAAAATCAAAAGCAGAAACAAAAAAAAGATATATCGTTCTTGTCTTGGATATATCTGGTGATTCAAATTTCTATGATGAAAATCTAGAGAACTTATTATACAGTGCGTATTCGCCAATGGATGAGGTAAAGCGTGCAACACTGAATTTCATAAACAGTATTTCTTCAGCTAAAGATACATATGTGGCTATCATATCATATAGTAGTGCTGCCAAAGTCGTAACGCCATTTACTAATAGCTTAACACAGTTGAAAAGCGATATTCAGGGACTTTCAAAAGCGGGCGGCAGAAAAAACATGGGGGATGGTTTAAAAACTGCTGAACAAATGTTTGACGATGTTCCAGCCAGTGCTGAAAAGACAGTTATAATTGTAACGCCTGGCATGACAGATGAAGGGGAGCATTCTAACAATGGTCATTGGAGCATGGAGTCAGAGGGTAGTACTTGGCTTAATTCTGATTCTGGTATTCATTTGTATGAATATGCCAATTCTGCATATGAATATGCATTAAAAATAAAAAATCATGGAGCAAAAATATATACTATAGGTCTTATAAAAGCAATGGAGTCCTGTCCACCTGAGGTGGTACCAGCAGCGGCATTGTTTAAGTCTGTGCTGAAAGATATTGCAACAGAGAACTGCTATTTCCCTGTGGAGAATGTAGATGAATTTGAAGTGATTTTTGATGAAATGACTCAGAATGTGATTAAGGGAAAGAAAGGTACATTTGAATTTGCAGCTACAGACGAAAAATATGATTATTTTTCTACCTATTATTATGAGGATGACTATTTTGATAGGAATGCTGAAGAATATAATCCTAGCCTTGCAACAATGTCATTATGCTTGGCGATTTCAGCATTTGGAGCAAATGGCGTATCTTTGGATGAGGAATATTATAATGCAGATGAAGCACAGATAACTTCATCGGGGGAATACCTATGGCCAAACGGCGTGATGACAAAAGATAAGATTTATAAAAATCAATGGACAAATGCTGAAAACTTACTAAACGACTTAGGCTTTGATCATATTGAAAAAAACACTGACTATAAGAATAAGCCAGGAACAGATACCATTGGAGTCATAGTAGGGTTAAAAAATATTCATTCAGAAGGTGGAGACTATACGTTGATAGCGTTGGCTACCAGAGGCGGAAATTATTTTTCTGAATGGGCAGGTAATTTTAATATTGGCTTGAATGGAAATCATAAAGGATTTGAAGAAGCAAAAGAGGTTGCAAGAACTTTTTTGAATTGGTATATTGATTATTATTATAGTTTTCTTAAGGGGACAGTTAAGCTATGGATGGCAGGTTATAGTCGTGGTGGGGCAGTGGTTAATCTTCTGGCAGGTGAGGTTAGTACTGATAAAACAATTGGAATTGGTAATCATATAAAAAATGTGGTTCCTCAAAACATTTTTGCTTATTGCTTTGAACCACCAAGGGGGTTGAACACAAATGTTTGCTCTAAACAGAATGCTGAATCATACACGAATATTCATAATATAGTTAACCCCAATGATATTGTTCCATTAGTAGCAATGGAAGAATGGGACTTTACCAGATACGGTACTGATCACGGAGTAATACCGGATCCTGAATATACAAGCACTTATAATGACGCTGCAGCGAAAAGGATGCTTTATTATCAAACATTTAATACTCAAGCAGTTAAAGATTCTTATGTTTCTTTAAAAGAATACGAAAAACATTATGATGAAGTTATAGAAAAAGCCAAAAATAAATTTAGATATGACTATACTATATATCCGATTAATCATTGGAATGAAAAAATGGAAGAAATATGGAACAAAATTGTTGTGAGGCTTGGGGATGGGCAGAAGAAATTTGAATGCGAAGGATTTTCTGTTGATGCTACTGAATATGAAGGATATGGGATTTTTGAAAATCTTTATGAGTATATTATCGGTATTGGTCAGATGAGGAAATTGGTTAAAAACTATAACAGTCATAACCCTTATGACGGAAGGTTAACAGACCTTGTTTCAAAAATTGATCTTTATAGAAAGTATTATTTATCAGATACTTTACTTAGTATTGAGGGAATAACGAATATTTTCAATCAAGAGCATGAAACAGAATATGAAATAGTGAATATGGGTGATATTAACCTTGCTGTTATTAACCGAATTGCAACTAATTACCCGTCAAGAGAAATATACGCAAATCAAATTCAGGAAGGTCTAATGAAATTAGTAGATCTTATTAAGAGGAAAGAAAGCCCAATAAATATGAAGGAATTAAATTTAATAAAAGTGGCTTTGGGCGAATCAATCGGAGATCGGTTGACTTTTCTTTTCCCAATATTTATGTTTGAATGTTTTGAAGATACAGATTCTATTGTCGATATTATATATGATAATATAATTGGATATTGTCGAAGGCATGGTGTTAAACTTGACGAGTATTTTTCTAGTGATGAAAGAGTTACTTTTAAGAAAGGGATCAAAGGAGTAGTTAAGGCAGTTGTTAAATCTGTGGAAAATCAAAATGGAACCGATGATTTATACTCTTTAATTCAGAATGCTAATTTGATTGGAATGGCACATTATCCTGAGCTATGTCTTGCATGGCTTCAAAGCCAAGATATAAATTATGCTGAAGATAACAAGAGAATTTATGTTCCGTCATCTAAAAGGATACTTATAATTAATTGCCCAGTTGATGTAGAAGTTTACGACAGCTCAGGAGAATTAAAAGCGAATATAATCGATAATGTTCCTTATATGATTCCTGGAAGTAGTATTAATAGTTCGTTTACAATAGAAGGTGGTAAAAAAATATGCCTTCCACTCGATGAAGAGTATAAAGTTGTAATTAAAGCTACTGACAATGGGAAGATGGATATAGCAATTAATGTTATAGGGATGGATGGAGTGTATAGGTACATAGAGAATTATTATGATATAACATTGTGCAGGGGAGATACCTATAATATTACGCTTTCAAAGGATTTTACTGTTGATGCAGAAGGAAAAATATCCGAGAAGATATCTGGTGCAACAGTTAGCAATATGGATGGAATTTTAAATGCATCAATAGTTTTGAGAGACC
>JAEEGH010032326.1_pt1 | contig 10067 bp, 9 predicted proteins | sample 9134181 | NCBI WGS metagenome assembly JAEEGH01 (sample SAMN16246544, study PRJNA631951) | gut metagenome | biome: gut microbiome; feature: rumen; material: DP-attached | host: Bos | place: Iran: Karaj | collected 2018-10 | reverse complement strand
ACATGAATAATATATCATGCTGGCATTGATTGGGTATTCCGGCAGGGTGTTTTTCTGACGGGTGCACCACCCGAAGGGCGGTCGAAAAAGCCCCGTAGGTGCTTTTCGTGGGTTGTCACCCACAGCTAGATTCCCATTTGCCCCGACGGAGCTTTCGTTGTTGCCACTTCTGAAAACACATCAATATAATATGGCACGATAACAAATGAAGATAATATATATCAATTAAAATATTTATTATCAGTATATATTATGAAATATAATAATCTTATATTATTTCTCATGTTTTTTAGTAAAAAGGTCATATTATACGAAAAATCAGCCTTGTTCAATAGGAACTATCCGTGATTTCAGTTTCGGTATTTCTCTGGCATCAAGCATGGAAAAGGCAAAGCATTTTTTGCCTAAGTCTTTGAGCGAAGCTCCAATAAGATAAAGTTTCGAATTATCTATAATCAAGAAACGATCATGAAATTGATCACTGATATTAAGAGTAAGTCCCCCATATTGAGTATTGAATGTCGTAATATCATGTTCAAGAAGTCTGTTTCCTCTTGAGGATGTGACGATTTCAACTGTGACATTAGACTTCTTTTTCATTAATAATTCAAGGGTAGTGGCATCAACCCAATTATCTATAAGCAAGATGGACTCCTGTGCATTGACAATATACTTTGAAGCAAAGACTTCTGCATCAAAAACTTCGCCGTCATAAAACACTTTCTGTTTGGGAAATTCCTTGGCATTCATCGCATTAAATATCTCATTGAAGCGTTCCTCGTTCCGAGTCTGATCCGTGATTTGACGATAGTGGTCTTCAAACTGCAATCGTTCAGTCTCCTCTATACGAGCCAGCAATGGTGCCATTGCTGCAAGTGTTCGCCGCATTGAAACAAATGTATTGGTAATTCTGACACTCACCCTGATTGCCGTCTCGCTCTTCAGAACAGCCGCCAACATGATAATACCATGCTCTGTAAATGCATTCATCGGAACTGTGGAATGTTTCATCGTCTTGAACCGGTCGCATTTTGCGACCAGTTCCTGGGTCTCTGTGTCGGATAATGCAAACATATAATCTCGAGGAAATCGTGCTGCATTGCGTTTTACTTGTTCATTCAAACGTTTTGTCTGTACTCCATATAGTTCAGCCAAATCGCGGTCCAACATGACTTGTACTCCTCGAAGCGTGATAATTCTCTCCTGAATATCCATCACATCTATTGAATAATCCATCATGGACTTCTCCTTTTACAGGTCTTAAATACTCGGATTTGAACCTTTCAGGGTCATGTCACTGCGCGACAGTACGACACCCTTTTCCATCTCTCCAATCCTGCTATCGACACAACATAGCACGACAATGCTAGAAGTCAATATATGCCTATATAAATATTTTTACTAGTATATATTATGACTTTTATTGATTTTCTATGATTTTTGATGACTTTGGGTATAATCACTGGATAGAAAATTGAAAACTGTTCATGCTACAACTTTATTTTCAACATGTTAGCATTGTAAAGCCAGTAGACGGAAGTCATATTGACGCCTGCCCGACAACACCCTTCAGATAAATTTCTTCAGACAAAAAAACATCTTATTCCAAAGGAGGCCATTCCACATCGCTAATCAAGCTTTCAGATGATTTGCCTTCATTGACCTCCATGTTTTTTGGGGACTTCCAAAGTTCGGATTGTTCAAAATCGAGGGGAATACCCATCGATAGCCGGGGAATATCACGAAAATCGCCGAGAAGGGTTAGAAGTCGTTCAGGCCATTTAGATTGCGGGACAATTGTCCTCAGAAGAAACTGCATGATCGTCAATATGGAATATATCCGGGAAGCTTCAACCGGAAACTTGGATTCATGCCATTCCGAAAGCTTTTTGGGAATACTGGGCCTGACTGCCAGCACTTTGTTCCAAATACGTCCGTGATGGGCGCAGATATTACGGATATAGTTCAGCGAGACAAGCCATGTCTCCAAGACTTGTTCTGAAATGCCGAACTGCTTGGCTATAGCCTGCTTATCTTGTTTCTTCATTAGTCTGAAGAATGTCAGCATATTTCCGAAGGTCATGATTTCAGTCGCCATCCACAACGGAAGACCTTGGGATGTATCATACTTGGCCTTGAAATGACTTACAAAATCCTCTTTGCTGCGTTCCATTTCCGAATGGATGAAGTCAAGCATCTCCGCATGGCGCCTGACATTGATCGGGGTGGCGAAATTAGCCGTGTCAGCATATCCGAACGCACCATAGGCCAGTGTGAAACGACTCACAATCATGGCTTTCACGGCAATTTCGATGCGTTCAATGGCATCAATCAGCAGAAAACGCAAGCTACGGTCAAAACGATAATACCGCCATACTTTTTCAATGGAAGTGCCTGGCACATAGTCATCAGAAGCATCCTTGCTACGGAATAGAAAAAGGTAGGCGGTGAGACGATAATAACCGACAGTTGTAAGAATGCGCTCAACGATTAATTCATCACAGATAACGATTTTCCGGCTTTTTAGAAGTTGGATTTGCTGCTTTATTGTGAGCGGTGGTTTTGTGTATTTATCCATTCAAACCCCAAAAATAAAAAAACCACCGAAGGTTGCGCATCAGAAAACTGAGAGGCGTACGGTGGTATGCTACCTCTAATATATACATTTTTGCAGAAATACAAATTGAAAAAGACGAATATTTTGAAAGAAACTAACGGGTTTCATCGATGACTATGGTGATTTTTATCAAAACCATTTCTACTCGGGAGGAGGTTTCAAGCCCTCTTTCATTAGAAGAAACAAGAATACTCTATACCCTACGAGCAATTGACATATACATACCATATCACAACAACAGAAGTCAATTGATTATATTATATAAATACTTTAAATAATATAAATTAACAGTAATAATGACTTTTTATGATTTCTTATGACTTTTCATATATCCTTTAACAGAAAAGGCGATGAATCATCCATGATGATTCCGATGCTGATCATTTATTTCCAATTGGTTAGTATAAAACTACCGATTGGTGCAGGATAGGGCGAACAAAAAAACCGAAACGGAATCAAACTCCCGTTTCGGTTTTTCCTATAGACTTAATGATGTCGTCTTTCGGCTTCAACTTGTAGCAACTCCATGGTCAATCAAGCCGCCAACGAGCTCCTTCGATAAAGCAAGTAGGACGTTCGCTTGTCTGGTGATAATAGACCGTGACGATGGAACCGTCATTCAACTGCGCGGAGACAGGATAGCCCAGATCCACATCCATCCCGTTGTTCTGGATGACGAGTTCGTTTTTGATGTCCCATGTGCGGCCGCCGTCGTGGCTCAGGCAGGCCCGGACTCCAAACGGATAATAACGGTAGCCGTATGTGGCGAGAAGACGTCCGTCTTTCAAAGGAAGAAGATGGATGGGAAAACCACGAACTGGCGTCTTGACTGGTTCGGACCAAGTGACGCCATCGTCCGTTGAACTACTGGTGTACATGTAGCCGAAATTCGGTTCACGGAGGGCCGTGATCAACGTACCGTCGGGAAGACAGGCCGTGTGCGGCTCCTGGAAGTCCAAAGGCTGGTTGTACGGGATGTCCGCGATGGTATAGGGACCTTTCCACTCCGTGGCGTCCGCATTGCCAATGAGCATTTGGACGACGCGTCGGCCGTCGCGCATGATAATTCTCGGTTGATAGAAACGACCGTTTGCGCAACATGGACCATGGGGCGCGAAGCTCCGTATTTTTGTTTTTGTCCACGACTCACCATTATCGGAACTGAAGAGATAACAGAACGCATTGCCGAAGTTCTGCGGTCCCGCCTGTTTAATGTATTCCGTTTCAGATGGATAGCGGTTTTTCGTCCCGCCGAAGTGCATCCAGCTGTTCCAACCGCCGTGCGTTACGAGAATTCGTCCATCGGAAAGTGCATGGATGGATGGATCGCGAAGGTCGCTGGCGGAATCGGCGATGCAGATCGGCGCGGACCAATGACGGCCTTGATCCTTGCTATATACAATGCAGATTCGGCCATAGGGGCATACATGCGCCTCCCCTTCACGGAAGACGGCCGCCCAGTCACCGCTCGGCAGGACGGCGAAGCCTGGAAAAGCCAGATGGCGGTTGCGGACTGCGCAAACGGTGAAATGCTCCACAGGCTTGCCATTGATGGTTGGCGGTTGCGGTTTGATGCCGTCAAACGACTGCGGACGTGGATCATAGGGAGTCGTGATGGCGATTCTGCGAATGTCGCCATTCAATGCACGAACCGAATGGGACTCCAATGAACTGCTGCCGATGACAGGCATGATGTCTGACAGATTTAGACGATCCGTATCCAACGGAAACATATCTGTCGGACCATTGTCAAGCGAAAGCGTCACGAAATGGCCCTTCGGTTCGAATGTGACGACGGCGGTATGCCAGGCTGATGTCATATTATCAATCGGTGCCGTGAGCAATGCATGTTCACGGCTTTTGGGATATGGAACGAGAACTTTCAGAAGATACACCTTCTTGTTTTGTTCATCCGCCTGGAGCTGAACAGAAAGCGGGCCGCATTCAAAAAGACGCGGGTAAGGATTGTCCTGCGGTTTGTCGACTTTGAACTCGATTTCCAGTTTCAGCCCTTTTTCAAGGGAAATGGCTTGCGGAAGCTGTGCGGAGGACGATTGCGTTTCATTGGATGAAAAGGAAAGGATTCCGTCATGCAGGACAGGCGGGACGGCTCCGAACTTCAAGTCAGCAAGATTGAAGGTGACGGTCGGTGTTTCGGCTGGATCCACGATTTGCGCGGTCAGGGACAAGGAAGTCAATAACGTAATACAAAGTAGTTTCATATTCTTGAATGTTTCTTCGTATATGATTATGGGAGTCTTACGGTAAAAGCCTATGATATGTTCCGTCACTCAGGCAGAACATGTTCAGGCATGAACATTTCTTCGACACAAAAAAACCGAAACGGTTCCGTTTCGGTTTTTTGATGCTGGCAATAATACCCTATAGACGATTAATCATCGCCTTTCATGCATTGCATGTCATTAAACGGACTGCCTACATAAGGATTTGCGACAACAACCGTAAAAGCTTCAACATGGCCATCCAGATGAACGACGTTGGCGCGGTTGTCATGACGGGATGCTGGATGTCCCCATCCGGTATTATTCGCATTGATTTCCGTGAACTTACCACCATATACTCTCCAGTTGCCTTTCATTGGAACCACAGCTGTAGTAGTATATCTTGTGGATTCTACGATCGTCGCTTTTTTAGACGGATATTTCAAATTGGTGGTCTTGTAATATTTATAACCACTTTCTCCGACTCGTCCGCACAACGCTACATTGAAAGCATAGCATATATTTTCCCAATTCGTATCTTCATTCGCCATCGGGCAGTACAGGGAGCGGGCGTCCAACGTGGGATTGATGCCGCTTTTATTAGCGTTGTAATCTGCGTTGGAACAGCCCATTACACTCTCAATCCAGCTCATGCCTTTGACGCCTGCCACGCCACCGGTATTCGCGTGATAGTCCATAGGCGGAAACCAGTTCTTGTTGTTGGACGTGTAGATGAGCAGAATGGTGCCCAATCCTTTCATGTTATTGACGCAGGAGATTTCCTCCGCCTTCGCGCGGGCCTTGGAGACGGCAGGCATCAGCATGGACGCCAGAATCGCGATGATCGCGATGACAACCAAAAGCTCGATTAACGTAAAATCTTTCTTTTTCATTTGCAATATCCTCCTAGAAAACTAAAAAACATTTATGTAATACTATTTGTTTACAGAAGAAAAAAAAAGCCTTTTCAGACGCTCAGTCTGCGTTGACGTATGTGGCATCGTTGAAAGGATGCGCGGCATGGGGATTGGTGGGCATGGGAATCGTGTAGGCTTCCACATGGCCGTCCAGATGGACGCTGTTGGTGCGGTTGTCATGACGGCCGACCGGATGGCCCCAGCCTAGATCGCTCATGCTCCTCATATTGCCTTTAAAGCGCCACTGGCCGTCCTTGGTCGCCACAGGAATGCTGTTGGCGGCATTATATTTAGCGGTTTCCGTAATCGTGATCTTCTTGGATGGCTGCTTGAGATTCGTGACTCGGCAGAAGTCATAGTATTGGGGTTCGCCGACTCGTCCGCACAGGGAGGCATTCCAGCCATAGCTCATTTTGGTCCAGTCGGTGCTTTCCGTCGCCATCGGGCAGAAGAGGGAACGGGCGTCCATCGTCGGATTGATGCCGCTGGCGTTGTTGATATAATCCGCTCTGGAGCAGCCCATGAGAGCCTCGATCCAGCTCATGCCGTTGATGAACGTCGTGCCGCCAACCGCCACCGCATAATCCATGGGGGGCAGCCAGCTCTTGTTGTTGGACGTATAGATCATGAGAATCGTCCCCAGTCCCTTCATGTTGTTGACGCAGGAGATTTCCTCCGCCTTCGCACGGGCCTTGGAGACGGCCGGCATCAGCATGGACGCCAGAATCGCGATGATCGCGATGACAACCAACAATTCAATCAAGGTGAACAATTTCTTTTTCATGGAAGCTCTTCTTAGAATTAGATACTTTGTTTTATATGTTGGGAAATTAAAATGTTCTTTACAAATGACTCGATTAATCAATCCTTCCCTGTCATATAAACTTTGTCATTGAAAGGACTAGCAGCCCAGGAGTTCGAAGACATAGGAATCGTATAAGCCTCGACATGCCCGTCAAGATGGATGCAGTTGCTACGGTTGTCATGACGGCCGACCGGATGGCCCCAGCCAAAATCCGTGATGTTAGTGAAATTGCCGCCTAACGTTCTCCACATACCATTTGCCTTCGGCGTCGCAACACCGTTGACATTCGCGAATTCAGCCGTTTCGACAATGGTGATTTTCTTGGAAGGCATTTTCAAATTCGTGGTCTTGTAACTTGTACAGGCACCGTTGAGGGCCACGCGACCGCCAAATGCCGTATTATATCCATAACATATATAGTTCCAGTTGGTGCTTTCCGTCGCCATCGGGCAGAATAGGGAACGGGCGTCCATGTTGGGGTTGATGCCGCTGGCGTTGTTGTTGTAGGCCGAGTTAGAACACCCCATGAGGGCTTCAATCCAGCTCATGCCGGCAATAAATTTGCACTGTTCATAATCCATTGGCGGCAGCCAGTTCTTGTTGTTGGACGTGTAGATCAACAGGATGGTGCCCAGTCCCTTCATGTTGTTGACGCAGGAGATTTCCTCCGCTTTCGCGCGAGCCTTGGAGACGGCCGGCATCAGCATGGACGCCAGAATCGCGATGATGGCGATCACGACCAGAAGTTCAATCAATGTAAAATCGGATTTCTTATTCATATCAAACTCCATTAAGATCAAAAGTTCTTGTTTGATTTTTTAATCTACCGTCATATAGGTAGCATCATTAAATGGGGAGGCAAGGTAGGGATTGTGGATGTCAGGAACAGAATACGCATCCACATGCCCGTCGTAATGAACGCAATTGGCACGTTTGTCATGACGGGTTGACGGATGACCCCACCCATGATCGCTAGCATTGGGAAAGCCGGGATACAGTCTCCACAGACCATACTTGGTCGGAGTATCAAGGCCATTAGTCGTACCATATTGAGATGTTTCAGGAATGACAATCTTTTTGGACGCTTGCTTCAGAAGCGTACCCCTAACTGAAGTACTACGCCCACCAAATGCATTGTTTAAACCATAGCACATAAATTGCCAGTCTTTGCTCTCATTCGCCATCGGGCAGAAGAGGGAGCGGGCATCCATGGTCGGGTTGATCCCGCTGACGTTGTTGTTGTAATCCGACATGGTGCAACCCATCACGGATTCAATCCAGCTCTTGCCGGCGACAAATTTGCACTCATTGTAATCCATTGGCGGGAAATAATTCTTGTTGTTGGACATGTAAATCAACAGGATGGTGCCCAGTCCTTTCATGTTGTTGACGCAGGAGATTTCCTCCGCCTTGGCACGGGCCTTGGAGACCGCCGGCATCAGCATGGACGCCAGAATCGCGATGATGGCGATCACAACCAGAAGTTCAATTAACGTGAATGTTTTCTTTTTCATCAAAACCTCGCAAAATTTTTTATAAATATAAAAGAAGAACAATTTTTCAGACGCTTAATCTGCTTTGACGTATGCGGCATCGTTGAAGGGATGCGCGGCATGAGGATTGGTGGGCATGGGAATCGTGTAGGCTTCGACATGGCCATCCAGATGGACGGTGTTGGCCCGGTTGTCATGACGACCGACCGGATGCCCCCAGCCTAGATCGTTCATGGTTGTCATATCGCCTTTAAAGCGCCACTGGCCGTCCTTGGTCGCCAAGGGGACACCGGAAGCATTAGTGTATAAGGCGGCTTCCGTAATGCCGATCTTCTTGGACGGCTGCGTAAGAGTTGTGATCCGGCAGAAGCTATAGTATTGGGGTTCACCGACACGCCCGCACAAGGTGGCGTTCCAGCCATAGCTCATTTTCGCCCAGTCATTGCTTTCCGTCGCCATCGGGCAGAACAGGGAGCGGGCGTCCATTGTCGGATTGATACCACTTTTATTACTGATATAATCCGCTCTGGAGCAACCCATGAGGGACTCGATCCAGCTCATGCCGTTGATGAAGCGAGGGCCGCCGACCGAATCCGCATAGTCCATGGGAGGCAGCCAGCTCTTGTGGTTGGACGTGTAGATCATGAGAATCGTGCCCATCCCCTTCATGTTGTTGACGCAGGAGATTTCCTCCGCCTTGGCGCGAGCCTTTGAGACCGCCGGCATCAGCATGGACGCCAGAATCGCAATGATGGCGATGACAACCAAAAGTTCAATCAAGGTAAAAAATCTCTTTTTCATCATATCCTCCTTCAACAAAAATGACAATGATGACAATCTTTTCAATTATTATTCACCCTTCATATACAGGGAATCATTGAACGGACTGGCCAGATAGGGGTTGGTGGCCTGCGGAATCGTGTAGGCTTCCACATGGCCGTCCAGATGGACGCAGTTGCTGCGGTTGTCATGACGACCGGCCGGATGCCCCCAGCCAGTGTTGCTCACGTTTGAAAAAGCGCCGCCTTTGATTCTCCAGTTGCCTTTCATGGTCGCCGCCCCGATACCGTTGCTATAAGTGTATGTGGCAGTCTCTGCGATGGCAATCTTCTTGGAAGGCTGCTTGAGGTTCGTGACTTTGTAATAAGAATACCACTCCGGCTCCCCGACACGTCCGCAGAAAGCCGTGTTATATCCATAGCTTATATAACTCCAGCTTGTGTTTTCATTCGACGTCGCGCAGAAGAGGGAGCGGGCGTCCATCGTGGGGTTGATGCCGCTGACATTGTTGTTGTAGTCTGAATTAGTGCAGCCCATCAGGACTTCAATCCAGCTCATGCCGCTCACTCCCGTCTTGCCTACATAATCCATGGGCGGCAGCCAGTTCTTGTTGTTGGACGTGTAGATCATCAGGATGGTGCCCAACCCCTTCATGTTGTTGACGCAGGAGATCTCCTCAGCCTTGGCACGGGCCTTGGAGACGGCCGGCATCAGCATGGACGCCAGAATCGCGATGATGGCGATGACAACCAACAATTCAATCAAGGTGAACAATTTCTTTTTCATAATATCCTCGACAAGAAAGATGATATTCTTTTCAATTATCCGCTTTCATATAAACGGGGTCATTGAACGGACTCGCATACCATGAATTAGATCTCATAGGAATTGTATAGGCCTCAACGTGTCCGTCCATGTGGATGCAATTGCAACGGTTGTCATGACGGCCGACCGGATGGCCCCAGCCCGTATCAGCCACGGCTATGTTCGCCCAATGGAGAGGATAGGTTCTCCAGTAGCCATTGGCCTTCGGAGCGGGAATTCCGTCGGTCGTGGTGTATTCCGCCGTTTCCATGATCGGAATTTTCTTGGTCGGCTGCTTGAGGTTCGTGGTCTTGGCGCCTTGGGTGGAGCCATTCGCCGCGGCGCGCGCGCAGAAATTGATGTTATAACCATAACTGATATATGTCCAATCGTTGCTTTCTGTGGCCATCGGGCAGAAGAGGGAGCGGG
>JAEEGH010032324.1_pt1 | contig 10067 bp, 6 predicted proteins | sample 9134181 | NCBI WGS metagenome assembly JAEEGH01 (sample SAMN16246544, study PRJNA631951) | gut metagenome | biome: gut microbiome; feature: rumen; material: DP-attached | host: Bos | place: Iran: Karaj | collected 2018-10 | reverse complement strand
AACGACACAACATAGCACGGCAATGGCAGAAGTCAACAAAATATCCTTAATAAATATCTATTTTGCTATATTTTATGACTTCTGATGACTTTATATGATTTACTATGACTTTCTATGATTTGCTATGATTCTACAGGAAGACGATGACTTGCATCCACGGATGAGACATTGACACAATTGTCGCGCTCCACCTAAAAGTCTTTGACATGCGGCATCTGCGATGCCGTGGTCGCACTGGAGTGCGCCTCTCCATCGCCGTAGCAATGTACAATGCGACCGTTTGCGCAACGCGCAAACGGTCGCTTCACGCAGGCGTGACGCCAGCCGGCACATCCAAAGCCGCAGGCGAGACGCCGGGCGGCACATCCGGAGCCGCAGGCTGAACGCCGGGCGGCACATCCGGAGCCGCAGGCTGAACGCCGGGCGGCACATCCGGAGCCACAGGCGAGACGCCGAGCAACCGACGGCGGGGACGCCGTCGCTACTTCAGAATCAATTCAATCACAGGCACTTCGCCTGCTGATTTCGGCAGGACGACAGGCAGTTCCAACGTCAGTGCATTTTCAGGAGACGTGCTGTTCAGCGCCGTATGAACAGCGCTACCGCTCGTGCGGAATTTGATTTCGCTGCCGTCGCAAAGCAATTGCGCATATTTCACTTTGTCCGCCAAGCCGGGCAGATGGATGTGCTTGAACGGCCAGCTGAAGAAATGCAGATAGAGACGTTTCGTTTCTTTATTATAGGTATAGCGGCAGTCGCTCGGCGCGACGAATTCCGCAGGAGCTTGGCCGCAGCCATAAATCGACCGCGCGTTATATTTCATCCAGAAGGCATATGCCGCCAAACGATCCATCGCCCGCTGATCGATATAGCCGCGAGACGTCGGGCCAACGTTCATCAGCAGGTTGCCGCCGCGAGACACATGGTTGATCAGCATCTCGACGCACATTTTCGGTGATTTCCATGTTGCTTCGTCGCGGAAATAGCCCCATGAACCGCTGAACGTCTGGCAACCTTCCCACACGACGGGATTGCCCTTTTCATCAACCATCCCCTTGTCCGGCGTGTACTGCTCAGGCGTCACGATATCGCCGGATCCGGGCAGATCAAGACGGTTGTCGATGATGATGTCCGGCTGGAGTTTGCGGACGAGCTTGACAAGCTTTTCGGACTCCCAATCGTCGCGGCCTTTGCCGTTTTCGCCCGGATAGCTGAAATCGAACCACATGATATCGATCTTGCCGTAATTCGTCAGCAGTTCCGTCACTTGGTCGCGCATATATTTGGCATAACGCTTCATGTTGCGGCCTTTGTTGAACTCTTCAGGCTTCGCGCGATTGCGCATGGGATGGACGCGATCCAATGTGAAGTCAGGATGATGCCAGTCAATCAGCGAATAATAGAATCCGACATGGAGGCCCTCCGCGCGGAAAGCATCGACGACTTCACGCAGCAAGTCTTTGCCAATAGGCGTATTGGGTGCTTTGTAGTCTGTCCATTTACTGTCGAACAGGCAGAAGCCTTCGTGATGTTTCGTCGTGATGACGAAATACTTCATACCAGCCTCTTTGGCGGCCTTGGCCCATTCCTTCGGATTGAACATGTCCGGATAGAACAGGTCGAAATACTTCTGGTATTCTTCGTTGGAGATCTGCTCATAGTGGCGGATCCATTCATGGCGCGCCAACATGGAGTACAGCCCCCAATGGATGAACATGCCAAAACGATCATGCGTAAACCAACTCGTGTCGCCTTTTCCGTACTTGCCCATTTTCAGCTCCTTTTTGTGGTTTGATTAATTGTGTCAAAAGCGAAAAACAACTTTTTTCACAATACGCTTGATTAAATGTTTTTCAAGCGTTTTTCCACAAAAACATGGCTGATTTCAAGAAAAAACGACACGGATGGATGTGCCATCGGCATCCACGCCGATGGCTACAACGGCTTAGTTCTCCAAAACAGGCGCCAACGCAACACGGAAGCCGATATAATCTTCCGCCATGCTCGGCTCGTAATTGGCGCGTTCCGTCACGCGATTGCTTCTCATGTTGTTACGCCAACTGCCGCCGCGCGCGACAACCTTTTCACCGCGTCCAAGCGGATCCGTGACAGGCTTCAACGTGTAATTCTCAAAACGATCATAGCACCATTCGCGGACATTTCCGCTCATGTCATAGAAGCCTAGTTCGTTCTTTTCAAGCCGTCCGACATCTTTCGTGCCGTCTTCGCCACGATTACCGTCAAACCATGCCACCTCCGTCAGTTTGTTACCGCCGCTGAACATATAACCACGGCTGCTTTTACCACCGCGGGCAGCGAACTCCCATTCGGCCTCCGTCGGAAGGCGGTATTCATAACCATTGGGCAGCCGTCCCGCGTCACGCTCCTTGCGCGTCACGGCCTCGCACCATCTCTCCGCATCCTGACGGGTGATATTTTCAACCGGCCTGCGCGGGCCGACATACGATGAACGATCATTGTCCAGCCCCATATAACGCGCCATCGCGCGATATTCCTCTTGCGTCACTTCAAACTTCCCTAGCCAGTAGCCATTGGAAATCTGGACCGTATGGCGCGGCTTCTCCTCTCTTCCCGCTTCTTCCGAATCACTGCCCATCTCAAAGCTGCCGGGATCCACCCAAAGCAACTCCATGAACACAGGCTTGTCTCCTGAAGCATTGGCGACGGAAGCCTCGGCACCATCCTTCGCATCGTCGCCATTCAAAGCCAGAAGCCTCTTGGTCTTTTCTTCTGACGAAAACGCCTTCCGTTCCTTCATTTCCACATAAATGGTCTTCGGGCCCTTCCAATCGATGACAAACGACTGCGAACCGAACAACATGCCTTTCTTGCTGTCACGGTAGAACGCCTTGACATCGACCTTGCGTTCAATATCCATCTTCGTCTCGATTTCGCAATCCGGAGTCCTGTATGATCTGCCATCGACGAAAACCTCCGCCCCATCAACAGGCTTTCCATCAACCGTCGCCACGATGACGGCTACGCCTGCCTCTTTCACCATCTCCACCTTGATAACCTTCTTGTCGGCCCAATCAATGGTGAACGTCTTCGTCCCATGATAGGAATTATGATTTCGATCCACATAATCCGCAGACAGCTCGAATTTCTTGTTTTCCGTAATATACGCCTTGAATTCCATCGGGACGCGATACTTCTTTTCGTTATACGTTATAAACGCGTCTTTAATCTTCGTTGGTCCGATGTAAGCCTCGACGATGGCCACTCCCAGAGCTTCCCTTACCGTGGAACTATTGCGTTTCGGCATCTTTTTTTTCGATGCTTTTTCAGAAGCGGCGACACTGTTCACATCCAACGCTTCTGGGTCAACATCACTTTCAGGCGTAACCGTCTTGGCAGAAGCAGTTTGTGCATCCGTTGTATTGTCAGCATTTTTTCCTTCCTTTGGAAGTTGGGCTCCTGGCGACTGGGATTCGTCCGATGGAGACGGAGTGGATTCATCGGAAGGTTTCTCTGAATCATCATCCTTCTTCGAATCGTCGTCCTTCTTCGAATCATCGTCCTCCTTCGAATCATCGTCTTTATTCAGATCTTGATCCTCATCCGTATCATTCTTGTCTTGATCTTCGTCGGAATCATCCAAATCAGTATCATCCAAAGTACTCGTCGAAGGCAATTGGTTTGGCGTAAGGTGGTTCACATCTTCCGACGTGTAAACGATGTCATCCGAATCGAAATCTTCCATTCGCTTTATGACCAGATAGTACATCACGGATGCGACAATCGCGACGATACAGAAAGGAATGATCACCCTCAACATGATGCCTTTCAAGCCTTGGCTCTCCTCAACCCAAGAAGAATCCGTCTCCAGATTGTTTGGATCCAAAGGAACATGGCTGGTACTGTATGGCGAATACCTGCCAGTCACGGATTTTGTCATGGACTTTGTCACGGATTGCGTCGGAATAGGTCTTGTAATCGACCTGACCGTACCGGTATTTGGCAAGGAAGGCAAGGCGACCGGAATATGCTTGGTCGTCCCCTTGACGACTCCCGTGTCCTGTTTCGGAGGAACATATGGATTGATGGCGGCGGAAACCGCAGTCCAAGCGAGATTCGCAATATCCTGCCCCAACGGCGGTTGCGATATTGTAGGCACCTTGCCGGTAGTCGCTTTCGGGACAGTCTTCGTCGGCGTCGTTTCAAACGCCAGCGAACGGATATAATCTTCACAACTGTTGAAACGTTCACTTGGGCGTTTGGCCAAACTTCTGGAAATCGTCCCTTGCGCGGCCAATGGCAAACTGAGAATGGCAGGCGGCATTTCAAGCAAGACTGCGCCATGCAAAAGGTTAAGATCGGGAATGTCAAACGGAACATGGCCGGAAAGCATCTCGTAGGCAATGCAACCGAGAGCATACAAATCCGTCCATGCCGTGCAAATCTGGCCGCGCCATTGTTCTGGAGCGCGATAAAACGCCTCCCAGCCGATTGTCTTCCATGGCTCGCGCATCCATTCGTTGTCGCTTCCCGCATAGGGAATGCCAAGATTCAGAATCTTGGCCGTTCCGCTTTCATTAACCATGATGCATTCAGGCATCAAATGGCGGTGGATTTCATTATAGGCATGAGCCACGTCTAACGCGGAGGCCAACTGTTTCAGAATCGGCATCGAGAATTTTGCGGGAACGATGCCGTCCTCACGATGCTCCTGCATCCAACGGCGCAATGTGACACCTTCCACATATTCGATGACCATGTATGTCTTGCCGCCTTCCTCCGACACGACATCCAGCATTCGCGCAATCCCTTCATGGTGAATGTTTTTCAACGCTTCACAACGGCTTGTCGCTTCCGCCAGCAACACCGAATCGTTGGCGATATCAGCCGGCATCGGCTTCAGCCAGACATTCGTGTCCGTCTGAGAGTCGAGACATTTTAGGCCATGCTCAAAAGCTTCAAGTACGTTGTAGCGACCACCTATCATCTTATCAGGCACACCCTGCATCTATTTTTCTCCAACTATATTATCGTTCCGTCACCGCATCCTTACGATAACGCGTTCTTGCCTTGAACTCTTCCGCCGGCCAGCCAATGGCCACCGCCGCGACAGGAACCATCGTCTCCGGCAGGCCAAGCAAACGACGTATACCCTCGACTCGATCCGCCCGCGGATGGACGCCTAGCCAGCATCCTCCAAGGGAAAGCCCATGAGCCGCCAGAAGAAGATTCTCCGTCGCGGCCGAACAATCCTGCAAAAGATACGACAATTCACCGCCATGCGCCTTGGTCAGATCGCCGCAGACGACGAAGCCCATCGGCGCATCCGCCAGGAAACCACCGTTTTTCAACAGGGAGGCGACTTGACGACGCATTTCATCTTGTTTCAAAACAATAAAATGCCATGGATCTTTACAACAGGCCGATGGGGCGGCCATCGCCGCCTGAAGCATCTCCTGTACCAAATCGTCTCCCACGAGACGCTTCTGGTATTTCCGTACGCTCCGACGGCCATACAAAAGATTAAGCTTTGGATTCAAGCCGTTTCCAGCAGTTGCCGCAGATTCCTCCACGGCTTCGCCATTGACCTTCTTGATCGTTGACGTCGTGGAATGCCCCGCCACAAACGGAATGAAAACAAACTTTTCCACAAACTCCTTCATGACGGCGTATTCTTCGCGAACGAGCGTCTCCTCCGTGTAATCACCGCCTTTGGCGTATATTTCCGGCCTGACGGCTGCCAGCGTATTCGTCGCCGTATCTTCGGGGAAAATGACGACGGCATCCACAAATGACATACAGGCAAGCAGATAGGCACGATCGTACTCCGTCACGATCGGACGCGACGGCCCCTTGATGCGCCGCGCGGAGGCATCGCTGTTGATGGCGACCAACAACGCATCGCCCGCCTGCGCAGCCTGCGCGAGATATTCCGCGTGGCCGCGATGCAGGAGGTCGAACACGCCGTTCGTCGCGACAAGCTTCCGGCCTTCGGCCTTCAGCTTGCCATGCCAGGCCACCGCCTGCTCCAATGTCATGATTTTGTCTTCAATTTCCATATGAACCACTGGCCCGCATGCCTTGCGGACCTTCATAAGGCTTTTCATCCTTTCGCGGAAACCACCGACACGTTCGGAACCAGCAGATACGGCTGCTGCAATTGCGCATCCAAATCGGAACTGATGCGGATATCTCCCATCAGCAGGTCGAAGATGTTCCCTGCAACCATCGCGTTCTTCAGACGACCGACGATTTCGCCGTTCTCAATGACATAGCCCAACGCGACGTTTGCGGAGAAGTCGCCGTTGGCCAGATTGCCCTGCCCGAAACCAAGCAGTTGCTTGATGTAAAGGCCGCGTTTCACGCTCTTGAACAATTCGTCCGACGTCTCCGTACCGGGCAGTACACGTGCGGCATGCGGCGAGCAATTGTCGTTGCCCGTCGGTTCCGCTCCGGCCATGCCAGCCGTATCCAAATCGTAAAGGAAAAGCTGCAACACACCGTCTTTCACGAGATAGCGGCGAACGGCGGGAATGCCCGCATTATCGTAACTGCCAGACTGCGGGCAGTAGTCCACGAACGGATTGTCTTCCAACGTGAAATTCGCGGCCGCGATCTGCTTGCCCAACTTATCCTTCAACGGAGACGTTCCTTTATAGACGTTGCGGCCGTTCATGCCGCCGATGACCGGCGACAGGAAACCGCCAAGAAACTGCGGCGGAATGATGACAGGATAGGAGCCGTCCGGAATCTGCGCTATGCGCGACGCCCTGCGCAAATCCGTCTCGATCATCCGCTTGATGTATTCCTTGTCATACAACCCGTTGATTTCCTGCCATCCGCGATAGGCATGGGCGAACAGCATGTCCGTTCCAGTCGTCTTCTGCACACCGCCGCCAAGCGACCAGTGCGTGTCACGGTTGACTTCAAACATGCCTGCGTTGTTCGCGATTATGCCCTCGCCTTCTGACTTCCAGGCGCTTGAGCTGATATCCAATGAGTCATCGACGCCTTTCAGATAATCAACGATCTCCTGGCAGTCCGTAATCATCTTGTCCCGTGTCAGATTCAGAACGGAATCCGAATGATGCTTGATTTCCACATATTTGGAAGGTTTCGGGAAATGGCTGTAGTGCGCATTCGCACCGACGCGGGCCAAGTCGATCGCACGGCGGACCATGTCGTCCATCGCTTCCGGAATATTTCCGGAAGCGTTGCCGCGACGGCCATCGACGATGACCATCACATGGTAGCCCATGGACTCTTCGCCTTCCATATTCTTCAGACGGCCTGATTCAAACGAGCAGCCACGGTTCACATTGTGGTTGAACGTGATACGGGCGGCGGAGGCCCCAAGCTTCTCGGCCAGTTCCAAACCCGCCTTGATGCGCGGGCTCATTCTGTCAATATAGGATGTACGCATTGTTTTTTCCTGAAAATCTGTTTCCACGACCTTTCAACTTGGCTTACGCCTTGCCGCCGACCACCACGTTCCGTATGCGGATATGCGGCGCACCGCATGTCACGGGAAGCGGCGCCTGGCCGCCTTTGCCGCAACCGCCGCCATGCTGCGGAAGCAGCAGGTCGTCTGCGATTCCGTCGATCTGCTTCAATGTCTCGAACACATTGCCTGTCACGACGATGTCGCGCAGGAGTTCGCAGACCTTTCCATGGCGGATGCGATAGCCGTAGGCGGCGGAGAACGTGAACATCTCCATCATCGTCTGGCCACCGAAGGCGCCGCAGGCGTAAATGCCGTCGTCAACGTCCGCGAACAATTCGTCTTTCGTCTGCTTGCCGGGCTCGATAAACGTATTGGTCATGCGGACAATCGGGCTGAAGCCGCGGCGGATCGCACGGGCATTGCCCGTCGGCTTCTCGCCCATTTTGGCCGCCGTTTCCAACGAATGGAGATGGCCTGTCAGAACACCGTCTTTGATCAGATGCGTACGTGCCATCGGCGTGCCTTCGTCATCGACCATCTGCGTTCCGAGCAGCGTCGCCAGCGTTCCGTCATCCGTGATGTTCAAATCCGGATTGCCCATGACGCGGCCGATTTTCATCAGTTCGCGCATCTGCGGATTTTCGAAAATGAAATCCGCTTCGCTCAGATGGCCGAAAGCCTCATGCGCGAACACGCCAGCGAACACGGGATTCATGATGACCGTGTAGCGGCCGCCTTCGCATTTCGGAGCCTTCAGCAAATCCAACGTCCGCCGGGCCACTTCCAACGCCGTGTCATGACGATCCAAGACGACATTGTAGTCATCCGTCGAAGAAAAACTCTCATGGGCCCGCTGGACCTGCGAACCATCCCGCGCCACACCGGCCAAAGCCAACGTGATCCGCGGCCGCTCTTCCATGAAGTAATTGCCTCTCGTGGAAGCGAAATAGACACGGCGGAACAGCTCCGAATAGCTGACGGAGCTGGACTCCATCCCTTTCTGCCCCAAGATGATATCGTTGTATTCTTTGATGAGGGCCAGCTTGTCCGCGAACGAAATGCCGCGATAGTCATGCTTCATCTGGATCGGCGCAATGACATCCGCAGGCGTTTCAACTTCCGCCAGCTGCGTCTTCTCCTTTCCGACCAACGCCGCGTCCGCGCAGGCATCCGCCACTTTCTGCTCAAGATCGTCCAAAGTATCAAAAACGCAAGTTCCCCAGCCGCCGTTCTTGCAGGCACGGACGATGCCGCCAGTGTTGTTGGCCGTCGATGCAGCCTCCAATTCCTTGCCACGATAGGCGAAATTCGTCCCGTCGTTTTCTTCAAAACGGATTTCCGCGTAATCCGCGTTCGCTTTTTTCAGTGCATCCAGTAATCGTTGTTTCATATCGACCTTCAAGTCCATGGATTCTTCGGCCATTCGAGGCCCTTGCATCCTTTACACACTAAATCAATAATAATATACTTGGAGAAAATGCAATAAGCAAATATTTTAAAGCAATTCAATCACAATTTCATCATTGAAAAGCAATCCACGGGCGGTCGGCCGGAATCCATTGTCGTCAATTATGACAAGTCCAAGTTGTTGCAGTTTTGCAAGTTCCTTTCCACGAAATGTATTCGCGTCAACACCGGTACGTTCCAAAAACTGCCGCCAATTCCAGCCGTCCACCGTCCGCATGCCGAATGCAAGTATCTCTGCAGCACGTTCTTCCGACGGGATGGCATCCATTTCTGGAAACACGCCCTCCAGCCATTTCCGTAAACCGGAGACTTGCGTCCAACGATCCGCTCCATTAAACGACGTCGCGGCTGGCCCAATTCCCAGATATGTCACGCCATGCCACACGTCGTCATTATGGCGGCATCTGCCGCCAGACTTCGCAAAATTTGAAATTTCATAGCGGTGAATGCCGTTTTCTCCTAAAAAATCATCAAGAAGATGCCAGAACTCTTCAAAAATATCATCATTCACAGCTTGTTTGCGTTTCGCAAAGGGCGTGCCCTCCTCCACCGTCAAAGCGTATGCGGAGAGATGGTCAGGCTTCAACGCCATTGCTTTTTGCAAATCATCATGAAAATCCGCAACTGATTGCCCAGGAATATTATAAATCAAATCAAAATTAACATGGCGGATGCCTGTTTGCCGTAGTAAATCCACCTTCTTTTCCAAACCGTCCAGATTGCCGCGACGCCCCAAATAGTTGCGGACATGTGGATTGAAGCTCTGGATGCCCATGCTGACGCGTGTCACGCCATGCTCCGCCATCATGGCGATTTTCCGCTCTGTCAATGATTCCGGATTGGACTCGATCGTCCATTCCGTGTCATTTTCAAAACGGAAATGGTTGCGGACTCCAGCCAGAAGCCGTTGAAACAGATCATCTTCCAAAGCCGTCGGAGTACCCCCGCCGAAAAAGACGGAACGCAACGCCTCACATTCATACGAACGCTCTTCCATCTCTTTCAAAATACGATGGATATATGCCTCCTGCTCCGCCCGTCCATAGCTTCCCAATGAATAAAATGCGCAATAGTCGCCTTTCCCGTGGCAGAACGGAACGTGGACATACCATGACTCGAATGGATGGTGGTCAATTGACACAGTTAGCAATTAACAATTAACAATCCCCACTTAACA
>JAEEGH010032322.1_pt1 | contig 10068 bp, 11 predicted proteins | sample 9134181 | NCBI WGS metagenome assembly JAEEGH01 (sample SAMN16246544, study PRJNA631951) | gut metagenome | biome: gut microbiome; feature: rumen; material: DP-attached | host: Bos | place: Iran: Karaj | collected 2018-10 | reverse complement strand
AGTCCCCCGACCTGCGAAGATTCATGGTCAAACGATGCCGACCGATACGCAAATCCTCGCAAGGGGGACTAAGTAAATTCCTGATATAAACCCTTAGGCTAACAATCTTAGAGTGACTTTTTCCGGTCTATTTTTCCGGTCGATTTTCATTCATTCATAACAGGTAGGTTTATATACATAAAATTTAGAAAAATTAACAATGAACAGTGTATAAAACCATTGTGTTAGTACGATTTTCTAAGTGTCGCCACGAATCCCGTCAAGGTCTAGGATTGTGAATCATCTTCGCCTTGCAATCCCACAGCTGCTGCGATAGATCGACATAGTACTGGTGGGGATTGGCGAAACGCTTCACCTCTTCCCACAGGGTATCGAGCTCCTCCCTGCAGTGCTCCCTGATGTCCTCGAGCGAAGGAAGGTCGTACACCAATTCTCCGTTCTCGATGACCTTGACCATGAGCTCCTTGACGGAGTATTCCGTAAGGGTCTTCCTCTTCCATGTGGCCTTGGGATCGAACAGTTCGAGAGGGGCCGATGTGTCTATCGTTTCGTCGTGCAGGCATATCTGGTCCGCTATGGCCATTCCGGAGCTGTCGTAGACTCTGTAGATCTTCTTGAAGTGCGGAGTGGTGATCTTTTCGACGTTCTCGGAGATCTTGATCTTTGGGACGATCTTGCCGTCCACCTCCATCGCCACCAGCTTGAACACTCCGTTGAGCACGGGGTCGCTGTGGGATGTGATGAGATTGTCCCCCACGCCGAAAGCATCGATGATCGCGCCTTGGTCGAGAAGATCCTTGATGAGCAGCTCGTCCAACGCGTTGGAGACGACGATCTTGCAATCCGTGAGTCCTGCTTCATCGAGCATTTTCCTGGCCTGCTTGGTCAGGAAGGCGAAGTCGCCTGAATCCAGGCGGATGGCGAACTTGTTAATCCCTTTAGGGACCAGGACCTCCTTGAATGCGCGGATGGCGTTGGGGATGCCGCTGTTGAGGGTATCATATGTATCCACAAGGAGCGTAGCATTGTCCGGGTAGAGCCCGCAGAACGCTTTGAAGGCCTCGAGCTCCGAATCGAACATCATCACCCACGAGTGGGCCATGGTGCCGCTAGCGGGTACGCCGTACCACTTGTCGCTGACCGTGCATGCGGTACCGCCGCATCCGGCGATGTACGCTGCTCTCGCACCCAATATGGCTGCATCCGTTCCCTGGGCCCTCCTGGAGCCGAACTCCAGAACGGTCCTTCCGCGGGCGGCCCGCACGATACGGTTGGCCTTGGTTGCGATGAGCGTCTGGTGGTTCACAGTCAGGAGAGCGAAGGTCTCCAGGATCTGCGCCTGCGCTATGGGCGCCCTGATCGTGACGAGGGGTTCTCCGGGGAATGCAGGGGTGCCTTCTGGAATCGCCCAGACATCCCCGGTGAAACGGAAGTCCCTCAGATACTCGAGGAACCCCTCGCTGAATGTGTTCTTGGAACGAAGGAACTCTATGTCGCTGTCGCTGAAGCGGAGGTTGGTGATGTAGTCCACCAGCTGCTCCAATCCTGCGAATATGACGAATCCCCCGCGGTCGGGCACGTTCCTGAAGTAGATGTCGAAGTACACCATGCGGTCCTGCAGACCGTTCTCCACGTAGCCGTTGGCCATCGTGTACTCGTAGTAATCGCACAGCAGGGGGATGTTCCTGTCGTATTCCATCATCATGCCTCAGATGTGGAATTTCTTGATGCCGGGGAACACGGCCTTGGATCCCAGCTCCTCCTCGATTCTGAGGAGGCGGTTGTACTTGGCAGTCCTCTCTCCCCTGGCAGGCGCACCGGTCTTGATCTCGCCGGATCCCCATCCGACGGAGAGGTCCGCGATCGTGGTGTCCTCGGACTCTCCGGACCTGTGGGAGACCACGACGTTGTATCCGTGGTCGAAGCTCATCTGTGCGGCCTCGCCGGATTCAGTGACTGTACCGATCTGGTTGACCTTGAGCAGGAGGGCGTTTGCGGCACCCGCGTCGATCCCCCTAGCGAGACGCTTGGAGTTGGTGACGAACAGGTCGTCCCCGACGATCTGCACATGGCTGCCGATCTTCTTGGTGAGCTCGGCGGTGGTCTCGAAGTCGTCCTCGAAGAAGGGGTCCTCGATGCTGATGAGGGGGTGGTCCTTGGTGAGCTGGACGTAGTGGTCCGCGAGCTCGCCTGCGCTGAGCTTCATGCCGTCGACCTCGTATACTCCGTTGGAGAAGAACTCCGAGGATGCGGCGTCGATGGCGAGGAACACGTCCTTGCCGGGCGCATATCCCGCATCGGAGATGGCTGCGACTATAGTGGAGAGCGCCTCATCAACGGTGTCGAGCGGGGGAGCGAATCCTCCCTCGTCGCCGATGTTGATGGCCCCTACGCCGTACTTGGACTTGAGGATGGATTTGAGGTGCATGTAGACCTCTGTGGACATCCTGAGGCAGTCGGAGAAGGTCTTCGCGCCAGCCGGGATGATCATGCATTCCTGGATCTTCAGGTTGCCTCCGGCGTGCTTTCCGCCGTTGATGATGTTGAGCATGGGCACGGGCAGGGTCTTTCCGTTGCTGCCGATGTGCTGGTAGAGCGGGACGTTCTCGATCATCGCTCCGGCCTTCGCGACCGCGAGGGAGGTGGCGATTATCGCATTCGCTCCGAGGTTGTTCTTGTTGGCGGTGCCGTCCGCCTCGATCATCGCGGCGTCGACTGCCTTCTGATCGGTGGCGCTCATACCGGTGATCGCCTTGGCGATGGCCGTCCTTACGTTCTCGACGGCCTTCATCACTCCCTTCCCGCCGAACCTGGAACCTCCGTCCCTGAGCTCGTGGGCCTCCCACGAACCCGTGGAAGCTCCCGACGGTGCTATGGCGTTGATCCTGTGTCCGCCGATTGTGATCTCTGCCTCGACGGTAGGGTTGCCCCTCGAGTCGAGGACCTCTCTGGCCCAAACCTTCTCGATTTTTCCGATCATTGTGTAACCTCCTCGGGATGCTCCTCGAGGGTGCGATTGTAACGTTCCATGTACTGCGCGAAGAGCAGCCTGTCCTTCTCGGTGAACTGCTCCTCCGCGACTGAAACCAGCATTGTGAATGGTTTTGTGACGCCCTGCATTATCTGACAGATGAACGTGAGTGCTCTGTTGAGGTCGTTCGCCCCTATGAGCTTGTTCAGGTCATCTATGACGATGACGGGCCTTATGTTGCGGTCGATGTACGTCATGATGGCGGCCATTATCGATCCGAGGGCCGCGGCATCGGTGACCCCCCATTTTCCTTTGGCGGAGATGGTCATGACCTCGACCTCCTTGTCCCCGAGAAGGCTCCAGATGGTCTTCTTCGTGTCGAAGGAGATGACGAATATGTCGCATCCCTGGAAACTCAGCTCCTTGGTGGCCTCGAACACGATCTTCGGATACGGTTCGTAGACGACGAAGGACTTACCGAAGCGCAGGATGGATTCCTCTTCCTCCTTGGGCTCCTCCTTCTGCTTCTTACTACCGAAGAACGACCTCTTGGCCTTCTTGTCCTCCATGGAGATGGTGGTCAGAGGCACGGCGCTGTCCCCGTCCCTGATGCGCCTGATGGGCTCCAGGATCTCGATGGCCTTGAATGGCTTGCGGACGAATCCGACGATCATCGGCTTGTCCTTCGGGGGGAGCCTCTTGCCGTTGGAGAGCATGAGCACCTTGACGTCGGAGTCCTTGTCGATCATGTCGATGAACTTCATGGCGTCCTCGCCCCCGATGGTCTCCTCGATGATGATGGCATCAGGCTTGAACGTGATGAGCTCGACCTCGGCCTCATCGAGTTTCGAGAGGCACTTGACCTCGTGACCGTCGTCGGTGAGGATCTCCTCGAGTATCGTGTTGATCGCAGGGTTGTCGTTGACGACGAGGATCTTCATTGTTACACCGCTTTAACTCAACGAGCAATGTCATGTCCCAATTTAAACTATAAGGTCGCGCGTGCACGCATGTCCGTATTGTACTGTCCAGCGCGGAAAATAGTGTTCACTGGCAGAATGCTGCGGCGTACCCGAAACGGGTAGCGCCCTTTGGGTTTCGAGACCCAGGACAATAAAAAAAGGCGGGAAGCTTACTGCTTCCTGCTCTCTTTCGCCTTGGGCCTGAGATCGCTGCTTCCGCACTTGCGGCATTTCTTTGCTGCCTTGGCGTTAGTAGCGTAGCAGGACATACAGACGGTCTTGTCCAGGAGCCTGCTCTCTGCCTCTTTGAAGCGTGCCATTGTTTATTCCTCTGAACACCCAATATTGACTCCCTATAAAAGCATTCCCTACAGGGCGCCCCGCGTGTCAAATCGATACCCGACACCCCCCAGATGCTGGAAGGTATAAAAGCCCGCATCCCGTTGACGTGGCATGGATAAATCCGAGCTGCTAGCATTGACACAGCAGGGATACGACTGCGCCCAGTGCATCGTCAAGGAGTTCGAGGACGTCCTCGGGGAGGACACCGGGAAGGTCATCAGGTCCGTGTCGGCGATGAGCATGGGCCTGCTCCAGGGATCGATCTGCGGAGGCATACTCGGCGCTCTGGCCGTCATAGGTTATGTGTTCGGCAAGGATTCTCCCGACTATTCCGCACAGGGCATGTGCATGATCAAACGCCAGATGTTCTTCCTGGAGTTCAACAAGAAATATCCGGAGATCACCTGCCCGGGGATTCTCGGCCTGGACGTCAGGATCAACGAGGACAACATCAAGGCGAACGCCACCGGCATCTACGAGACGAAATGCCCGGAGATGTTCGCCGACATCTGCAGCATAGTCCGTTCCCTGATCAGCTGAACAGCGAACGCTGGCAGATGTGGTCGCGTATCTGCTCCTCTAGCTTGACAGCACCCATCTCGTGGACTATGAAATCGGGGTCGATCCTCTCCACGTAATCGAGGACGGAACGGTCGCTGAAAGGACGGTGCTGATCCACGTTGCCGATGAGCTTGTAGGCGCGCTTCATGCGCTCCTCTATCGGAAGTCTGGCACAGTCGTTGTCGCATAGCGTGCGGTGGATGGTCGCGCTTGTGTTCACATGGAGATGCATGGTCACAATGCTGCTTATCATCTCATCAGGGTACGTGTCCGCCACACGGTTGAGTATCTCGATGGCTCCCGCCTCGTCGTCGCTGCCCTTGGTGGTGAACAGCAGATGTCCCGTATCCAGGCACAGCCCCCAGTCATCGAACTCCAGTTTCTGGGCCAGTCTCCTATAGCCCTCCGGACCCGCGGCCCTGAAGCCGGGCCACCAGGTGTTCTCCAGCGCCAGTGTGAACGGGGGTTCACCTCCCGGGAAGCGGGAGACCGCCTGGTTCAGCAGCTCGGCGAAGACGTCGATGACATCCATGTCGCTGTCCGAATAATCGTAGCAAAGGAGCTCGTCCATATTCGCGCTGCCGGCGTGGAGCACCGCATAGGCGGGATCGAAGGGTTCCGCCACCTTCATCGCCGTGTAGAGGGCATCGGCGATGCTCTCCTTGTCCTTGCCGTAATATCTGTAACGCAGCAGTTCCGGATCCAGCGACTCGTCGGCCGGACGCTTGCCGGTTGCTGGCCCGTACCAATCGGTGGCATAGGGCAGATGGACCGAACCGACCAGGCCCTTGTACGAGGTGTCCGCGGGCTCATAGCCCGTAAGGACCTCGAGACCGTCCGCATACCTCCCGTCGGCGCAGAACGCGCGGGCCTTCGCGAGGTCCTCCTCGGAATGGTACACGGAGATGTTGAACAGGTGATTCATATCAGTTCGAATGCTGCGGTCAGCGCGGCATTGATGGCGATGTTCCTGTCATCGGCACCGCCGATGATTATGGCATCGCCGTCGGCCACTCCGCTGATCGCACGGATGCCTGCCGCCAGGGCAGGTTCGTTGTCGTCGACCGACCAGTCCGGGGGAAGGAACACCTTGCCGTCCCTGATTACCAGGGTCGTGCATCCGAGCGATCCCGCGCGGATGCCCGCATCCCTCTGCTTGAGGCCGTTGCCGACCTTCTCCGCGACGCCCTTGACCAGTATCGCCTGGGTGTACTCGCCGAGGACGAGGGATCCCGCATCGAGGTCGACCACCCTCAGGGGGGTCTTCTCCAGGAACTCCACTCCGTTCTTGGTGATGGTGATTCCGGTCTGCTTGATCGAGATCATCTCCCACTCTTTCAGTGTGTTGAGGATGCGCCTCATGCTCCCTTCGCCGACGCCTATCTCCTCCGACAGCCTCTTGCGCCCCATCCTCTTTCCGTCGGACAGAACGTAGAGCGCCCAGTAGACGCTGGCATCAGTGAAACGGAACATAGGTCCGTACTGCGGGGCGTCTATGATCTTCATGTCCTCACCTCAGAATGTCCTGACCTTTCCGTTGATGATCATGTTGGTGACCTTGTCGACGTCGTCGAGCCAGTCGTATGCGATCTGCTCGGCCTCGGCCTTCCACTTGTTGAGCTTCGGTGCCTTGTCCTCGAGGCTGACCAGCTGCACGCTGCAGTTGAGAGGCTGCGATACGGGCTTACCGATCTGCGAGAGGATCCTGACCTTGACCTCCACCTCGGGGGAGACCTTCTTGGCGATGTCGTCGGCGATGAGCTTGGACATGACGTTGTACAGCTTACCGATGTGGGTGATCGGGTTCTTTCCGGAGGTCGCCTCCATGGACATGGGCCTGTACGGGGTGATGAGACCGTTGCACCTGTTTCCGCGTCCGACGGATCCGTCGTCTCCCATCTCCTGCGACAGTCCGGTGACGGTCAGGTAGTAGACGTTGTTCTTGTAGCTGTCTCCGGTGTTGATCTCCAGCTTGAACTTGAGATCCTCTCCGGCCTTGTCTATGATGTTGAGGGCGTTCTCCTTCACCCTGTTGTACATGTCCTCGATGGCCGCCTTGTAGTGGGTCTTGTCGGGGATGTACCTGTCGACCATGGCGCATGCGATGGTCATGGTGAGCTTGTTGTCCACACGGGATCCCATGACCTTGACGTCCTGTCCGGTCTCGGGGAGCACGCTCTTGAACTTCTTGCTGTTGATGAGCTCCTCGGTCTCGAGGACGAGCTTGTCGGTGATGGAATAAGGAGCGTAACCGACTCCGAAGGAGGTGTCGTTGGCGAGTACTCCCGAGGTCTTGTACACTCCGGTGAGGTCGTCGGAACCCATTCCGAGCTTGGCGTCGAGGACGATGTCCGCGTCCACATCGACGTTGGGGAAGGTCTTCCTGATGTACTCGCGCGCAGCCTTGAGAGCGGTGGGCTTGCAGGGGAGCTCCTTCATCTCCTTGTTCTGCATGATCTCGGTGGTGGCACGTCCGACGAGGAGGATGTAGGTCGGGTCGACGATGGTTCCTCCGCCGAACTTCGGCGCTGCCCTTCCGGCCGCGATCTGGGTCTCGTCTGTGTTGTGGTGGAGGACGGTTCCGAACTCCTTCAGGTACATCTTGCACAGTGCCCTGGAGACCGTCTCGGCGAGTCCGTCGGAGACCGAATCGGGGTGTCCGATACCTTTCCTCTCGACGAGCTCGATCTTTCCGCGGGGGGTGGGGATGTCGTGAATATTCTCAACGTAGATGTTCTTGCCGTTTACCATGTTAGGGGTACTCCGTTGTAATAATAAAAAGGGTACGCTGGTATGCATTAATAAAGGGCACTGATGCGAATATTCATATCGGAATATTTCACTCACCGCATTCATGAGATTCCCGCCCACTTCTGAGATCAGAAAGAGACGCAAGATGCTGGACATCACTCAGTCGGAGCTCGCAGCGGTGTCCGGGGTGAGTCAGAGCACCATAACCAAGATCGAGAAGGGCAGGATATCCGCCAGCTACGAGACCGTGGTGAAGCTCTTCGAGGCACTGGATGCCCTGTCGGACGGGAACCGCGACATGCCCCTCATGGACATAGCGACCAAGGAGGTCGTCTCCGTACAGGAGGACTGCACCGTACACGAGGCGACGGAGCTGCTCAAATCGACCGGATTCTCGCAGATCCCCGTCTTCCGCGGGGATTCCCCCGTCGGCAGCGTCTCCGAGAGGAGCGTCTTCAGACACCTGAACAACGAGGTCACCCTCGAGAAGCTGTCCAAACGCCCGGTGTCGGAGATAATGGAGGATTCCTTCCCGATAGTCCCGGAGACCGCCAGCATAGATACGGTCTCGCGCATGCTGCTGTCGGCCAACGCCGTTCTGATAACCCACAGGGGCAAGATCGTCGGCATGGTCACGAACGCCGACCTGCTCAAACTTGTCTGATCCTGTCCGCGGACACCTCGAATGTGTCCATGTCCTTGGCGACGTAGGTCTCCGGGAACACCGCCCTAGACTGCGAGATCATTGTCTCATCGGAATTGTAACGGTTGCTTATGTGGGTAAGGACCAGACATCTCGCGCCCGCCTTCCTGGCGGCGTCGGCCGCCTGTACGCAGGTGGAATGGAGGTTCTTCTCCGCCAGTTCCGCCTCCTCGGCGCAGTACGTCGCCTCGTGGACCAGGACATCGACCCCTCTGCACGCCTCGGGGATGGAATCCAGCGGGACCGTGTCCCCGGTGTATGCGATGCTCATGCCCCTCCTCACGGGTCCGATGACGTCCTCCGGTCTCACGCCCTTGACGGTCTCGCCCGCCACGAGCCTGGAGAACTCCGGGCCCGGCGTGAGCCCGAGCTCCATCGCCTTATCGCGGTCCAACCTGCCGGGGCGGTCGTTCTCGCGGTACAGGTAACCTGCGGAAGGGACCCCGTGCTCGGTCGCGAAAACGGAAACGCTGGCACTGTTCAGTTCGATGACATCTCCGGGCGACACCTCGCGGATATCGAGGTCGTACTCCAACTCGCCCTCGCAGGCCTCCATCAGCATGCCGATGGAACGCAAGAATCCCTTGGGGCCACACAGCAGGAGCGGCCTGTCCCTCCCGGTCATGCCCATGGTCTGCAGGAGTCCCGGCAGACCGAGGATATGGTCGCCGTGGAGATGGGTGACGAAGACCGCGTCCACCTTCATGAAGGACATGTGCGACAGCATGAGCTGGCGCTGCGTCCCCTCCGCACAGTCGAACAATACGACGGAGGGGCCCTGTTTCACCGCGACACAGGACATCATCCTGTCCCTGGAGGGGACCGCCGCTGCCGTTCCCAGGAAGGTGAGCTCGAGCATCTCAGTTACCGAGATAGTCCGGGATCGCATCCTTGCTGAGCTTCTTCCACTCCTTGTAGTGGGCCTTGCAGAGATGGACCTGCCTGCATCCTTGTTTGACGTTCATTCCGGTGGGTTCGACCTTCTTGATGTTGATGGAACGCTCCGCCGCTTCGCTGCATCCTTCGATATCGCACGTCTCGTTTGCCATGACCGGGAATCTCCCTCCGCCATTATATTTTATTTCCCGGCGGGGCGCGATATTCTTTTACCGTAGACGACGATGCGGTATCATGGTCAAGGTAGCACCCTCCGTTCTGTCCGCAGACTTCTCGAAACTGGGCAGCGAACTCGCGAGGGTGGAGGCGTCCGGAGCCGACTGGATACACCTGGACGTCATGGACGGTGCATTCGTCCCCAACATAACGTTCGGGGCACCCGTCATCAAGGCCGTGAGGTCCTACTCCAAACTGCCCTTCGACACCCATCTGATGATCCAGGACCCGATCAGATACGTCAAGGACTTCGCCGATGCGGGATCGGATTACATAACCGTGCACGTCGAGGCCGAGGGTGACATCAAAGGGGCGATAGCTAAGATCAGGGAACTGGGGAAGCACCCCGGGATCTCGCTCAACCCGGACACCCCCATCGAATCCATCAGGGACTTCATCCCGCTGGTGGACCTCGTCCTGGTCATGACCGTGCAGCCCGGATTCGGCGGCCAGAAGTTCAGGGACAACGGCCCCTCGAAGATCGCCGGGATCAGGAAGATGATATCCGAATCCGGAAGGGACGTGCTCATATCCGTGGACGGCGGGATCAACCGCGAGACGGGAAAACTCTGCACTGACGCCGGGGCGGACATACTGGTGGCCGGCAGCTTCCTCTTCAGGATGGACGACATGTCCCCCGAGATCGCCCTTTGGAGGAAGTACTG
>JAEEGH010032319.1_pt1 | contig 10068 bp, 9 predicted proteins | sample 9134181 | NCBI WGS metagenome assembly JAEEGH01 (sample SAMN16246544, study PRJNA631951) | gut metagenome | biome: gut microbiome; feature: rumen; material: DP-attached | host: Bos | place: Iran: Karaj | collected 2018-10 | reverse complement strand
TACATAAAAGCGCGGGCTTTATCGGCAAGGCGTGAGTCGGCAATTGCTGCAATGTATTTTTCTACGGCAAGCTGTCTGCCCTGAAGGTCTCCTGCGCGGGTTCCAATATCAAGTCCAAAAAAACAATCGCGGCTGGCCATAGTAGTCAAAGTTTCAACACCGTTTATGCCGCGTTCTTCTGTCATCATCTTAAAGTGAAAGTGTGTATCTGAAAACATATGCAAATGCTATCAGATTGAAAAATAAGTTTCAATCTGATAGCATAATTCTATGATAAAGAATCGGTATGCAGCGCTTGCTGTAATTATTTTTATTTACGTCCTTGCAGTTTTATGCGGGATTTTCACCTATGATTTTTTTGAAGCAAAGCTTTCTGGCGACGGTCAGACGTCTTTCTGGTTTTCACTTCTTCTTGCCGATATTTCCGCTACAATTTTAGTTTTCATCTTTAGTTTGATTTTCCGCAATGCTTCTGTTTATGATCCTTATTGGAGTGTTCAGCCACCTGTTATTCTTGCTGTTGCACTTTATAAAATGAATGCCAATGGGACCGGCACAACTTTAATGGCGTGGCTTCTTTTTGCAGCAGTACTTTTCTGGGCGCTTAGACTTACAAGCAACTGGGCATATAATTTCAAAAGCTTTGAATATCAGGATTGGCGTTATGTGATGCTCAAAGAAAAAACAGGACCTGCTTATCCGATAATTAATTTTCTTGGTATTCATATGTTTCCAACTTTTGTTGTTTATCTTTGCGTGCTTCCTGCTGTTACAGCTGTTGCAAAGGATGCAGTGTTCAAACCAGTTTGCCTTTTGTTTATTGTTTTGTGTTTTACAGCAACAGTATTTCAGGGAATTGCAGATGTTCAGATGCATCGTTTTAAATACGAAGGTGGCACCGGTTTTATTCAGACAGGCCTTTGGAAAAAATCACGCCATCCAAATTATGCATGTGAAATTCTTATGTGGTGGGGAATTGGACTTGCAAGCGTAATTGCACTTGGAGGCCCTTGGTGGCTTTTAGCAGGCGCTTTGGTAAATACACTCATGTTCCTTTTTGTAAGCATTCCAATGGCAGACAAGCATCAGGCTCGTAAACCAGGATTTGAAGAATATAAAAAAAATACAAGGATGTTGTAAATGACAGATATTGGAAAATTTTTAAGTGATGTTGAAAAGGTAAAAAAGCATGCCCGCAACAATAAGCCGGGTTTTTCGGGCTACAATGATATTCGCGATGATATAAGAAATCTTTTTGAGCGTGCTACCTCTTGCCCAATGGGATTACCTGGTTCAATTTATGAATACTGGGAAAACACTTATATTTTTAATGGTGCAGATTTAACTTATGAACCAAGCGACCAGAATACAGGTAAGCTTGCAGCAATGTTAGCATTTTTGAATAACAGCGATGAAGACCAGGATTTAATAAGCGATGAGGATTGGCAGGAAATTGGCCGCCTTGTAAATTACGAAGCAGAGGATTTGCCTGTAAATATTTTGCAGGAGCTTATGATGGTGCTTGTTTCTAAGGGAGCATATTAATTTTGGATTTTGAAGCCCTTTATAAAAAATGCGTACAGTGTCCTAGAAAGTGCGGAGTGGATAGAACTGCCCTTCGACAAGCTCAGGGACCCCGAATCTCTGAGCTTCTTCAAGGACCGCGCACAGGCTTTTGCAAAGAGCCCGCAGACCTTCGCATTGCATTTGCAGGTCTCCATTTTGGCGAAGAGCCTCTTGTAACAGTTTTTGGCGGCAGCGGAACAATCTTTTTTACAGGCTGTACATTACGCTGTGCATTCTGCCAGAACTATCAGATAAGCCAGGACGGGCTTGGACGAATCGTAGACTGCGCGGAGTTTGTAGATATCTGCTTAAAACTTCAGGCTGCAGGGGCTGAAAATATTAACCTTGTAACAGGAAGCCATCATATTCCAGTGATTGCAAAATATCTGCGGGCTGCCCGTGACCAGGGCGTAACAATTCCTTTCTGCTGGAACAGCTCCGCTTATGAGTCGGTCGAAATGCTGGAGCTTTTGAAGGGGCTTGTTACAATCTGGCTGCCAGATTTGAAAACACTTGATAGAGAATTATCGCACAAACTTTTTGCAGCCCCAAACTACCCTACCGTTGCAACCGCCGCCATCCGCTGGATGATAGAAAATAATCCATTGAAAATTGTAAGCCTCCCAGAGCCGCCAAACGCCAAACCTATAGAATGGGCAGAACCTGGTGAGCCACGAGATAAAATGATGTCTGGAGTAATTATCCGTCACCTTTTTATGCCAGGAAAATTTGAGCAAACAGCACAGGTCTTAGAATGGCTAAAAGAAAATGCCGATGGCCGCGCAATAATTTCATTGATGAATCAGTATACACCAGTGCCTTTTGAAGAAGCCGCAGACCGACTTGCCGCCCGCCAAAAGGCCCTTGCCACTTTAGAAAACCGCCTGGTTACCCCGCAGGAAGACGCCGACATTCAGGATCTCATAGAAGCCTACGATTTTGAATACCTTTTCTACCAGGAATTAACCGACGACACAAGCTGGCTGCCGGATTTTAGACGCGCACAACCATTCAACAATAAACTGGCTACGCCGATGTGGCATTGTTGATTCCTTTCTAAACCCCGCCCCCTACGATTACCTGACAATAGGCCAGATTCCTCAAAAAGGAAATCATCACGACCCTTTTGACCGTATGCTCATTCAACAGGCAATCCGAAACAACCTCGTACTCATAAGCAAAGATGAAAAATTCCAACAGTACGAAGAAAACGGATTGCAACTTTTGTGGGAGTAAAAAAATGACGAACAGACTCAAAAATGAAATTATTACCAAAAAGAATAAGTTTCTCGATTCGATTAAAAACTGGCGTGCAAAAAACGCAGAATGGCTTTTAAATGGCTCTGACACAGATAATATTATTGACCTCGACAGACACATGGAAAAAGATGTTCGACATCCAGAGGATTTTTTAAACCTTGACAAAACTGCTGTTTACTTGCAATAATAAAACCGAAATTTGACGAGCAGGAAAGGCATCCTGCACTCCCGTGAGGGAACCTGATATGATGGATATGCCGCCCATCCAATTTTTTTATGTAACCAATTCTTATTTTATAGAACGAACGATACGAAACCCGTCATCGTTATAGGCTACATTTTCGCCTCGACTATGACGAGCATTGACACTACAGTTCACAGCATCATGGTACCAACTACCACTACGCATTATTCGTTCTGAATTCAATTCATCCCAACACCATTCTTTGACATTTCCCGACATATCATATAATCCATATCCATTTGGTTTCTTTTGTGCAACAAGATGAGATTGGCGAGAACTGTTACCGTTATACCAGCCAGTCTCATTCATATCATTACTTCCAGCATAAGGATAATCTTCTCCACCTTTTGCCGCAAATATCCATTCTTCTTCTGTAGGCAACCTGAACCCATCTGCATTAGGATTAAACATCACTCTTGATTTAAATTTGTCTTTTTTATGTGGTACATATCCCCAATCAGCAACATTGTAACTTCCGTTCATTGAATACACAGGAGTGAGTCCTTTTATTTCACTTAATTTATTGCAAAAATACACAGCATCACACCAGGTTATTGTTTCAACAGGTAAACCTTCTCCTTTAAATCCACTTGGATTTGCTCCCATTACAGCGTTATAAAGAGTTTGTGTAACTTCTGTTTTTAATATCTGTATGTTAATTTCAGGCAATGTTACGAAATCAAGACTATCATCAATAATTTTAAGAGTAGCCGCTTCTTTCTTTTTACGTTCTTCAACAATTTGCTGAGGATTGGCAGGGCATACAATTCTGAATCCTACGTCATCATATCTGTTTTTCTGCATAGTATCTATATGATTGTTGATACGACAATTAGAAACATCATGCGAATAACTACCACCACGCAAATACCTGTATGTATCTCGGTCATAAAAATCTAAAGACATATTGTTACTTTTATTCCAACACCATTCCCAAACATTTCCTGTCATATCATATAATCCATATGCATTAGGCTTTTTTTGCGCTACAGGATGAGTTTGAGCATTACTATTTCCATTAAACCAACCGAGTTCATCTATATTATCGGAACCTGCAAATTCATAAGACTCTCCTCCCTTTGCAGCAAAAACCCATTCTTCCTCGGTTGGTATCCTATATCCTTCCGCTAATTCATTTCTGGTAATTGCTTCTTCTATTTTTTTCCCTAGATGTGGTATATATCCCCATTTTGAAATATCAGTATTTCCATTTACAGCATAGACTGGAGCAAGTCCCTTTAGTTCACTTAATTTATTACAGAAGTAAAGAGCATCATACCAAGATACATTTTCGACTGGAAAATCAGGATTTTTTCTATTACTAGGATTCTCTCCCATTACTGTCGAATAAAAATCCTGAGTTACTTCTGTTTTGAGCATTTGTATTTGACTATTGTTTACAGATACAAGGCAAAGTCCTCTATCGATGGCCTCTTTTTTTTCATTCTGTATTCTAGCTATCTGTTCTTGAGAAGAACGCACAACCCTAAAACCAACATTTGTAAAACGTTCTCCCATTTCAACATCCTTTCTAAAACTAATATAACAACAAGAATTATCCCTATAATAATCTCCTCCATGCCCCATACACAAAGAAGCAAAAACATTCAGACACATTTCCCGAACGTTTCCGCACATATCATATAAACCATAACCATTACTTTTTTTCTGTGCCACAGAATGAGTTTTTCCACCACTATTGGAATCGTACCAGGCAATCTCATTCAAATTATCGCTTCCTGCATAATTATAGTTTTCTCCCCCTTTTGCGGCATATTCCCATTCTTCTTCTGTAGGCAACCTGAACCCATCTGCAAGTTCATTTCGAGTAATAGTACCAACAAGTTGCATCGCATTATTAGGCCAATAATTCCAATAATATGTATCATAGAATCCGTTTACGGCATATACAGGTGTAAGACCTTTAAGCATACTTAATTTATTACAGAAATAAATTGCATCGTAACAAGATAAAGCTTCTACAGGAAACTCCCCTCCTGTTTTGTTATTACTTGGATTCTTTCCAGTAACAGCCTCATACAAATCCTGTGTTACTTCCGTTTTCAATACCTGAATGTTAATTTCATCTATATTTACCATTTCAAATTTATTCAAAGCACAGTGTTGCCGTGTTGCATTTATTCTATCTAAAAAAGCAGTATTATATCTCCAATCAAGAACACTCATTGTATTCAGAGGTATTTCAACTTCTGGAAAATGCTTTATAAAGGATCTTCCACCTTTATCATCAGCAGCATTGTATTCACCATATTCAAGATAACAGGCCACAAGATTAACAAAAACTTTTCCATCGTCAATCAATGTCATAACTTCAGGGGTAATTTCTGAAAACGAAACTATATTAGCATCTCCCAAAAGTACTCTCTTACCTCTTACAATTTCCTTACCATTCTCATCTACAAGATTGAATTTATAATCATACAATCCAGGAGTTCTTTTCCAAATATTTACAATTTCCCTGTGGAAAAAAGCATTTGTGAAAACATCCTCTCCAGATTTTGTTTTTCGCCTATATACTAATGCACCATTAACATTATAAACATTATTTTCTTTTGAGCTAACAGAATAAACAGGCCACTCTCTTGGTAAATCTTTCCAATCAGATTTATACGCTTCTTTATAACCTTGTATGATTACAGAAATCGTATTTTCATATCTATTACTCAACTTAAAGTTTATTCTGGCATCATAAGTTGCTGTTCTGGTTTCATAATCTAGAGCTGTTCTCTCCAAATTTCCAATTTCAATATCATATATATTAATATTAGACCCATATTTTTCAGCATCAATCAACAAATTTTTCCATTCATCATGAATTGTAAACTCGTTAAACTTCCCAAAACCTGGTTTTCCTGAAAGAATTACATTTTTTAATTTATTATATTTCTCATAAGCTTCCATTTTATTTTCAGGAAGTTCATCTGCACCCATTGCATCATAATATGAACCAAGGGCATAACACCATCTTTTTTGAGCTTCATACTTTTTTGCTTCCGCAATACAGTCTGAATAACTTTTTGCAAAAGTTGTAATCGAACATAATACGCCAATAAAAATAAAAAACAATACTTTCTTCATAATAGGTCTCCAACTATAAATTACTATAATTTATTTTATCATAGTTTTTGATATCCTACTAATAAAAGTTTTTTTTTAATATTCGATGTAAAAATGTTTGGAGATTAAATGAATTAAAGAACCTTACTAAACGTCTTAGCTTTAAAGGTTTCGCTGCCATCTAGTTTGGAGTATTCGGTGTCTTCGTAGAAGGTTAGGCCTAGCTTTTCCATTACTCGCTGGGAGCCTATGTTGCCAATGGCAAAGGTGCCGGCTACGCAATGTACTTCGAAGTTTTCACAGGCCCAGTCTATGATTTTTGACATGGCTTCGGTTACGAGGCCCTTGTTCCAGTAGTCGTATGAGAGGTTGTAGCCTATGCTCCATATATCAAGGTCGGGATGGAAGTAGATTCCGCCACTGCCGATGAGCTCGTCAGTTTCTTTTAAGACAAAGCCAAAGTCTTTTTTGTCATCATCTTTATAAAGAGATTCAAGCCATTCAATACCCTCTTCCTTGTTTTTATAAAGAGGATAAATCATGTACTTATTAACACGAGGATCGCCTGTCCATTTAAAAACGGCATCAAGGTCATCAAGTGTTAATGGACGAAGAATGAGTCTTTCTGTTTCTAAAACTGGAACTGCCATATGGACATTATTTATACAGTTTCACACCGCTTCTGTCAATTGTCTTTTCGCAGGCTTCCCAAAGACCCTGAAGGTATGTTGCACCCAAAGCGCGGTCATACAAACCATAACCTGGCATGGCTTTTTCGCCCCAGATCATGCGGCCATGGTCTGGACGGATAACTCCATCAAAGCCTGTTTCGTAAAGAGTGCGTACAATCTTGAACATATCAAAGGTTCCAGCGCTTGAAAGATGAGCTGATTCCTGGAAGTCCTGAACAGGATCATCAATTGCAGTATTGAACTTTAAGTTACGGATGTGTGCAAAGTGGATGCGACCTGTTGCAGCTTTAATCATTTCGCACAAATCGTTTTTGCGGTTAGTTCCGTATGAACCTGTACAGAAGGTCAAACCGTTATGAGGATTATCAACTGCCTTGAGCATGCGAACAACATTTTCCTGACAGGTGATGATTCTTGGCAAACCAAAAACAGGCCATGCAGGATCATCCGGATGAATTGCCATATCAATATTGTATTTGTCGCACACTGGCATGATTGCTTTTAAGAAATAAACAAGATTATCAAAAAGCTTTTCGTTAGTAATATCCTTGTAAAGCTCGAACAATTCCTTTACGCGGGCCATGCGCTCTGGTTCCCAGCCTGGAAGAATAAAACCGTTTGAATCTTTGTCTATAGATTTAAACATTTCTTCAGGCTTAATTGCGTCTACTGCATTAGAATTATATGCAAGAACAGTTGAACCATCTTCACAAACACGGGCAAGCTCGCTGCGGGTCCAGTCAAAAACAGGCATGAAGTTGTAGCATACCATGTGGATGTCTTCCTGACCCAATCTTTCCAAGGTTTTGATGTAATTTTCTATATATTTATCGCGGTCTCCGCCACCAATTTTAATGTCATCGTGAATGTTTACGCTTTCAATTCCGGCAATTTTAAGACCAGCGGCTTCTACTTCGTTCTTAAGCTTTTTAATAGCGTCAAGTTCCCAAGCATCGCCTGGTACAGAATCATATAAAGTTGTAATTACTCCGTGTACACCTGGTACCTGTCTGATTTGCTGTAAAGTAACTGAATCAAACCCTGTTCCGTACCATCTTAACGTCATTTCCATAGTAAAAAGTCTCCAAAAAAAAATTCATCTCGTCCTTTTTCATAATAACACGAAGGAGGAAAAATCTCAAGAAAAACTTGTATACTAGTGTGCAAGATTGTGAATTTTTAGCAAAAAAGCCTATTTTTTTACGATTGTATACTCAAAAGTGGCATAAGCTGCTGATGGACCGGCATCAAAAACCCAGTTACAAAGCTGATTATAGATTTCTTCGCGGACCTGTGCAGGCAAAATTGATTCCGGTGTAATTTTGATTTCACCACGAGGAACGTTTCCATCGGCTAATACACGGAATTCTATTGTTACAGTTCTATCACTGTCTATTAATGCAGCTGCCTGAGAAGAAAGCTTTATAGCAGGAGTAATCGGATCTCGAAGAACACGAGTTGAACCATCTTTCATCTGCATGCTTATCTGGCCATTTGATGATTTTGAAGTTTTGGCATTTGTAATTGCCTTAAGGCTGTCTCCAGTAGAAGCAGTATATGAAGCTGATTTTATGTTACTCAACGCACTGCTTGTACTGCTTGAAGCAGATGTTGTTGAAGTTGTTTTATTTGTAGTTGATGAAGAACTTGAGCTTGTCTGACGCTGTTCAGAAGTTGAAGTACTTGCGGCAGAACCAGAAACAGAGCTTGAAGTTGTTACCTTTTCTACCTTCTGGCTTACTTGTGGCTGAGTTTCTGTAGTTGAACTGCTATCATCAAACTGTGACCAGTCAAACTCCTTTGGCTTTGATGTAGAAACATTATTAAAATCAAAATCAGAATAATCTGTAGCGTACTCTGTAAACTCTGGTACCTTTGTATATTCTTTTTTTGCTGGCTCTGTTTTCTTAACAGGCTCTGCTTTTTTTTCAGGAGCGGGAGCAGGTTTTGTTTGAGTTTTAGCAGCTGGCTTTGGAGTTTCCTTAGGCGCAGGCGCTGGGGCAACCTCTTCAACCGCAACAGGCACCGGCTCACTCACAACCTCCTGAACAGTTTCCTGTACAACTTCCTGAACTGCAGGCGCTGGCTCTGGAGCGGCCTCCCCTTTATCTGTAGACTTTTCTCTTTCGGAATCTAATTTTTCGGAGCTTAATACAATCTGGATTTCTTTATATTGCTTGTGCTTTGGAGAAAACTTAATAAAGAAGCTTGCAATTATAAAAAGAACCCATAATACAATAGTTATGATAAGGCTTAAAACAAAGCTTGTTTTATGAGGAGAACTGTCTTGTCCAAACAAAGGCTGCTTTATCATTACTAATTATTTCCTTTTTTCTCGCTTGCGGTCCTTAAATTTATTACTGCAAAACCACTTTCGCGGATAATATCAAAAATCTTTACGATTGTTCCGTTTGTTACTTCTGAATCTGCTTCCAGAGAAACAGGGAACTCTTCTTTTTTAAGATCGCCTGTATCGTACTCAACAAGCTCTCGTTTCAAATCATCTGCAGAAACTTCTTTTTCATTAAAAAACAAAAGTCCGTCTGCATCAGCTGTAATTGTAATTCCCTGATATGAAGTGCTTTCGGAAGTATGACTCTGTGGCAGATTCAATTTGATGCCAGGTAATACTGCAAAGGTTGTCGAAACAAGGAAAAAGAGAATCAGCTGAAATACAATATCAATCATAGGAGTCATATCTACATTTGAGCGGATACTTCCCCTTTTGCTTTTCATTCTCATTATCTGATACGTCCTGTGAGCTTTAATACAATAGAAGTTACATGAGCTTCCATTTCAACAATTCTGCGGTTTACGCGTGAAACAAAATAGTTATGGAAAATAACCGATGGAATTGAAACAATAAGACCAGCTACAGTTGTAACAAGTGCTTCGGCAATTGCACCAGCAAGCAACGCAGGATCTCCCATTGAACCACCAGCACCAAGTACACCAAAGGCTTTGATGTTTCCTGTTACTGTTCCCAAAAGTCCGAGCAAAGTTGCGATATTTGCAATTGTTCCAAGCGGTGTTAAGAAATGTTCAAAGCGTGGCACTACAAAATCCATCTCTGCTTCTACAAGATCACGAATATCGCTTTCTTCATAACGGCGGCTGTCTATTGCCTTTTTGATTACCTGAGACATTGGAGTATCTGCCTGAGCACAAGCAGCACCACAAGCTTCGTAATCGCCTACAGCAAGAGAAGCGTTTACATTTGAAATAAGG
>JAEEGH010032317.1_pt1 | contig 10069 bp, 6 predicted proteins | sample 9134181 | NCBI WGS metagenome assembly JAEEGH01 (sample SAMN16246544, study PRJNA631951) | gut metagenome | biome: gut microbiome; feature: rumen; material: DP-attached | host: Bos | place: Iran: Karaj | collected 2018-10 | reverse complement strand
ATCTACTTCGGGTGCGATCACCACGACATCAACCGTTGTCGCCGACTGGTACGTCATGAGTTGGACCGCCTGATGCAGAAACCTCTCAGCAACTCACAACTGGTTGCCGCCAAGCGTCAGCTGAAAGGACAGCTCGCCATTGCCTGCGATAACCGCGAACAGTTTGCCCTTGATTTTGGAAGAAGCTATCTCCACCATGGTCACGAACGCGACCTAGAAACACTATATCGACAAATTGATGCCATTTCTTCTGAAGATCTCCAAGCTATAGCCAACGACCTCTTTGCCGCTGACAACCTGACAACTCTTATATTCGGCAATAATTCCCATTAATGGGACAAAATGTTCGGTCAGGCGTACTTCTGAAGATAATGACGCATGGCTTTACGGGCAGAACCGAGACGGTGCTCCACACTTTTATATCCCTCACCTAATTCACGTGAGATCTCACTGACCTGCATACCATCATAGATATGCAAGCGGTAGATTTCACGGCAATTCTCAGGCAGACGCGCCAACCCATTCTCCATAATCTCTAAGATTTCTTGAATAGAGAGGACTAAGTCTTCTGTAACAACATTACTACAGACACCCTTGATATAATGCTCATAGTGCTCTACGGCCATGTGATGACGAAGATGGTCAACCACCATATTACGCATCATAGTATAGACTAAAGAAGGTAATGTGATTTCAGTGATCATCTTTTTAGAGCACAGCAATTTAAGGAACACGTCCTGTATGATGTCGTCCACCTGACAATTGTCACCAAGACGGCTGCGGACATAACCCCGCAGCTCGTCACGGTGAGAGATGTAATAATTGGTTATCAGCGTCTGATTACTCATTTACAACCTTTTGAATCGTTCCATCCGCATTGTAGTACAAACGCTGGATCTTCAATGAGCGCAGATGAGTGATGTCATTTGAAGGCACACAATCATGATAGCACAGATACCACTGACCCTTGAACTCTACGATAGAGTGATGAGTGGTCCAACCTACTACTGGATCAAGAACCACACCCTGATAACGGAAAGGTCCGTAAGGAGAGTCACCAATAGCATAGCAGAGATAATGGCTGTCACCTGTAGAGTAAGAGAAATAGTACTTACCATTATACTTATGCATCCAAGAGGCCTCGAAGAAACGGTGGGGATCGCCAGCCTTCATGGGCTCACCATTCTCGTCGAGAACCACCACACCACGAGGTGCTTCTGCGAACTGCTGAACATCGTCGCTCATGCGAACCACACAGCTATTGATGGCTGGTGAATCGGCTGTAGTGAAGAGTTCACCTTTGTGGTCAGGTGCTGCACCCAGGTCGATAAGACCGTTTTCATCGCCATATTTGCCATAAATCGGAGCCAGACCATTAGGCAGCGGATGCCACCACTGGAGTTGTCCACCCCAAAGACCTCCGAAGTAACAATAGATCTGTCCGTCATCATCCTTAAACACACAGGGATCGATAGAGAACGAACCACGAATAGGCTTGTCCATTGGCTTGAACGGACCTTCGGGCTTATCAGCCACCGCTACACCAAGACGGAACACACCATCAGAAGCCTTAGCAGAGAAGATCAGATAATACTTGCCATCCTTCTCCACACAGTCGTTGTCCCACATCTGCTTCTCAGCCCAGGGCACATCCTTCACATCGAGAATCACACCATGATCGGTAGCCTCATCGTTTTCTACATCATCCCATGAAAGCACATGATAGTCCTTCATCTGGAAGTGTCCGCCATCATCATCGAAGCACTCACCTGCATCCCAGTCGTGAGAGGGATAGATGTACAGACGACCGTTAAACACATTGGCTGAAGGGTCAGCCATATAATCACTCGGGAACAAATAACGTGGTAATTTTGCCATAATCGTTAATTTTTTAGATTGTTTATTGATATATTATTAGTTATGATTACTGATTCTGCGCCGTGCAGCCAGCTCTGCTTGCATATTCTCATTATATTCTTTTGTGATCGGATAGAAATGGAGTGCTACCACACCAATAGCAAACAGGATGGCTGGAATGATGCTCGACACCAGACGGATACCCTCCAAAGCACTGTCGTTCTGTACAAACACATCGCCAGAGACATAACCGAACATCGAGATGATGATACCTGCGATAGCACCACCAAAGCCCAAGCCTAACTTCAGGGCAAGTACGATGCCCGAGAAGCAGAAGCCCGTAGCACGACGATGACTCTCATATTCTATATGGTCAGCCACATCACCAATCATTGCCCACAACAAAGGGATAGTTGGTGCATAAGCCAGTGAGCGCAAGAAGTTGAGGACAAACAGCAGACTTACATCCGTTGGTGAGGGGATATAGAACAGAGCCGTGAAGAAAGCCGTCAGCGACAGGCAGACGACAAAGGTATTCTTCTTTCCGTATCTGTTTGCCAGATAACGTGACAAGCAGATCACTCCCAAGAACTGCACGACGGCACCCATCATATTGAATACAGAAAATCCTGCAGAATAAGCCTGCTCCTGATCGATTGACAGGCCGAAGAATGTCAGGAACTCATAGAGTGAGCGCTGATCGACATTATGCTGGAAATAGAAATTCATGGCGGAGCCCCACATAGCCAATGTGATAAAGAGCGCAAAGGTCAGTAAGGCCATCGAGTTCCAGGAGATATTCGAAACGGTGTCTTTGATATCCTTTTTGATATTCACTTTCTGGGCTGGTGGCGGCTGGATACGCTCTTTGGTAGAGAAAAACGTCACGCCAAACAGGATCAGGGCGACAGCAGAATACAGCATCACCGTAGCTGTCCATCCTCGCGGCTGGTCTCCACCTCCCAACTGATTCACCAGCGGAAGTGTCAAGCCTTGTACCACAAACTGAGCTATCGTCACCAAGATGAAACGGATGGTGGTGATGCTGGTGCGTTCACGGATATCGCTGGTCATCACACCGCCCAATGAAGTATAAGGTATATTATTAAAGGAATATACGGTCATCAGCAGTACATAAGAGATGGTGGCATAGGTGGCAACCATCCCTTTCTCCTCAATGCCAGGATTGTAGAAGGCAAGCATATAGAAGATACAGAAAGGTATTGCCGTCCAGAGAACCCAAGGACGGAATTTTCCCCAACGGGTCTTGGTACGGTCGGAGAGAATACCTACCAGCGGGTCAACGACAATGGCGGACAGACTACCTATCATCAAAATGCTGCCTGCCACAGCACCATCCAGTCCAAATACATCCGTATAGAACTTCAACTGGAATATCATCATCATCTGGAACACCAGATTAGCAGCAGCATCCCCCATTGAATAGCCGACCTTCTCACCAAATGATACTTTCTGAGTTGCAAAACTCTTCATTTCTTTATTTCTTCTAAATACTGAACAATGATAACTGAGTGCAAAGATAGAGAAAAAATCTTCAAAAGACAATCTCATATGTCACAATTGTTTTTGAAATTGTTTCATTCCGCAAAGAAAAATACATTTTTTACCCGTTTAACCGATATTTTTTAGTATTTTTGCAACGTCAAATCAACAATTATGAGAAAAATCTTATGTATCATTGCGACACTCCTTTGTGTCTCTACTATCGAAGCTAAAGTCAGCCTTGCCCAATTATTCCAATCGGGTATGGTCCTTCAGAGAGGTAAATCCATCCCTGTTTGGGGAAAGGCAGAGACAGGCGAACTGGTTACCATCAGATTCAACAACAAGCAATATGCGACGACAGCCGACCTACAAGGTCATTGGCATATCAACCTGCCGAAGATGAAAGCGGGCGGTCCCTATACTATGACTATAGGCGATATTGTGCTTACTAATATATTAATAGGTGACGTATGGCTTCTCTCCGGACAATCGAACATTGATGTCACAATAGAACGTGTCTATCCGCAATATACCAAAGAGATTGATACCTACGAGAATCCTAATATCCGTCTTTTCCGTGTACAGAACGAGACTGCCGTACAGGGTGTAAAGGATGATATCCGTCCTACATCCATCAATTGGAAACCTGTCAATAAGGAAAATGCCTGGCTATTCTCCGCCGCTGGCTACTTTCTTGGTAAACGGATGTATGAAAAGACCAACGTACCTCAAGGCATTATCGTGAACAGCTGGGGAGGAACACCTATCGAGGCCTGGATCTCTGCCGACTCACTGCGCGAGGACTACCCCCAACTGATTAAGAGAGCGGAGTTCTTTAAGAACGACGACTACGTGAAGGCTCAGGCACAGGCAAATATGCAAGCGGAAAGGCAATGGCAGAAGATACTTAAGAACACCGACCCAGGTATCCAGGAAGACTGGACTGCACTATCATTTGACGACAGCGAGTGGAAGCCCGTGAGCCAGTGGGACACCAAATGGGCCATTTCACCGACAACCCACCGCCCTGTGGTTGGTACACTCTGGCTGCGCCAACATATCACGATCGACAAGGCTCATGCCGGCAAACCAGCTCGCCTGCTGTTAGGAACCCTCTTCGATCAGGACTTCACATATTTGAACGGACAGCAGATCGGCCATACGGGCTATCAGTATCCTCCACGCCGCTATGACATCCCTGAAGGACTGCTACGTGAGGGTGATAACGTGATTACCGTCCGTTTCATCAACAAATACGGCTTAGCACATTTTATTCCTGAAAAGCCCTATCTGATCGCTTTCGGAGAGGACCGTTTCAGTCAGAACCCTATGCCGGCCGACGTGATTCCACTGAGCGAGACCTGGAAGATGCAGCTGGGTGCAGAGATGCCCAACTGTCCAAGTGGCGATATCTCACTGCAGAATATCCCTACCACCCTCTACAATGCTGTGCTCTATCCCTTGGCCCCCTACGCCCTTTCTGGTGTGGTTTGGTATCAGGGTGAGTCGAACACAGGCAATCCTGCTCCCTATGCTGATTACCTGAAGAAGATGATGGGTTGCTGGCGCGACAGCTGGAAGGACCAGAAGATGCCATTCGTCATCGTACAGCTTGCCAACCATGACGGACGTCAGCAGACAGGTTTCCCCTCACCTATCACACCCCAGACATCACCAGTCAAAAGCGGATGGGCTGCTCTCCGCGAGGCTCAGCGCATCACTGCCAAGAATGATCCAAGAGCCGAACTGGCTGTTATCAACGATCTCGGAGAAACCGTTGACATCCACCCGCTCCGTAAGAAGGAAGTGGCAGAACGTATCGGTCTCTGCTTCGATCGCCTTATATATAATAATAAGGTGAACCTCTCACCTGAGGTAATCTCAAGTGAAGTGAAGGACGGAAATATCATTCTCACACTCGACCAGCCCATACAACCTGGCAAACTCAACGAGTTCGAGGTGGCTGGTTCTGATGGCATCTTCCAAAACGCAGAGGCCACTGCCGATGGGAACAACATCACCATCCTCTCACCTCTTACCTCTCAGTCCTTACCGCTGAAAGTGCGCTATGCCTGGAAAGACGACCCGAAGACGGCTAATGTCCGTTCTCTATCAGGGCTCCCCATGTCGTCGTTTGAACTCGAAGTGAAGAAATAACAAGAACCAAATAACAAATATTATCAATTATGGCAACATCTAATGAAAACAAAGGCTTTTATAAGCTTTCTTGGCTCCAGCGCATCGGCTTCGGCTCTGGTGACCTGGCGCAGAATCTGATTTTCCAGACTACATGTATGTATCTGCTGTTCTTCTACACCGACATCTATGGACTCGATGCCGTTGATGTCTCTGTGATGTTCACAGTGGGTAATGTGGCCAATGTGATTTGGGATCCCATCGTAGGTGCCCTCATCGACAAGAACAATCCTAAGTTGGGTAAGTATCGTGCCTACTTGGTATTCGTAGGTATCCCCCTCACGGGCTTTGCCATCCTCTGCTTCTGGAACGGCTTTGCTCCGTCATTGCTCTACGCTTATATCACGTATATCGCCATGACGCTGCTCTACACCTTTATCAACGTGCCTTATGGTGCCCTGAACTCTTCACTCACCCGTGACACCGATGAGATCACTATCCTCACCTCAGTCCGTATGTTCATGGCTAACTGCGGTGGTCTCGCTGTAGGTTCAGGTCTGCCTCTGCTGATCGCCTACTTCACTGATCAGGAGGCCGAGGGTCTGCCAAAGGATCCTGCAGCCTGGTTTACCACCATGACCATCTATGCATGTGTAGGTCTGGCACTGCTGTTCTTCTGCTTCAGCCAGTGTAAGGAGCGCGTGGTGATGGATGCCAGCGAGGCTGCCAACGTGAAGATCAGCGACCTGTGGATGGAGTTCTTCCACAACCGTCCCCTGCGTATCATCGCTTTCTTCTTCATCACCGCCTTCGCCATGATGTCGATCGGTAATGCCGCTGGTGCTTACTTCATCAACAGCAACATGCACGGTTCACCCGACCAGCTCTCTATCTTCATGGGACTTGGTTCTGCACCTTCGTTCATCTTCATGCCTCTTGTTCCTATGATTAAGAAGCTGGTAGGTAAGAAGAATATGTTCTACATCTTCCTCGGCATCGCCATCATCGGTATGGGATTCCTGTATGTAGCGGCTAAGATGGAAGAGCCCAGCATGACGATTGTCTATATCGCTCAGTTCGTGAAGTCAACGGGTGTCATCGTGGCCACTGGTTACATGTGGGCACTGGTGCCTGAGGTGATCTCTTACGGTGAGTATGTTAGCGGCAAGCGTATTGCTGGTATCGTGAACGCCCTGACGGGTATCTTCTTCAAGGCTGGTATGACCTTAGGCAGTGTGGTGGCTCCCGCTATCCTCGCCTACGTATCTTACAATCCTGAGGTGATTGAGCAGACTCCCGAGGCTCAGGAGGGTATCCTCTGGCTCGTATGTGTCATCCCCGCAGCCCTGTTGCTTCTCGCTATGTTTATCATCTCTAAGTACGAACTAACCGACGAGGTGATCGACGATATCAACAAGAAGATTGAGGCCCGCAGCTAAAAGAAGATCTTTATGAAAAGAGGATGCTTTTTGGTAGCCCTGCTCTGTATGACAGTTGCTACTGTCTATGGAGACCCTGTGGAGATACAGGCAGGGAAGACAGACGTGAAGGTGGAGTTCTACACCCCGTCGATCGTTCATATCGTCAAGTCGCCAACTGGTCATCAATATTCCAAACAGAGTCTGGTGGTTATCGCCAGTCCTGAGAATGTCAACGTCACTCAGAAGGGGAACACCCTGATGAGTGACGTTCTCACTGTAAAGGTTGATGCCAAGACGGGGGCCATCACTTTCAGCGCCAAGGGTAAGACCCTGCTTCGTGAGAAGGGAGCCTGCACCTTTGAGCCACGCACGGAGGGACCAGATGCTGGTGCCTATCGTGTAACACAGACCTTTCAGCTTGACAAAGACGAGGCTATCTACGGCTTAGGCACCATCCAGAACGGCAAGATGAACCGTCGGGGGGAACATAAGCTGATGGAGCAGTCGAACTTAGAGGATTTCCAAAGTGTCCTGCAGTCCATCAAGGGCTGGGGTATCTTTTGGGATAACTACTCCCGCACCCAGTTTGACGATGATGCCGCTAAAGGCATGTCGTTCTCTTCAGAGGTGGGCGATTGCGAAGACTATTACTTCATGTACGGCGGATCTGCCGATGGTGTCATTGCCCAGATGCGCCACCTCTCTGGTGATGTGCCGATGTTCCCGCTCTGGACCTACGGCTTCTGGCAGTGCAAGGAGCGTTATAAGAGTGCCCAGGAGCTCTTAGGTGTCGTTGATCAGTACCGCCAGTTGCAGGTGCCACTCGATGGTATCATCCAGGACTGGCAGTACTGGGGCTCCAACTATCTGTGGAACGCGATGGACTTCCTGACGGAAGAATATGCCGACGGACAGAAGATGATCGATGAGGTACACCAGAAGAACGCCCACTTTATGATCTCCATCTGGGCGAGTTTTGGTCCGAAGACCAAGGCCTATCGTCAGCTCGATGAGAAAGGACTGCTCTTCGACTTTGCCACATGGCCCCAGAGCGGACTGACTTTCTGGCCCCCACGCCTGGACTATCCCTCTGGTGTGCGTGTCTATGACGCTTTCTCACCTGTGGCTCGTGACATCTACTGGCAAAACCTGAAGAACCTGTTTGATAAGGGTGTCGATGGCTGGTGGATGGACTCTACTGATCCCGATTTCTTTGATCCGAAGGAGGCTGACTACGATCACAAGGCTGGCAACGGCACCTGGCGCTCCTTGCGTAATGCCTTCCCATTGGAGACAGTTCGTGGTGTCTATCAAGCTCAGCGCAAGGAGTCCGAACAGAAACGTGTGTTCATCATGACACGTTCGGCCTTTGCAGGACAGCAGCATTACGGCTCGAATATGTGGAGTGGCGATGTGGCCTCCTCTTGGGATATGTTGCGCAAGCAGCTACCTGCCGGACTGAGTTACTCGCTGACAGGTAATCCGAACTTCAATACCGACATCGGCGGTTTCTTCTGCGGTTCCTATAACACCCAGGGAAGTGGTTCTGCACCCAAGAACCCTCAGTATCAGGAGCTCTATGTGCGTTGGATGCAGTATGCCCTCTTCTGTCCCATCTTCCGCAGTCATGGTGCCGATGCCCCACGAGAGATCTGGCAGTTTGGTAAGAAAGGCGAGCCCGTCTATGACGCCATCGAGAAGATGATCCGTCTGCGCTATCGTCTCATACCTTATTTATATAGTACAGCCTGGCATGTCACCAGCAAAAACGGGAGCTATCTCCGTCCGCTGTTCAGCGACTTCGCTCAGGACAAGCGTGTCTGGGACATGACCGATGAGTTTATGTTTGGTCGCTCTATCCTGGCTGCGCCTGTGGTGGAAGCCCAGTTTACTGAGGAACAGATCATCAAGGAAGATGCGATGACAGGCTGGGACAAGAAGGAAGTAAAGGCCCAACAGGCGAATCGTGTTGACTGGTCTGCCTCGAAGACTGCCACCAAATACCTGCCGAAGGGCACCCTCTGGTATGACTTCTGGACTAATCAGCAGTACAAGGGTGGACAGACCATTACGTTCCAAACTCCACTCGACCTTGTGCCGATGTTTGTACGTGCTGGCAGCATCCTGCCCCTCGCCCCCGAGATGCAGTATGTAGGCGAGAAGCCTTGGGATCAGCTTGAGATCCGTGTCTATCCTGGTGCCGACGGCTCTTTCCTCCTCTATGAAGATGAGGGCGACAGCTATCAGTATGAGAAGGGGGCCTACGCCACCATCGCCTTCCAGTGGCATAACGCCACAAACACGCTGACGATTGGTGAGCAGCAAGGCAGATATCCTGGTATGCTGAAGTCACGCCAGTTCGTCATCGTCCTACCAGATGGCACCATCAAGACCGTTGATTACAAAGGTCAACAGACAAATATCTCCCTTTAAATAATCAGAGCCAATTTTTTTGAGAAATAAAAGCCCCGTCAAAAATGACGGGGCTTGCTTGGGTTTGGTGAATTCTCGAGTCGGGCTCCCATTTCTAGGAAAGCTGCCCAACTTAACGAGCCTGGAGTTATAAGGTTCATAATTAGGTAATATATTTAGTTTGGTTAACAAATTTGACCCCCCGCCGATAAACGGGGGATCATTTTATAGGTATTAGATTTGATACTGCAACATCACGAAGGAGTAAGGTGCGATATCGAGCGAGAACTTCTTCTGGGCCTTCACCTGCTCTGTCTTCGGAGCGATCGGCTGAGCTTCGAAGTTGTTCTCATCATTCGGCTGTCCTGCAAGCACCGTCTTGGTAGCCATCTTCTTCACTCCGAAACGGCTCAGGTCGATATTGGCTTTCTTGGCCTCAGCACTGGCATTACAGATCTTCACGAAGAGCTGACGCGTCTTGGTATTCAGAATCACGCTCTGACCGTAGTGCACGTTCTCCATTGGCTGGATAGCATCGGCGGCATCACCTTCGAACTTCACGCAGTCGCCATACCAGTAGTTACCTGATGACAGTCCAAAGAGTTGCTGTACATAGTAACTGCAGGTGAGGTAAGGACGCTCGTTGTCGTAGTAGATCATATCAGGATTCCACTGGGTGCCGTCCTTGCGGGCGAAGAGAGGGGCATAAGAGGTCATGCTGACCACATCTCCATTGC
>JAEEGH010032315.1_pt1 | contig 10070 bp, 16 predicted proteins | sample 9134181 | NCBI WGS metagenome assembly JAEEGH01 (sample SAMN16246544, study PRJNA631951) | gut metagenome | biome: gut microbiome; feature: rumen; material: DP-attached | host: Bos | place: Iran: Karaj | collected 2018-10 | reverse complement strand
ACTCCTTTATCTCAGAAAGATGAAACGCATATACTTGACTATCAATATGAAGGTCTGTCTCTTTACCGTTTACTATGTCTATTTCTGAAATTTTGGCTGTCATATATTGCTTTGTGTATCCTAATCGCAGTATACAAATCGGTTTTTCACCTGGGGCTAGAGAAATAAGTGCATTATATACTCTTGTCCTCCAGTACTCGGTAAACTCTCTGTATTCCACAGTCTTTTCCCCAGATTTAATCTTCTCATACCATTTCTTTTTAAGAATAAAAGTAAGCATTATGCATTCTCCTCTTTATCCGGGATTATCTGATATTTCCAGTTGTCGTCGCATAAAATCCGGCATAACAGAACCATTATTTCACCGTAGCATAAGTCTTTACATTCTACGGATTCTTTGTCATCGCTGCTTATGAATTTCAATGTCATTTGCTCTGTTCTCCTTTTGCTTTTGCCTGGTAGATTTTGTGCTGAAGTTTTGCCAGGATAACAGCGGTTTCTGTTTGTTCTGCAGATTCGGATCTAAGTTTCTGGTGGTTCAGGATTGCGTTTTCTGCTTTTGTAATGCACATCAGATTTTCAATGCTGCAGTTGTAATGGTCACCATCCTTAAAGCTTATCATGCAGCCTTCAGGAACTTTACCATTGTATTTTTCCCATTCCATAATGTGTTTGAAACGCCACTGTTTAGGTTCTGCAATTTTAATTTTCAGATAGCCATCTGTTGTCATAACTTCAGTTCCGACAGGAACGTGATTGTGTGGTATCTGACCTTTCTTGAACCATCCTTTTTCAGATCCAGGAGCACAATATCCTTTCTTGCCTTTGTTGGCTGGAACATGTCCTTTTTCAAAATGTCCTGTAAGTCCTGAAACAAGATGCATTCTGGCACGCAATCCTTTTATGCCTTTTGCTGTGTAGTCTGTGCCAAAGGTTGAGTTCAAAAGCTCCGTAATTTCCCTGGCTGATTTCCCGGCATTGTTTTTTATGAGAAACTCACGTACATATTCTGGATAGCGTTCTTCTTTCATTTTGTACCTCCAAGAAGCTTCTGTCGTTGTGCTGATTCAACAGAACTGTCTTTGATTGCCAGGAGAGCTGGCATATCTTTATTTACAAGTCCGCAATTTTCCATAGTCTTTATTGCCTGAATCTGTGTATTTGCAACCTTTAGAATCTGAGAAGAAACGGAGCTTATTGCCCTTGCTTTTTTCAGCGTTTTTTCAAGTTGCTGCGGATCTTTTTCCAGGTCGTCATCTTCCAATTCTTCAAGCATTGCAAAAAGATGATTATTCAAATCTGCAAGATTGTTTTTCATTTGGTTTTCCTTCTGCGCTATGCAGTTTTCTTTTCTTCCGGTTCTCTGTGCGGAAGTGTTTTTAAGTATGTGTAAAAGGCTGCTTCGACATCCTCGGCGGGGTCTATGAGGTATTCGGCAAGACTCCACCAGGGGATGCGGATGATTGTGTCGCGGATTACTACGCAGTCGAGGCGGTAGTAGTTCAGAAGCGTCTGAATCTCGTCGTAGGTAATACGGAGCATTGCACAGACTTCTTTTGCGCGGTACATGTAACGGGCACCGAGTTGTGCGTTGCGGATTATGCGGCGGATCAGGCGGTCCTTTTCTTCTGCATTGAGCGGAGGCTGTGACATTTCCTCTTTGGTAAAAAGGCACTCCGATTTTTCCTTGCGGCGGGATGGCTTTTTTTCGGGAGTAATGGCGCAAAGCTCCGGCTCTTTTTCTGCAGTCTGGACTTCGTGAGTATCGAACATTTCATCTTCTGAAAACAGCCAGCCTTGAGTCATTTTGCGGTGCGCTCCTTGCGTTCCACGTTTGTGAGAAATGCCATGATGCGGCGAAGCTCGGAGTTGTCGCAGTGTCTGTAATTGTCTTTGTTGAACTTTGATTTTGCAAAGCTGTCGAGACGGTCGTGCCAATCGTTACCCAGAACCTTCTGGGCTCGTACTGTTACTGCATCAGCAAGAGACGGTTTTTCCCAGCGAGGATAAAAGCTGAATGTTTCCTTTCCCTGCTTGGTGAGAACAGCATTAAGGTCGGAAAAGACAGCATTCAATTCTTTCATTGTGCAGTCGGAACAGCTTTGTTTTCCTGATGCACTGCTAACAATAGCTCTGTAGCTTTCATCATCAAGTGCTGCAGCAGTTTTCTGAGCGTGAATTAAGCTGATTAAGCGACTTCTGTTTGTTCTGTTTTGCATAATGCATCCTCCTTTGCAAGTTTTGCTGAAAGAGCCGGCTGTTTTTTGTATCCAAAATCCCAGCCACGTCTATAAGCTTTTCTGATTTCATCTGCAATGTATTCAAGATGATTTTCTTTTATGTAATTCTCGCAGTCCATAAAAGCGCTGTTCTTTGCAGGCTTTAGTCTCCTGATTTTATTCATGCAAGCCTCCTACGCAGCGCAAAGCTTGTCTAGCATGTTGTCTGTAATGGTGACAAGGCCGCTGGCTTTTGCCATCTTGCTGATTGCGATTGAATCGTTGACGATAGAACGGAAGCCTCCCTGGGCATGGCGTACAAGTCTGTCTGCAGTATCTGGTGTAATGTCGATTCCTGCAGCTTCGTGGTAGTAGGCGGCAACATCTACAGCATGAGCACGTTCAAACAGAACAATTGGATTCCTGATTCTGCTTCTAAGGCGCGGGATTCTGTCTGTTTTTGTTTTGAGCCCTTCCTCTCCTACGAGAAGGAACGGAAGCTGACAGCGTTCGTTTACGGCACGGATTATTTCAAGGTAGCGGACAGGAAGCTTGTCTGCTTCATCAATGATTACAAGTCTTCTTGTGTACTTGCAGTATTCTTCCAGGATAGTCAGACACTCGCCAAAGCTGTGTGGTCTTGTGTGTGCCACTGATTCGCAGATGTCACGCATAAGCTGTGTCTTTGTTGACCCGTCTACAAAAAGAACGTAAGCTGCATTCTGATTTTCCTGGACGTACCATTTTGCTGAGTGTGTTTTTCCGCGTTCAGCAGTACCAATTGCCATTCCGATTGAAGAAGACATTGTTCCGTTTGGATCAGACAAATCATCTGCAAGTGCTTTGAAGCGTGAAACGCTTGGAGTAAGCACCAGCACGTCTGTATCAATTGCAATACCTTGTGGTATACTGTTTGTGTAGCCCGCATTCTTGAGGCGCTCGATATACTCAAGTTCTTTTTCTTGCCAGTTTGGGTAGTTATGTTGGCAGATTTTGACGATTTGAGATTTATCAACACCGATGATGCGGGCTGCTTCCTGCATGGAAAGTCTGTTGTTTTCAATCCAAGTTCTTAATTCCATAATTCTTTCTCCTATCTGTTAAACTTGTCTCTGACATAAGACGAAAAGTAGTTTTCTTCGCTTGTGGTCATTTTGCTTTCGTATTCAAACTTGAAGTCCATTTCTTCATGGCTTAAATGTTCGCCTGAATAGAACTGGTTCAAGATGTATTCGTAACGCTCGCGGTCGGTGTAGAATACCGGTTTACCGTGGGCACGAAGTACGTTTTCGTTTCCGATTCGTGCAGCAAGAGTTTCCAGGAAATCTTCCTGTGAAAGGTTCTCTTCGCGGCGGTTGTAAGATTGTGGCATTGTTCCAAAATCTTCTTTCCGTCTGCTTACTGCAAGTGGAATGTCGCGTACTTCTTCTTTTTCCATATCAGCTTTTTTTATAACAGTTGTCGGAATTACTGTTTCCGGCTTTGTATATTCAAGCTGATTCTGCATTGCTTTTTCTGCAAGTTCTTCTGCAGTGTGAAGTTCTGTAAACTTCTGCGGCTCAGAAAGAACACGCACGTTCTTGTTCTGTGTAGCAGTTTTAAACGCTTCCTGAACGGTGCGCATATTGCGTTTTTTCCATTCAAGCTGCTCAATCATTTCCTGGTCATCAAGCATGTCAATCTTCTTTACAGGACGGAGCGCAATAGCGTGATTTGTTCCTGGTTCAATTGCAAATACACCAAGGTCAAGATTTTCCGGATCGTAGCGGATTTCTATCTTCTGGCGGTTGTATGCAATAAGGGTTCCGCGGTTCTGCAGAATCATTTCCTGTGTCAAATCTGGGCCGATGTACTCAGTTCCGTTCAGTTCAATTCTGTCGCCTTTTACCTGGCGCAATGTACTTTCCATGAAAAGATAAGCTTCATCACGCGGATCTATGAAGGTAGGCATCCAGCCGTCGCGCTTGTACTCTTCGAGCTTTTCTTTTGGAGAACAGCCGAGTGAAGAATGAACGCGGTTTTCGTAGATGTCGATTGCCTTAACAACCTGATGAATGAACTCGTCGTAAGAAAGGATGTAGCCGTTCTGCTTTTGCCATTCCAGACGTTTTGTTGCCTGTTCTTCTTCTGGTGCAGAAATTGCCAATCCTTTTACAAGACCCGGCAGACACTGGTCACGCAGAATCTGTTCAAGTGTGTTGAAGAAACGCTCGATTGGTTTTGTCTTTGCGTTCTTTACTCGGGCAAAGATTCGGCGGTGCTGCTTTTCCCATTCAGCTTTTGTTGGAACTACGTCTACAACAAGACCTTCTGTATCTTCTACGATGTAACGTCCATTGTCGGCATGGTACAAATCTGCTTCATCCAGGAAACGTACTCCGTAGTTCTGCAGGCGTTCTACAATCTGGTCTGCAAGCTTTGATTTTTCGCTTGAACCGTTATCGTTGTAGGTGCTTTCAAACTTACCGAATCTTTTGATTCCCATTCGCAGGGCACGTGTTACGGTGTAAGTGTTATAAGCAATATCAAAGCTGATTCCGTAAACAAGACGTGTTGCCATATCAAGCCAGAGATAACATTCTGCCCTGATGTACATATCCTTTTTGCCTGTAGCATTTGGATTAAGACACCAGAAGTCAAAGATATGCTGGTCTCCAACTATCAGCTGGAAAGGTAAAAGTTTTGAAAGGTCACGGCTGATGTAGAACATATTATCCAAAGCTCGCTGACCGCCTTTTGCAAGAAGCTTCATTGCGGGGCTGATGTTTCGGGCGTGAACGTATGCACTTGCTTCGCTTCCAATCTGCCAGCCCTGTCGTTGAGCTTCTGCCTTTGTGTTGTTGTAAGCATTGCGTACAGTACATCCGCCTACCTGCTGAATAGCGGCAAGCATGAAGTTTGTAAAGAAACTAAGAGCTTCGTCACTCCAGGCGTAAACGTGGCGGCCCTGTCTTCCTTCCGGAAGGGCAAACATAGAACCGTTTTCCATTTTGCGGATATAACGCTGAACAGTAGGAACAGAAATGTTGAACTGCGTTGCAATCTGCTCATAGGCTCTTGCCTTTGAGATAAGCGGACTGCGTTTGCGGAATGCATCATACACAGCGGCGCGCAGAGGATACTTTTTATCTGTCACAGGTGCAAAGGTTCTGACAGTTCCGCTCATTCATCAACTCCCGTAAAAGCATTAAGCTCTCTGTCTGTTTCTGCAATCTCGTTTACCAATTCGCGCACACGTAAGCCGATATTACACACAGCTGCAAGGCGGGTTGCCGGATTTTCAATGCTTGTAAGAAAATCTGACAAAGCACCAAAGATGTTCAGCTGAGCTTCGTACTGGTCGCGGTTTTCAAGATTGATTTTAGTGTACTGTCTGCCGTTATGAAGAAGAGTTTTAGCAAAGTAGTCATCATCTCCCCAGTTGAGCTTGATTTTCTTCTTTCCCCAGGTGCGGGCAAGTTCTGCAGCACGTTCATTTGCCTTGCGAATTTTGTAAACACGTTCGTGCTCATTGGTCCAGCCGGCAAGACGTTCTCCAGTAGCCATTGCGTGTGCAATAAGATGTTCAAACTCTGCATCTATTTGTGGCAATGCAGGATTTGCACTCTTTGCATTTTCAAGCGCATACTCTTCCGGTGTAAGAACTCTGTCGTTTGCTGCATCGTAAAGTTTGAGCCAGAGGTAAGCTGTCTTTTTTGAAAGACCAACAAGTTCAAGAAAATCGCAAAAGCCGAAGGTTTGAGCATCTTCACTGCGGCGGTCTCCTCCTCTCTGGGCAAGAGCTTCGTGTGCAATCCAAAGATCGCGGGCAACATCCAGGCTTACACTTTTGAGCTGTTCAACTTTTGGTCTGAGGGCCTGTACCGCACTGTTCATATCCCACGAATCAATTTCGCGGCGGAAAGGAAAAGCCTGTTCTGGTGTAAGTGTGCTATTTTTTTGTACTAGACTGTTCATTCAAAAACTCCTTTGTCAGCTGGAGCTGACATCCAGATAGCTCCAGCCCGATTATTTCAGACTGCTGCTTTGAGAAGTTCTTGATTGACTTCTTCTTTTTTTGTTTCACAGAAGAACTGGTCCTCTGTAATTTTCTGTGCCTGAATTGCAAGACGAGCTTCGTCCGAAAGTTCGCCGATTGCCTTTTTCTGAAGCTTTTCTTCAACCTTGATGCAGACTTCAAGTTTTGCAATTTCTTCCTTGAGCTGAGCCTTAACAGTGCGGTCTGCTTCTGCCTTCATTTCCTCAGTCTTACGCTCAATAAGCTTGTGCAAAAGCTCGCCTGTAACTTTCTTAACGCTTACCTTTGTGCTCTGGCGGTAACCAAATGTACCGTTTTCAAGCTCAATAGATTTTGCTTTTTTGAAAAGCTCGTCCTTGTTGTAGTCTGCGTATGCCTGAACCTTTGCAACAGCCGCCTGAATGGAGTTGCGATATTTCTCTCCGTCCTTTGCAGCCTTTTCACGGATTTTGGCAATCTGAACATCTGCGGCAGAATCAATCTTATAGATTTCGTTTTCTGCATTCCTGATTTCGGTGAGAGCCTGTTCTACATCTTCAAGACTCTCAACTTTTGAACCTTCTGGCTTATACCTGTTTGCCATAGTTTTCTCCTTTCACAGATTTCTATTCTGTGTTATAATTTATTTACTTAGTTGATGAATCACGCGGCGGGCTTGCCGTCATCGTGATTCCCATTGTCAGCCGGATTGCGTGTTGCAGCATGCTTTCCGGCTTTTTTGTTTTTGTCACGGTAACTGATGTAAGCGTTTCGCCAGAATCTGTACAAAGGACTGTTCCAGAACCGCTGACACATTTCATTCAACCAGCGGAGCTTCTTCTCGCGTGTGAGGCTTGGAAGATTCTCCACAAGCTGACCTTCTACATAGATTTCCATTTTCCCCTCCAAGGTTTTCTATGTCCTGGCATATTTCAGCCGGGCTTTTATACTTTGCAAGAAGTAGAAGTCCGTAGACCGCCACATACTGCAAGCCAACATAAGACATGTTCTTGACCGCATAAAGGATTTTTTCCGGGTTCAAGTCCCTGTCTTCACTTTCCATGTACGGTGGTTTTCTACCGTTTTTCCAAAGTGTTATGATTTTTGCTCCACCTCCTTTACTCTCTGCATTACAAGCAGAAAAGTATTTGCAATTTCTGCGAGGGCTTTTTCTGCGCTCGCTTGTGGTGCAATAAGCCTGTGTCCCATAAACTTTTTACCGTGGTAAACACTCACGCTAAAAAGCCCGTGTTCAACAGAACACCCGTTTGATCCGTAGCCCGGCTCATTGTACCTAAGGTCCCACCCTTCAAAATTGCCCGAAACAAGAGCTTCCATTTCCTGGCAGACTCTTGCCTTGCGCATGGCATCTTCTGTGACCGTTACAGATGGTCGCAGCTTCTTTTTGTATTTCCTTGCAGCTTTGACAAGCTTTTCTATGTCCGGCTCTTTATCGTCCTGCTGCAGGTGTTTTTCTGCCAGGTAAGCACGTTCGTTTATCATGCGGCTTTCTCCCTCAGTTCGGTAACCATGTCGTTCCAGCTTTTGTAGCCCAGGCGGGATGCAACCGCACGTTCTATGCGCTGGCTGTGTGATTTGCCGGAAAGAACGTTGCTTACGGATACTGGTGTACAACCAACTTCCAACGCTATGTCTGCGCTTGATGTTCCCATGCACTTCAATCTGTACTTGATGTACAAGCCCTGTTCGGGTGTGATTTTTTTTGATGCACGAGCAAGAGCTTTGGCTTTATTCTCTGCCATTTTCTGTGCGATGAATTCCCTGAGTTCTTCATCAGTCATTGGCTTAAGGTTTTTCACTCTTCTTTTCCTCCTTTTTTGTCGATATTCTGATTAACTAACAAATTAGTTAGCGTTGTTTCCTTGGAAACTCTGCAAGCTAACTAATTAGCTTTACAATCTAATCTTATGCTAAAAAATTAGCATTGTCAAGCGAAAATATTAGAACAAGGAAAAAATTATGTACGAAGATTTGATTGAGAGAGTAAAGCATGCTTTTCATATTCACACGGATGTTGAATTGCAAAAACTTATAGGTGCTGGAAATGGGTATCTCAATAAGCTTAAAAGTGGAAACAATACTCATCCAGAACTCTTGTTAAATTGGTTAAAAGAAAAGGGGCTTGATGAAGAGTATTTTCTAAATGGGAAAGCAACCCCCTTGGAAAAGAACAAGGGGCCAATGATAGAAGTACACTCTATCCCTCTGTTAAGACAAGAAGTTTCTTGTGGTCCTGGTGTATCATGGGACAATGAGGACAATATTGAACGATACATTGAGCCTATCGGTATTTTGCCATGCTTGAAATATGAAAAAATATATGCATTCAGAGCAAAAGGAATATCTATGATTGGAGCAGGAATCTGTGATGGAGATATTCTTTTTTTCAACGGAAGTCATGACCAACAAATAAAAGATGGTATTTATGTATTTGGTCTTGAAGGAGCCGCATATTGTAAACTGTTGCGTTTTGAACCACTGGAAAACAAGGTGCTTATTTACTCTGTTCATCGGCAAGATTTACGCGAAGCAGAGCTTATTCGCACAATAGATGCCGATAAAGATGACTTTAAGATTTTTGGAAGAGTATTAGCTTGGTTACATGAAAATACAGTATTAAGAGGACTTTGATTCTGTGATGCGTTAGGGATTGTAGGGGCGCGAAGCGTTGCCGTAGGCAATGGAGCGATAGCGGAACCCCGAAAAGCCCGACCACAGCTTGCGGTGGGAACGCCCAAATTATAAAAAACGACATAGACGTTATGGCGCACATTGCGGAATCGCTGTACCTTGTGCGAGGGGTTGTGTCGAGATTGGGGATGTAGTAATAATTTTAGATATAAATTTTAGGAGGTTTATATGCCATTATTTCTTGCTACTAGAGCTTCTGCTTCATCAGGATTTGCTTCAATCGGAGTTGTTTTTATTCTTCTTGTTGTCATTTTTGTTTTTCTTTTCATCGTTGCACTCATTGGTTGTCTCTTCAGAACTGCAAAAGCAACGGAAAAAACACACGAAACTTTGGAACGCATTCTGAAGATTGTGGATGCGGTTGCCAGAAAAGAACATCCAGAGCTATACGGAAAATCTTCTGAAGAAGCCGAAACAAAAACTTCTGAAGAACAGAATTCCTGAATCGTGAGTCTCTGCACATTGCTCTGCAACGGATAACGTGCGGGGCAATGTGTAGACGAATTATAATAAAAAATGATATATTTTTTACACGTTTCGTTAAAAACGTGCTATAATAATAATTACGGTCGGTAAACTATCGGCTAAGATATTCTCCGTTGGCTGCAGGAGAGTATGAAAATCTACGCAATAGCGTAGTAGGAGAAATGCCTTTTTAAGGAGGCAGAAATGATGAAAACTTACGAATCAACATTAAAATCAGTAAGGGAGTCTATTAACAAAAATTCTTTCAGCTTTCCTGTTCATAATGAACTTGATTACACAGGAGTTGGTTTTGGATATAACTTAAAAGAAGCATATCCTAAAACTATGGAAGAAGCTGAAAAAGACATGCAAACACTTAATTTTGACAAACTGGTAAGTGAGATTTTTTAATGAATTATACATCATATGAAGAGTTACACATTCTTATCAAGAGTGTTCTTGATGATAATTATGCTGTAGCCGCTGCAAACATTGTCTATCTTGAAGAATTAACAAAAAAAAGTTATGTGATTTACATGACTCAATTTAGGGATATTCTCACACATTTGTCTCATATTTATGAATTGGAAAATCTTTTTGACGACAAAACAAAGGCATCTGTTCTGGCTCAGTTAGAACGGATAAAAGGGCACCTGGAAAGAATTGTAATTGATTCA
>JAEEGH010032309.1_pt1 | contig 10070 bp, 9 predicted proteins | sample 9134181 | NCBI WGS metagenome assembly JAEEGH01 (sample SAMN16246544, study PRJNA631951) | gut metagenome | biome: gut microbiome; feature: rumen; material: DP-attached | host: Bos | place: Iran: Karaj | collected 2018-10 | reverse complement strand
ATGTCTGTACTGTTTCTTTCTTATATGTAGTTTTACCTTCCTCTGTAACCTCTGGTTCTGCACCCTCTTCTACTGGTTCTACATCCTCAAGCTCTGCTGCCTTTACAGTGATTGCTGGGAAGATGAGATTGAATGCACCATCTATAACTTCTTCTATAATAGTAGGTTCTTCTGCTGGTGCAGGAGCTGGTGTAGCTTCAACTGGAGCTTGCTCTAGTGGAGTTGCCTCTACAGGTACTTCTACTGGCTGCTCTGCAGGAGCTGGCTCAGTTTCTTCTACTGCAGGTGTCTCTTCAGCGGCTGGCTCTACTTCTTGTACTACTGGCTCCTCTTCTAATGTAGGAACCTCTTCTGCTGGGATTTCATCCACTGGAGTCTCTTCAACTGGTTCCTCAGCTTCTGGTACTTCTTCAACCGGAACCTCCTCAACTGGTGTCTCTTCAACAACTTCAACTAATATTTCTTCATATGTATCTATAGTAGCTTCGAGAGTATTTGGGAAATTAATGGAATCCACAGTATCGCCAACATATAGTTTTTGAACTGCAATGCTTTCGTCTAGATTAATTTTTGATATTACAGGATTTGTGCCTGATTCGCTTGCATAAGAAACAAGAGTATTCATCCTTGTTGTAAATAACATGCAACCAACCACTGTCAAGGATAATACTCGTTTAAAAAAGCTCAGAGGCGAAACTGGAAAATATCCCAAATTTGCCCTCTGAGCTTTACTTCTAATGTTATTAAATTCAACACTTCCATCCTGTGAATGGATTGCTCTTATAAATCTGTTTTTTGCTCCCATAATCTGCACTCCTCTCAACTACCACATAGGTATAACCGTAGTAATTATTGTAATAAGTATATCGACAGATTATGGTTATATTTTGTTATAATTTTGAAAAATATACGAAATCTATAACACTTTATAATGCAATTGCAGTTTCAAGAGCAAGCTTCATCATCTCTGTAAATGACTTCTGACGGTCCTCTGCAGGGATTTCCTCATGAGTAACGAAAGAATCAGAGATTGTAAGCATACATGTAGCGTTCTTTCCAAGCATGTTTGCGTTGTTGAAAAGTGCGAAGCTTTCCATCTCTACGCAGTCACACTGGCAACGCTCTTTAACTGCCTGCCATCCGCCCATCTCTGGTGCTGTATAGAACTGATCTGCAGAGTGTACCTTTGCAACCTTTGCATCAATACCAAGCTCCTTAGCCTTTGCAATAGCGATATCGTTGATCTTCTTGCTTGGGTAAAGAGTCTTCTCCTCTACGCCATTTGTGTACTTAGCAAATGTGCTGTCTGAATATGCGCTCTCAGAAATAACTACATCAAGAACGTTAAGCTTGTCTGTGTAGCTTCCTGCAGAACCGATACGGATGATATTTTCTACATCATAGAAAGCATAAAGCTCGTATGAGTAGATACCGATTGAAGGCATACCCATACCACTTGCCATTACAGATACTGGTACTCCCTTGTATGTTCCTGTGAAACCAAGGCAGTTACGAACTGTATTAACACATTTTACATCCTCTAAGAAATTTTCTGCTACAAACTTTGCTCGTAATGGATCGCCTGGCATAAGTACTGTCTTGGCGAAATCCCCTTTTTTCGCTTCATTATGTGGTGTTGCCATAAAACAAACCTCCTTTATTAATTATAATTATAGAAATAATGGGCATTTATAACTGTACCCGAAGTTCTATCTAAAAAGCCTGATTGCCCAGCCGCTACTTGCGATTCGTGCAAGCTCTGAGCATATGAATAAGTACAGAAGAATAAAGCATCTGTATTTGTATTTCCTGCAATCGCCTGTGCTGCAGCATATTGGCAGGCACTGTTTGGTCCCTCCGCAAGAATCATAGCCACACGCCCAGATGTAACTGGTGCAAACTGTCCAGATGCATATATTACACCTGAAACTGTGTTAGGGAACTTTGAGCTGGCCACGCGGTTCATAACAACAGAACCAACCGCCAAACGTCCTGCATCTCCCTGATTTGCAGCTTCTGCCTGAATAAGAGCAGCAAGGATAAGTGTTTCCTCATCTGTAGTGGTGTAGCCACCTGTATAGCCACCGTGCTCACCTGCAAGCTTTTCAGCCAGTGCAACCTGAGCAGCCTGATATTGCTGCTGAATTTTTTCCTCGTATGCCTTTGCTTCTTCTAACTGTTTTTCCAATTCTGCAATAGCCGCTTCTGTAAGCTCTATCTGAGAATTGGTAGTATTTAGTGCTGAAGTGGTACTGCTTACAAGTGTACCAAGCTCCGACCTCTTGCTCTGAAGAGTGTCTTGATATGCTGTAAGCTCGTCATTTTTAGTCTCTATAGCTGATTTGGTATCTTCCAATTCCTGCTGTGTCTCTTCGTATTTTTCTATGGCATCCTGATCATAAGCTGTAATCTGTGCCATATATTCAAGACGTTGTAAAAACTCCGCAATAGACCCGCTTTCCAAAAAATTAACTAGCGTGTTTGTAGATTTGTTTTCATACATATATTGAATGCGCGCCTTCATCGCTTCCTTTTGTGTGTCCAAGGAAGCCTGTGTTGTTTCAAGCTGCTCATTCAATGTTTCGATATCTGCTTCTACAAGTGCTATGTTTTCTTCGGTCTCAGAAATTTCACCTGAAACGGTGGTAATCTGTGTGTTTAAATCACTGATTTGTCCACTAAGTGAATCTGCCTGGTCCTCAAGCTGTCCCTTTGCATCCTCTACCTGTTGCTTTGCATTGTTGATATCATCAACCGCCTGCGAGGCATTTTCCGATTCTTGCTTTAATCGGTCTACTTCTGATTGTGAAGCTCTGGCAGATGTACTACAAAGGCACAAACTAACCACTAAAAGCAGTGCTAAACTCCCTTTTAGCTTTTTCATTAATTTCTCCTACAAAATATATTATCTGCAAGAACTGCTGATTGACTCTACCGCTACTGCTCCACCACGAGTGACTTCAATTTTCTTAAATCGTGATTTGAGTAGTTCTATAATCTCATTGTTCTTGCGCTCTGTCAACATACACTCAAAGAGTACTGAATCAGCGCCAATATCGACGATTTTAACGCTTCCTCCCTGATTGAATACGTTGGCTATTTGAAATGCTTCGGTCTTAGACTCGCTATTGAGCCCGTTTACCCTAGCATAAAGAATTTCTTTCATGTGAATTGACATGGTAGTCAAATCTATTACTTTTATGACCTCAACCATTGCATTAAGCTGTTTTTTAATCTGCTCAAATGTGGCATCGTCAGCTTTAACTGAAATGGTCATTCTAGAAACATCTTCTCTTTCTGTCGTACCAACAGTTAGAGTTTGAAGGTTGTAGGACTTTGCTGAAAACAATCCTGAAACCTTTGCCAAAACACCAACCTGATTTTCTACATATAATGCAATCCATCTGTTCTTCATATTGTTAGCCCCTCTACATCTACTTCAAAATCATTTCACTAAGTGGTGTGCCACTTTTAACCATTGGTAATACTAAATCGTCTGGAGAGACAATAAATTCCAAAACTGTTGGGCCATCTGTGTTTGCCCTTGCTGTCTCAAGCGCTGACAATACATCGTCCTGATTAGTAACGCGGATAGCTTTGCAGCTGTATCCTTCAGCCCATTTAATAAAGTCTGGATAATAACTTCCATCTGATGCAGAAAGATCTGTAATCTCGTATCTCTTTCCATAGAATAACTGTTGCATCTGACGAACCATTCCTAAGTTAGAATTGTTAAATATACATATAATAACCGGAATCTTTTCAGTCATTGCAGTGGCCATCTCCTGCATGTTCATTTGGAAACCACCATCGCCAGTAATCAATACAACTGGCTTTTTAGGATTGCCTATAGCGGCACCAATTGCTGCTGGGAAACCAAATCCCATAGTACCAAGGCCACCTGATGTAATGAACTCCTGGCCTTCGCTTAATTTGATAAACTGTGTTGCCCACATCTGATGCTGACCAACATCTGTTACGATATTGGCATCAAAGAATACCTGATTGATTTTCTCACATATAATCTGTGGATTAATGCCAACCTTTGTATCAGGCATTGAAAGAGGATGTTCACTCTCCCATTCATTTATCTTTGTGAGCCATTTGGCTGTGTTCATTGGCTCAGCGTATTCTACCAAACGTTCCAATGCGATTTTAGCATCGGCGGTAACTGGTACATCTACCACTACATTTCTTGAAATAGATGCAGAAGCAATATCTACGTGAACGATTTTTGCCTTTGGAGCAAATTCATCAAGCTCACCTGTTATTCTATCATTAAATCGTGTGCCAATTGAGAACAACACATCACACTCTGTAACTGCTTTGTTGGCAGCAAAACGGCCATGCATACCACAGTTACCAATAAAAAGATCGTGGTCCTCAGGCATAACGCCCTTTCCCATTACAGTTGTGGTAACTGGTACATTCATTTTAGTAGCAAAATCAAGAAGCTCCTGTTCTGCCCCGGAAATTCTAACGCCACCACCAGCAAGGATTAAAGGCTTTTTAGCTGATTTAAGTAATCGATAAGCTTTTTTTAATTGACCAATATGAACTGTTTCATTAGGATGATATCCCCTAATATCAACATGCTCTGGGTACTCAGGGTCACCAGTCTGAACCTGAATATCCTTTGGAATATCTATAAGCACAGGGCCCGGCTTGCCAGTCGAAGCAACCTGGAATCCCATTTTAATGAGACGGCCCATGTCATCTCTATTTCTAACTGTCACGCCATATTTGGTGATTGAACGAGTCATTCCTACAATATCTACCTCTTGGAACGCATCGTTTCCTATAAGGTGAAGAGGAACCTGTCCTGTAAAAATCACCATAGGTATACTGTCATAATATGCATCTGCAATACCGGTGATTGTATTTGTTGCACCAGGACCTGAAGTAACTAGGACGACCGCAGTTTTCCCAGTTGCGCGGGCATAGCCTTCCGCCTCATGAACAAGCGCTTGCTCATGACGGCCCAAAATAACACGAATTTCTTCGGTTTTGTATAGCTCATCCACGATGTCAGTAATCATGCCTCCTGGATAAGCGAAAATGGTATCTACGCCTTCTTCTTTAAGTGCCTTAACAAATAACTTCCTTCCAGTAATATTTAATGCCATGTCAGTACCCTCTTAAGTTGTGCCAATTAACGTGTATAAGTTCTAAAATAAAATTCTATATCGTAATAAGTTTGCTCCTCTGATTCTTCCGCAAGCTTCCAATCTGAAAGCTCATCCAAATTTGGAAAATATGTATCTGCATCGTAAGCATAATCAACATATGTAACAAATGCTCTCTTGCAGTCATCTAGCATCATTCGGTAGATACTTTCGCCTCCAATGACAAAAATATCATCCTGATTATATTTTTTGAGTTCTTTATCAAGCTCTTCCTTTGAGTGAACGATGATTGCATCCTTCACTTCGTAATTAGGATCTCTTGTAAGAACTATGTTTACTCTGTTTTTGAGTGGCTTACCATTAGGAAAGCTTTCCAGAGTCTTTCGGCCCATAACAACAACTTTGCCTGTTGTAGTCTCCCTGAAAAACTTCATATCATCTGGGATGCTAACTAGAAGCTTGTTGTCCTTACCGATTGCCCAATTTTTATCTACTGCAACAATTAAATTCATTATCTCCTCCTTCCCACGGGAAAGCACAGCCATTATGATTGCCTTCGGCAAAGCGGGCTGTGCTGTGGCAAACTAATTTATTCATCTTCGATGATAAATTAATTTGCTTTTTACACCGCTATAGGAATATTACGAATTTGTTCACCAGCCTCGTAGCCTTCCACGATGAGGTCATCAGTTGTGAAATCGTAGAAGTTCTTAACATCCGGGTTCAAACGAACCTTTGGAGCTGGAAGCTCTGGACGGCTGAGTAATTCCTTTATAGCATCCACGTGTCTATCGTAAATATGTGCATCAGCGATAACGTGTACAAGCTGACCTGGAATCATGTCGTTGACCTGTGCAACCATCATGAGAAGGATGGCATACTGGCAAACGTTCCAGTTGTTAGCTGCAAGAATATCCTGTGAGCGCTGATTAAGTACCATATTAAGAACTAGCTTATCTGAGTTAGGATCCTTTGTAACATTGTATGTAGCTGAGTAGCAGCATGGGTCTAAGTGACCTGTTGCTAAATCATGGAACTGATAAAGATTTGTCATGATTCTACGAGAATATGGTGTCTCTTTGAGCTGCTTAAGGACATAATCCATCTGATCAATCATCTCGCCCTTAAACTCAAATTTTTCTCCTACAACATAGCCATATGCTGTTCCGATTGAGCCGTTTTCATCTGCCCACTCATCCCAAACATGTGGCTTGAGGTCCTTAATGTTGTTTGACTTGCGCTGGTAAATCCACAAAACTTCGTCCATTGCAGACTTAAGTGCAGTCTTTCTGAGAGTGAGTGCTGGGAACTCCTCTCTCAAATCATATCTATTGACTACGCCAAACTGCTTGATAGTGTAGGCCTTTTCTCCTGTATCCTGCCAGATTGGACGTACAATTTCATCCTTTGTATCTGTGCCATTTTCCAAAATATCACGGCACATTTCTTTAAAAATAACATCAGCTTTACTCATAACTTATATCTCCTTCGTAAAACTACCTAGACTACGTCTATAATATATTCAGTATAAATTCTACCACAATATCTTGCGGTTTGAATAGTTCTTTTCCTGTTTTTAGTTAATATTTAGTTGTAACCTCTTTCTGCCTAAATTTCCTTGAAAATCGCATTTAATTGCGTTACTATATCTTGTAGTTGTTAATATCAGGCCGTTCCTATTGGAAATATCACGGTCTGTTTTAGGAGAAGAAATGAGTCAAGAAAAGGTAGATAAGAAAAGATACGAGCGCGAGCATCGTAGATCAATTATCAGAAAGAAGAAAATCGAGGAAGCTCTTAGCATCCTTTGTGTAGCCGTTATCGGATTGGCTATTGTTGTTTGGATTGGTTTTTCAATTTACACAAAGGCTACAACAGCAGCCGAAGAAAATGCTACATACGAGTATTACGATATCACTACTGAAGCTATTCAGGATTATCTTGGTACTTTAAATTAATTTCATATGCATTATTAAAGAGCCATATCATTGATATGGCTCTTTTTATATTTTAAAACTATTTACATTACTGTACTTTCGGTCGAAATCCAGGCATTTATTCCTCAAAAAAATATAATCTATTACTCAACAGTTACTACCTTTGCAAGGTTTCTTGGCTTATCAACATCAAGTCCCTTGTCAGCAGAAACATAGTATGAATAAATCTGAAGAGCAACGATTTCTGGGAATGACATATACTCGTCATCCAAATCTGGAAGACCAATTACATGGTACTCGTCAGAGAAATCTGCCTTTAATTCATTCTTTGCAATAAGCACAACGTTTGCTCCACGTGCTCTGATTTCTTTAACATTTGACAATGCTTTTGAAATCAAATGTGTCTGAGTTACTGCAGCAATAACTGGTGTTCCCTCTGAGATAAGAGCGATTGGACCATGCTTTAATTCGCCTGCTGCATATGCCTCCGAATGAATATAAGAAATCTCTTTGAGCTTCAATGCGCCTTCCATAAGAACTGTGTAATCCAAACCTCTACCAATCATGAAAAGATCAGAAGCTGTGATTACTTCTTTTGCTAATTTGTGAATTGCATCCTTCTGGCCGATAACCTCTGCCATAACATCAGGAATCTTTCTAAGGTTGCTAGTAGCTTCCTCAAAATACTCCTCAGTGATTGTTCCTCTTACAAGGCCTGTCTTAAGGGCAAGCATGTAGAACATCAACATCTGAGTTGTATACGCCTTTGTGCTGGCAACTGCGATTTCTGGGCCTGCATCTGTGTAAAGAGTATAATCTGCAACTCGTGAGATTGATGAACCTCTTACATTTAAGATTGCAAGACAAAGCGCACCTGCTGCCTTTGCCTTTCTAAGAGCCTCTAAGGTATCGATTGTTTCACCTGACTGAGAAACAGCAATAAAAAGTGTATCAGGACCTACTACAGTATCAGAATAAATAAACTCTGAAGCCATTTCAGTATCTACATTTATTCCTGCCCACTTCTTGAACAACTGAGCTCCCATAATACCTGCATGTAAAGCTGTTCCACAGGCAACAATACAAATACGATTAAAATTCTTTAAAGCATCATCAAGTGTGCCGCCGAAACCAAACTCAATATCGTTATTAACAAGATAGTTGCTTAAGATTCTGCGAATGCAAGTTGGCTGCTCGTCAATTTCCTTTGCCATGAAATATGGATATCCCTGCTTTCCTGGTGCAGAAACATCCCAATCAACCTTTGTGTAATTTGGCTCAACTGGATTACCATCGAAATCTTCCAAAGAAATGCCGTCACGATTTGCTGTAAGAATAATTCTCTCATCAAGTACAAAGTACTCCTTTGAATACTTGAAAAGTGCTGCTGGGTCAGAAGATAATACAGTCACATCATCAGTAGTTGTAGCTACGATAGGGCTAACATTTCTAACTGCGTAAATAGTATCTGGCTTATCTGCAAACATAATTACAAACGCAAATGTACCCTTAATCTTTTTGATTACTCTTTTGATTGTCTTCTTTGGATCACCATCGTAGAGCTTATCAATAAGAGCTGCAACAACCTCTGTATCTGTCTCAGTAACAAGTTTATCCTCAAGCTCATATTCATCACGTAAATCAGCATAATTCTCAATGATGCCGTTATGAACTAATGTAACCTTTCCCGAACGATGTGGATGAGCATTCTTATCGCAAACTCCACCATGAGTAGCCCATCTGGTATGACCAATACCGCAGCTAAAATCAGCACCTTCAGCAGGAACAATTCCTCTAAGGTCGCTAACTCTGCCCTGGCACTTGTACACCTCTGACTCACCTTCATTATTACGTCTGATAGCAAGTCCTGCACTATCATATCCTCTATACTCAAGAAGCTCTAATCCATCTAATATATTAGCTAAAGCATCATTTCCTAAAAAACCTATAATTCCACACATATTTTATTCCTCATTCTTTCTATGTATTACAGCAATGCTGTGAAAGTTCAAAACTACCTATCGCATCATCTTTGTTTTGCAGTCACCTGCATATTTGCTAATGCGTTCGCGTTAGGCAACACGGGAGGGCACCCGCCGAATTTTCGATAATCCCTCCTCCTCGTTAACCAGTCGTCCTGGTGCATGGCGCTAAAACGAGGAATAAATACATGGATTTCTTGACCTCTATTCAATTATCAAAGTACAACGGAGTGAATTCTAGCATAGTGTGTAGTATGTGTCAAATCACGGCATTGCTATTCATTCATAGTGCACAATCTGTTAAACTATACTCAAAAATAAGCTAAGGAGATTCTTATGGAAAAGAAAAGTTTAAAGAAAATAATAATTGGAGCTGTTGCTCTTGTTGCTTTAATAGCAGTATTTGTTCTTTGCTATAACAAATTCAGTGCAAAGTCTACTGAAGGTGCAAAGTCAATTGTAATTGAAGTAGTAGATAATAACGGAGAATCAACAACATACGATGTACACACTGACGCTGAGTATTTAAAGGATGCTATGGATGAATTGGCAGAATCTGATGATAGCTTTTCTTTCAGCGGTCAAGATGGAGACTACGGACTTATGGTAGAAGTGATTAACGGAACTCAGGCTATCTACGCAGAAGACAATGCATACTGGGCATTATATGTTAACGGAGAATACGGTCAGTATAGTGCTAACCAGCAGCCAGTAGCTGATGGCGACACATATACATGGACTTATGAATTAGCACAGTAATATGGACAGTAGATTTACAACCAAAGATATCGCTCTCATCGGAATGATGATTGCATTAATTGAAGTTTGCAAAGCTGTTCTTAGTTTTGCCCCAAATGTGGAACTTACAACATTTTGGCTGATAATGTTCACACTCTTTTTCGGGCGAAAAATTGTTGCAGTGGTCCCTGCATTTATCCTAGTGGAAGGTGCCATTTACGGCATGAATACCTGGTGGATAATGTATATGTATATATGGCCACTGCTAGTATTATTAGCATGGCTTT
>JAEEGH010032307.1_pt1 | contig 10071 bp, 13 predicted proteins | sample 9134181 | NCBI WGS metagenome assembly JAEEGH01 (sample SAMN16246544, study PRJNA631951) | gut metagenome | biome: gut microbiome; feature: rumen; material: DP-attached | host: Bos | place: Iran: Karaj | collected 2018-10 | reverse complement strand
CGAAGATTCTGTTACCTATGACTATTACCAGAAGAATATTAAACCAAAACCAGCAGCTAAACCTAAAAAAACTGTTTGGCGCTGCAAAATATGTGGTTACGAATACGAAGGGGAAGAACTCCCTGCAGATTTTATCTGTCCGCTCTGCAAACATCCAGCCAGCGATTTCGAAAAAATAGAAGCATAAAAAAACTGCTGCAGTTGTCATCAGCATCTGCAGCAGTTTTTGCTGAATATCTTAAAAATCAGGCATTTTCCAAAAGTTTTATAATCATATTATATGTTATTTCATAAACAGTCTGCTTTTTAAATTTTAAACCAGCTTTTTTCATTGCATCAGCCTGTTTTTTATTAACGTAAACATATGGATAAATACCTATCATAAAAGGCATAAAGGAATAAATAAAACTTTCACACTTAGTTTTAGTAATACCTTTGAATGCTCTTTTCAAAGCCTTTTCCAAAGCTGTCATTGAAGCACCATATGCTTTTTTAAATTCTATCAATCTATCTAATCTGCTATATTCTTCCATGTCATACTGATTCATAGACAGAAGCTTTAAAAGGAAGAATCTTTTATTCAAAGTCTTTGCTAACTTATCCGCAAACTGCTTAACGCTTATTGTTCGATTAGAAGCAGCTATTTTATCTAAATCTTCTTTCCAGTTTTCATATTCCTTCTGATAAATAGCTAAGAAAATTTCTTCTTTAGTTTCAAAATAGTTATAGATAGAAGGTCTTGAAAAAGAAGTGTAATCAGCAATATCTTTAATGCTTATATCTTTAAAACTAAAGTCTTTATATAGTTCCAGGCAAGCATTAATTATTTCTTCTTTTCGAGCTAAATAACGTTCGGTAACAACTGGTCTTGTCATAAACCCTCCAAAATCATTATTAATACTTTTAATCAAAAAGATTATACTACCAATCTGACATAACGTAAACATTCTACATGTTTTTTATTTCCAAGACAAACTTTTTTATTGACTTATCGTTAAAAATCTGTGTTATTAAACGACGAATATAAATATATACGTTACGGAGACAAATTTTTGGATTTACAATATCTTTTATTTTTACAAAAAAACATTAGAAACGAAATACTAACTCCATTTATGATGGAGATTTCCAATATAGCAATCAGCTTTTGGTTTTTGGCTGTATTCTTCTTTATTTATTGGTGCATTAACAAAAAAGCTGGATTATTCATACTAGCCAGCTATTCTATATCAAGTCTAGTAAATGCAATAGTAAAGCTGAGTTTCTGCATTTATCGTCCCTGGATACGCAGTTCAGAGATTATACCTGCAGGGAATGCAATAAAAACTGCCGGAGGCTACTCTTTTCCAAGCGGTCATACTCAGGTCGTTACATCATATCTTATCAGCAGTGCCGTTTTAACTTGGGCGAAAAGGAAATGGCTATCTATCTTATTTCTTTTAGCAATTTTCTTAGTCGCTTTTTCTCGCAATTATCTTGGAGTTCATACTCCTCAAGACGTTGTAGTTGGTTTTATTATGGGTTCTCTATCTGGTTACTGGGCTTACTTATTCGTAAATAGAACAAATCAAGACAAAAAGAATGATATCAAACTTCTTATCAATGCAATAATTATAGGAATAGCCGCTATCATTTATTTTACCTATAAAAATTATCCAATGACCTTAGATGTAAAAGGCAATCTGATTGTTGACCCTCAAAAAATGATGAAAGATGGTTTTTTAGGAATAGGCGTATGGCTAGGTTTTAATTTAGGCTGGTTTATAGAAAAGCATTACGTAGATTTTTCAACTGAATGTTCTATTTTAACTAAGATTATCAGAGCTATTTTCGGTGTTGTTACAGTTTATTTGATTTTTTATATGTTAGGCAGCTATTATTACAAAATTCTTCCTAACTTTTACGCAAGAATGTGTCAATGGGCAAGTATGATGCTTTATACCTTAGCTATCTATCCAATGATATTCAATTTCATTGAAAAACGAATTCAGGCAAATCAAAATAAAACAAAAGAAACACAAAATAATTGACAATTAATTATTTTCTAGTAAAATAGCCCCTGTAAGAAATTACCGACAGTTCATTTGTACCATCCTGTCGTAAAACAAAACTAGGGCTTTTTTTGTTGTCCATTTGACAACAATAGTTAAAGTCCTGTCGATGGTGACAGGATTTTTTGTTTTAGGTTATCAGGAAACGAAATATGTATTACTTAAAATCAGAAGCAGCTTTTGATTCAGCTCATTTTCTATCAGGTTACGATGGAAAATGTAAGAATCTGCATGGTCATCGCTGGAGAGTTGTTGCTGAAATAAAAAGCGAAACACTAAGCGACGAAAAACAAACCAGAGGCATGGTTATTGATTTCAGTGATTTGAAATCTGCTTTAAAAAGCATATGTGACGAATTAGACCATAGCTTTATTTACGAAGAAGGCAGTCTAAAACCCAAAACCATAGAAGCCTTAAAAGAAGAAGATTTTAAGCTAATATCTGTTCCGTTCAGACCTACAGCAGAAAATTTTGCAAAACACTTCTTTGATTTGTTGGCCAATAAAGGGTTTAATGTAAATCGTGTTGAAGTATTCGAAACCCCGAATAATTCAGCAACCTATGATGTTTAAATGAAAGTCGTAGAAAAATTTATAAGCATAAATGGCGAAGGAAAAAGAGCCGGCGAGCTCGCAGTCTTTATCAGGTTTAAAGGCTGTAATTTGCGTTGCTCTTATTGTGATACGCTTTGGGCACTAGAACCAGATTGCGCTTTTTCCGATGAAACCCCAGAAGCAATAACTCAATATATTTTAAATTCTAAAATTAAAGATGTTACTCTTACTGGTGGCGAACCTTTAATTCAGCCAGAAATAAAAAAGCTTATACAATTGATACTAGATTCTGACCCTGACATAAGAGTGGAAATAGAAACTAACGGAGCAGTTCTATTAAAAGATTTCAGAGTCGAAGATTCTTCACGACTTTCTTTTACCATGGATTACAAGCTGCCTTCTAGCGGATTTGAAAATTCTATGAAATTAGACAATTTTCAATATCTGACTAGAAATGACTCTGTTAAATTTGTATCTGGCAGCCTAGAAGACTTATCAAAAGCCAAACAAATTATTGATAAATACGATTTGATAAAAAAAGGAATAAGTATTTTTATAAGCCCAGTATTTGGAAAGATTGAACTAACAAAAATTGTTGATTTCATGAAGGAAAACAATTTGAATGATGTTCGTATGCAGATTCAACTTCATAAAGTAATCTGGCATCCAGATACGAGAGGAGTCTGATTATGATAGATAAAGAAGCTATAGCAAAACATATACGCGGAATTTTAATCGCTCTTGGTGATGACCCTGACAGAGAAGGTCTCAAAGATACTCCTGTCAGAGTTGCAAATATGTATGAAGAAATATTTGAAGGAATGAATTATTCCAACCACCAGATTGCTGAAATGTTTAACAAATGCTTTGATGAAGGCATTGACACAGAAAACACCAGCAAAGTAGTCGTAATGAAAGACATAGACTTTTTCTCTCATTGCGAACATCATCTTGCTCTAATGTATGATATGAAAGCCACTGTCGCCTATGTTCCCAACGGCAAAGTCATTGGACTTTCCAAAATTGCAAAAATAGTTGATATGGTTTCAAAAAGACTTCAGCTTCAGGAAAAAATCGGTCAGGATGTTGCTGATATTATGACAGAAATTACAGGAAGCAAAGATGTAGCAGTCTTAATAGAAGGTTGTCATAGTTGTGTCACTGCAAGAAGCATAAAAAAAGCAAATGTAAAAACATTTACAGCAGAATTGCGTGGCAAATTCAAAACTGACCCAACCATGCAACTTTATTTAAGGTGAACAGGAAAATGAAAGCATTAGTATTATCCAGCGGTGGTGTAGATTCTACAACAGCTTTGGGATTAGCAGTAAAAAAATATGGAAAAGAAAATGTTATTGCTCTTTCTGTTTCCTATGGGCAAAAGCATACAAAAGAAATCGAAGCCGCTAAAAAAGTTGCTGCTTTTTATGGCGTAGAACAGCTTTTTATGGATTTATCCAAAATTTTTCAATATAGCAACTGCTCTCTTTTGCAGCAATCTACCGAAGAAATACCTGAAGAAAGCTATGAAAAACAGATAAAAGAAACAAAAGGCGAAAAACCAGTCAGTACTTATGTTCCTTTCAGAAATGGATTATTTTTATCTGCTGCAGCGAGTATAGCTCTCAGCAAAGACTGTTCTGTCATATACTATGGTGCTCACGCTGATGATGCGGCTGGATTTGCTTATCCAGACTGTTCACCTGCTTTCAACAAAGCAATGAATGAAGCTATTTATGAAGGTTCAGGGCATCAACTTAGAATAGAAGCACCTTTTGTTAATATAAACAAGGCTGAAGTCGTGAAAATAGGTCTAGAATTAGGAGTTCCTTATGAACTTACATGGTCTTGCTATGAAGGCAAAGATAGCCCCTGTGGTAAATGCGGAACCTGCATAGACAGAGCCGCAGCTTTTAAAGCAAATGGAATCTCAGACCCAGCCATATAAAGGAGAAAAAATGAGCCGCGAAAAAGAAAATCTAACTCTTCTAGGTAATCATGCCACAAAATATAAAAGTGACTATGCTCCAGAAGTGCTTGAAACATTTACCAATAAACACCCTGACAATGATTACTTTGTTAAGTTTAACTGCCCGGAATTTACCTCTCTTTGTCCAATCACTGGTCAGCCAGATTTTGCAAATATAACTATCTCTTATGTTCCTAATATTAAAATGGTAGAAAGCAAGTCTCTTAAACTATACCTATTTTCGTTCAGAAATCATGGCGATTTTCACGAAGATTGTGTAAATATCATTATGAAAGATCTGATAAAACTAATGGATCCAAAATATATAGAAGTTTGGGGTCGTTTTACTCCACGTGGTGGTATATCTATAGACCCATACTGCAATTATGGCAAACCGGGAACAAAATGGGAAGAAGTTGCCTGGAACAGAATGACATCACACGATATTCATCCGGAACTAGTGCATGCCAGATAAATCAATAAAGAACCACGCGACTATCGCGTGGTTCTTTTATACAAAAAAACAAAACCCTCTTTCGAGGGTTATTTTATTATAATTTGAGTTCTTAAGTCTGTTCCAATCTTATTTACAGTGCCTTATAATCTTAAAACTTCCTACACATCACACAAGGCACTATCTACACACTTAGCTAAGCACTGCTAGAACATACTCATGTGCACTATTGAGCACATTTTTTAGTAAGAAGCTTTCTGTAGGTTTCCATTACTGAAGATAATCTTGAAGCAATATATTCTACTTCTGAAGTCTTCTTGTTCTTTTGGTCTGCAAGCTCTTTATAGTCGCTCATTTGTTATTCCATCCTTATTTATTCGTGCCGAAGTTTTCACTAAAATTTCATTGAGAACTCTCAACATTTTTTCGTTTCTCAACAAAAAAGATTATATACCTTTTCATTAAAAAAAAGCAAAGGGCACTTTAATTTTTTTTAAAAATTTTATAACACAGACACTTAGAGTTTTTGGCCGTCTACCTCTTTTAACTTTAGCTATATACGCGAGTTTTGAGAAAAATACACAAAATCAAATCACTTCAAAAGAGGGTTTTATTTATGCACGGTACCCTACAAGTTCGTGCTTTTACTAAAATTTAGAAATTTGAGTAAGCAGTTTTTACATTTACCCCATTTAAATTTCCAATTTTTCCAGACAAAGCTGCAATTTTATCCTGAGGCCCGTCAATAGCCACACTTATTATACTGATGTTCTTGCCTCTATGAGGTATGCCCATCCTTCCTATAATATATTGAGAATAATCATGGAGCAGGTTATTAATCTTCTCTACCGAACCAGTATTTTCAACAATAATACTCATTACAGCAACTCTAGTTTCCATAAATCCCCCTTTACCAAATCAAAGATTAATAAACATTAACTGTTACAGAGACATAATCGCCTTCTTCAGGCACTCTCTTAGGGAACTTGCTGACAGGCACATAAATTTCTTTCACGCTTTCATTATCTACAGGATTTCTTATAACAACCACCACTATTCCATTTGATATTCTATCAACAAAGCCTCTTACTCGAACTGTTTTCTTTTTATATATACTAGGAGTACTTCGTTTTGAAGCAATCCTCTTTGAACAATCGTTCTTAGTATTTACAACAACCATCATATCAGCATATTCCTCCAACTCTTCTAACTCATATTAAACCTTTTTATTGTAGTCGATTATCATTTTTACTTTAATACTTACAATAAAATTTCATAAATGTTATACCATATTAACCTTTACAGTGCTACAATACTTAGTTGAGTCCGTCTAAAAAGGTTGAAAGAGAAAGATGCTAATAAAAGTAAACGATATAGAACTTTACTATGAAGTAAAAGGAAAGGGTGAACCTCTAATTATGGTTCACGGGAACAGTGAAGACCACACTATTTTTGATACTGCTTCAGAAATACTTGAAAAAAACTTTACCTGCTATCTCATAGACAGCCGCGGCCATGGTGAAAGCACAAAAACAAACAATCTTGATTACAGAATAATGGCTGAAGACATACATGCTTTTATAAAATCATTAAACTTAGAAGGTTGTTCATATTATGGCCTTGCAGATGGAGGTATCATTGGCTTAATTGCTGCTTCAAAATATCCAGAATTATTTAAAAACCTTATAATAAGCGGAGTAAACACAAATCCTAAGGGAATAAAACCCTGGACGTATTATGTATTCAAAGTTCTAAACTTTTTCCATCCAACTCCAAGATTTCGTTTGCTTTTAGAACAACCGAACATCACAGATGAAGAATTAAAACAAATAAAATGTAAAACTCTTGTTTTGACAGGAAACAGAGATTTGGTATTAGAAGAACACATAAAACATATAGCTTCGCAAATACCGGGTGCCCAGCTAAAAATAATAGACGGAGAAAGTCTTGGTAGCTATGTTGTTCATAGAGAAAAGATAGCACACATTATAACAGAGTATCTCCGTCCTGACTTAGTTCCAAACAAAGCTGACGAGGGGAAAAACAATTCCGCAGCTTAATAGGCAACCCTTTGTTAAGCTAAAAGATAGTATTATTTTATTAGCATCAGCAAAAAATTACTTAGCGTTTTAACAACAAAGAACCTGGTTTTAAGGAAGAAATAACAGTCTTATTTTGAGAACTGCAGTTACCACTGCATCCATGATGATCCTCACCACAGTCATGCCCATCTTCATGATGATGGCTGCAAACTTTATCCGGGTCATATTTTAATTTCCCTGCCAGATAATCTTCAACATTCTTATCTGCGTCACCAGTAACCCCACCGAATATTTCAATATTCTTTTCAGCAAGTGCGGCCTTAGCTCCACTTCCAATTCCACCGCAAATTAATTTGTTTATCTTATGATCGCCTAAAAAAGCTGATAATGCACCATGTCCACTGCCATTTGTATTAACGACTTCTGAAGAAACAACTTTATTATCTTTGACTTCATAAAACTTAAAAGCCGCAGTATGACCAAAATGTTGAAATACTTCACCGTTTTCATAAGTTACAGCAATTTTCATTTTTATCTCCGAGAATTTATATTGAAATATAAACCATTATAACACATTCTCTTCATCAGAACATAACCCCATAACCCAGCAACAAAAAAGCTCAGATTAATTACAAATCTGAGCTTTTTTATTATAAGCTAATTATTTACCCTGAATAGCATTCATTACAGAGTTAGCCCAATTATTAGCTGTTTTGGTTCCTTCATTACCGCTGTAATGCAATCCATCACCGCCGCTTGAAGGATATTTTGTATATTGGCGTGAATCAACAACAACACCATCGTATTTGCTTACTTCAGAATTCAAAACATTATAAAGCTTAGCTACCTGATTTTTATCCTGAGAACGGCTATCTGGCGGTCCAACCCAAACAATCTTGCAGCCTGCAGCCTTAGCTTTATCACAAATGCTGTCAATCTGGCTTCTTATGCTTGATTCACCATAGCCAACCATGTTTGCTCCAAGAGAAACAACTAATACACTTGGCTTATAAGTATCAATCATATTCTGAAGCAACGGAGTCTTCATCGGAGTTCTCCAATCTGCAGGAGAAACAACCTTACCATTTTCGTCTTTTGAATAATAACCACATTTACCTACGGTTCCATTCATAAACCAGGTTGGATTAGAACCAGCAACAGCTGTTGTGCTTACTGTAGCACCGGTCTTTCTCATCAAATCATCAATAGCATGACCGTAAACACCGACGCTGTGAGAGTCGCCGATATGAAGAACACGGCTGTCTGGAGTAATTATAGGTCCACCTGAATTACTTGAACTATTTGAATTGGAATTGTCTGAAGAACTAGCAGTTTTGCTACTATCTGAATTAGTATTGTTTTTACTTTCAGAGCTAGAATTATTGTTTCCTGAAGCAACATTATTATCTGTAGGAGTGTATATTACTGATTTTTTAGAATCATTATCCTTTTTAGAATCAGTATCTTTTCCAGGAATAGTCAGATTCCAGCCAACAAGAATCAAATTAGGATTACTAGCCAAAGAAGGATATTTATCTTTATTCAATTCAACTATTTCAGGCCAACGACTCATATCACCAAGAAGTCTGCCAGCAATAGCACTAAGACAATCTCCTGAAGCTACAGTATATTCACTTGTCTTAGATTCTGTAGTTTCTTCTGCCTTAGGAGATTCTTCTTTAGTAGTTTCTTTAGAATCAGAAGGCTTTTCATCTTTTTTTTCAGAATTACCATTTAATATCCAATTTTCAACATCTTTGGCATCAGGATTAACAGCTGAAGAACCACTTGTGTCTTCTTTAACAGAAATATCTGCTGTTTCTAAGTCACTTGAAGCTGAATTATTTACTGAAACGCTTTTATCTTCAAAAGGGTCTGCATAACCGACTGCTGATGCCAGCAAAATACAAAGCCCAATTCCAGCAATTTTCTTATTCATTGAAATACTCCATAAATAATATTAGCTATTATTAATAATACTATAATTACATGAAAAAGTTTTACATTTTTCAAGAATTACAAACCCAAACCTTGTATCAAATGGTACAGTATTTTATTCTTCTTTTTTATTTTCGGGCAATATAGCATTAGCAACAACTCCAACAATAGAAGCTAAAGCTAGAGCAGTAAGAGTAATATCAGTTGAGCCCAAAGAAAATGTTATACCATCAATACATTGTCCACCTTGAACATTCCAAAATTTGAAACCAAGCCCTGTTACAAGAATAAGTGCAGCTATAATCAAGTTTCTGCTATCTGTAAAATCTACATGATTTTCAACCAGGTTCCTGATACCTATTGCAGAAATCATACCGTAGAGAATAAAAGAAACGCCACCAATAATACACTTTGGAACAGAACCAATAAGTTGAGCAACTACCGGACTGAAACTTAAGATTATAGCATAGCAAGCAGCAATACGAACAACTTTAGCATCATAAACCTTGCTTAATTCGAGAACACTGGTATTTTCACCATAAGTAGTACAAGGCGGCCCACCAAACAAACCGGAAATAGAAGAAGCTATACCATCACCCATGAGTTCTCTTTCTAACCCAGGGTCTTCAAATAAGTTTTTACCAACTGTAGCAGAAATAGAAGAAATATTACCAATCAGCTCAATAATAGTTGCGATAGCTATCGGAGCCATAATCATAATAGACTGCAAATCAAATTTGGCAATAGTAAATTTTGGTACACTTATAAATCCTGAAATCCCTTGAGCAGCATATTGAGAAGCCAAAGAAAAATCTAGGATAGCGTTTCCATCAGGATTTTTTAGACCACTAAAATGGCAAATCAAAGCAATAGAATAAGAACCTACCACACCCAAAAGAATTGGTAGAATCTTTATCATGCCTTTTCCCCAGATATTGCAAACTATAATAATAGCAAGGGCGGTACCGGCAAGATACCAGTTTGTAGAAGCACTTTGAACTGCTGATGGAGCCAAAGACAAACCGATAAGAATTATAATCGGACCGGTAACAACTGGAGGTAG
>JAEEGH010032305.1_pt1 | contig 10071 bp, 8 predicted proteins | sample 9134181 | NCBI WGS metagenome assembly JAEEGH01 (sample SAMN16246544, study PRJNA631951) | gut metagenome | biome: gut microbiome; feature: rumen; material: DP-attached | host: Bos | place: Iran: Karaj | collected 2018-10 | reverse complement strand
TTTTTTATAATATGAACACCTGATACAAATATATAAGTAAATGGAACTAATACTAATGATATCGCAATTAGATATCCATATATATTTTTCTCTGCTGGATTTAAGAATGAGCAAATTAGAATTCCTGCGATAAATGATATTATAATTGGAATAAATAAATATTTTCTTTTTTTACTACGTACAATAGGAAAATCTATTTTTATTTCTACATACATAAACCATGCATATGCTATGAAATTAGCGGCAGAATAATAAATCATTCTAGCTAATTTAATGATGATTTCGTGGTTAGGAATTATCTTAAAATAAGCAAATGCCCAGATGCCATCACCAATAAAATATATAATTAAGAATATAAGCATTGTATTGAAGCATTTAGATTGTGTTTGCTTATTCTTCCAATTTTTAATTAGAAGAAGAGAAACTACAATTATACCTATGACATTTCCCCAAACATAGAACATAGTTAATAGAGCATCAGAGCTCATATTACTAAAATTCATGATATCACCTCCATAGAATAGCTTATTAATTGATTTTAACACTAAAAATAATTTTTGTCCAATTAGTAGGAGTGACATATTTCTATTAAATTGTTGAAAATATAATATAAAAGTGTTATTATACCTATGTAAATAAATAGACTTCTAAAAGGGAGTAGAAGCCTGCTTGCAGGATTATGTGTCGACATACCCAGTATTATTAAATACTCGTACATAAGTTAAATTTCGAGACTTTTACCATTGTAGTGGTAGAGGTCTTTTTTAATTATAAAAAGGAGAAAAAATAAAATGATTCCAGAGTTTTATGAAAGCTGGCATATTGCCCCCAAATTATTAATTTTATTAGCTTTTATGATTGTTGGTGTTTTCTTTTTAGTAAAGTTTTGTGATCTATTTGTTGGTGCTTCATCATCAATTGCTAAAAAGCTTCATATTGCCCCAATGATTATAGGCTTAACAGTAGTAGCTATGGGTACATCTTGTCCAGAGCTTGCTGTATCAGTATCAGACTCTATCGCATGCTTAAATAATGGTGGAAATGCGAATGTTGCGATAGGTAATGTAGTTGGTTCTAATATTTGTAATATTTTATTAGTATTAGGATTATCTATAATCTTTACGCCAATTTTTGTTAAAAAATCTAGCTTAAAGAAGGAATTCCCATTCCTATTAGGTGTATCCTTATTATTAGTATGCTTCGTATTAATAAGTGGTGCTGTAACAGGTACATATGAGATATCTAGATGGATGGGTATTGTATTTGTTGTATTAATTATTGCTTATATTACATTCCTAGTAATTGACGCTAAAAAGAATCCTGCAGATGATAATAACGAAGAAGAAATCAAGGATATGAAGATGTGGAAGGCAATCCTATTTGTAGTCGTTGGTGCTTTAGGTATTGCTTGTGGTGGCGAATTCGTTGTATTTGGAGCTAAGGGCTTAGCTGTAACAGGCGCGACAGCTATGGGAATTGATAGTGATTTAGCCGAAAGCCTAGTTGGCTTAACTATCGTAGCTGTAGGTACATCACTTCCAGAATTAGTAACAAGTGTAGTTGCCGCTAAGAAGGGTGAAAATGATATTGCACTTGGTAATGTAATTGGTTCTAATATCTTTAATATATTATTCGTATTAGGTATTTCTGCAACTGTAAATCCTTTAACAACAGGAAGTCAAATTATTGTTGATTTAATTGTAATGATGTCTGTAACATTATTATTATTCGGATTTGCTTTAACAAAGAAGCTAAATAAGAAGATGGGCTTTATCTTTGTTGGTATATATGTATTATATTTAACTTATTTAATTTTAAGAACAGTAGGAGTATTCCCACAAATCTAATTATGAAATGGATGCTAGTCATCCATTTTTCCTTTCTATCCTTGATAGAAATATAAAATAGTTCTATAATTAATGGGGTTAAGGAGGGATAATATGAAGAATCAAAATAATATATTTATTCATAAATTATTAAAATCAATAGCTGATTCAATCATAATTGTTTTTATTCCTCTTTATGTATTAAAGACAACTAATGATTTTAGATTATCAATGGCATATTTAATAATATTTTCATTATTTGTTTTATTCTTCATGTTTGTGTTAAAAAAGCTAATTCAAAAATATGGTGTATTAGCTATGATACTTCATTTTATTCCTATAATAATTACAGAATACATATTATCATTTGCCACTATAAATATTTGGATAATTATTATCTGCGCAGGTCTTATGGGATTATCTCAGGCCCTATATTCAATTCCATTAAATTTGGTATTTACATTTGGAGATAAGAAGACTAATGTAGGTCTTTTTATGATAGCTACTAATATAGGAAAGATAATATTTACATTAGTATCAGGATTTATTTTATCTAGTGAAATAAAGAATTCATTTTTGATATTAAGTATCGCATCTACATCATTTTATATATTATCTATATTCTCTATTTTATTTGCATATAAGGAATTAAAGAATAATTATGATAATACTAAAAATAATAATAGCCAAACAGTTAAATTAAATCCTTGGTTTATTATATTCCATATCTCATTTGGATTATTTCAACCAATAATGGATAATATAGTTCCACTATATTTATATATGAATGATTTATCATTCCAGGCAGTAACTATTTTTATCGTCGTAGTTGAGGTTTTAAAGGTATTAGCTAATATGATTAGTCAAATAGCTGTAAGACATAAAAAATCGATTTATTTGGTGTCTATAAGCTTTATATTATTCTTTACTAGTATCATATCTATAATATTTGTTAAAAATAATATAGCCTTATATATTTTAAGTACAACGGCATCTGTATCATTCCCATTTACATTTGTTCCAATGTTTGGATTATATTGTAATTATTTAAGAAAGAATAATAATGTAATACAAGGAATAACAAGAAGAGATTTTGATATATTTTCTTTGAGAGCTCCTATGTATGCTTTATCATATATAGGCTTTGCATTATTACCTTGTTTAATTTTAGGTGTTGTTACTGTACCTATAATGCTATTAAGTGAAATTAAGCTATTAAGGAGTGAATCAAATGAAAATCAGGTTAAATGATTATGTTGAATTTTTACGTGATAATAAAGTGGTTAGAGCTAATGTAGTTAAGCTTAATGATAATTCATTTAATGCTCAAGCATTAGTTAATGATCAAATGGTTACCTTTAATAATTTAAAGGAAGATGAAGTAACTAAAATAATTACTCATACAGTTTTAATCTATATCGATAATGGTGATTCATATTTAATGCTTTATAGAAATAAAAGAAAAGATGATATGAACAAGAATAAGTGGTTAGGCTTAGGTGGACATGTTGAATTTGGTGAATCTCCATTTGAAACTGTTGTAAGAGAGGTAAAGGAAGAAAGTGGTCTTTTACTATTTGATTATCAGCTAAGAGGAATAGTATATTTCAATAATGATAATTATACAGAGGTAATGCATCTATATACATCTATAGAATTTGGTGGAGAAGAAAAAGAATGCGACGAAGGCACTCTTAAATGGGTTAAAAAGGACGAAATTTTAGATTTAGAGCTATGGGAGGGTGATAAATCATTCTTGCCATTATTAATTGAAAATGAGCCATATTTTGAGATGGAACTTTTCTATGAAAATGATAAATTAGTAAAGGTTAATAGATTTTAAAAAGGGAACAGTTTGAACTGTTCCCTTTGCTTTATCTATCCTCACGGAAATAATTTATACCTAATGATGCAGGTGGTTGAACCTGACGTCTACCTAGGATAGAAGTTATAATTAATACTACTGTTGTTACAATATATGGTAGCATCTTGATGCCTTCCATAGTTGTTGTATCCATTGATAATAATGATGAATATGGAAGTACATATAAGAATGCGAATATTAATGATCCAAAGATTGCAACACTTGGTCTCCATGTAGAGAAGATAACAAGTGCAACTGCAAGCCATCCTAATGTTTCAATTGATACTGCTTGCTCAAATAGACCATTACTGAAATCCATAATATATGCTAGACCACCAAAGCCAGCAATAGATGAACCAACGATTGTTGCGATATATCTATACTTAGGAACATTTAAGCCAGCTGCGTCAGCTGTTGCTGGATTTTCACCAACAGCTCTTAAGCCTAAGCCCCACTTAGTCTTTACTAGGAAAACTGAAGTTAATACAGCTACTATAATTGCTAGATAAACTAAGAATCCATAGCTAAATAAGATTTGTACTGCATCAGAAGCTTCATCTGAAATACCAAACATATTTACAAAGAAGCTATTTGAAGCAGCCATAAGATTATTTCTTTCAATCTTTAAGCTGAAGAAGTTAGCAGAAGCAACACCGAATGTTGTAATAGCTAAGCCTGTAATATTTTGATTAGCTCTTAATGTTACAGTTAAGAAGCTGTATAATAAACCAACTAATGAACCAAATAATATAGTAAATATAATAGCAAATAATATTATAATGAATCCACTTATAAATCCATTATCTACTCCAACCATATCAACGGCAAGTGAAATACCGATACAACCACCGATACCACCAAAGCACATAACACCTGGAGTACCTAAATTTAAATGTCCTGATTTTTCAGTGATTATTTCACCTAAAGAACCAAATAGGAAGACTGTAAATAATCTAATAGCTGATGTTATTAACGTAACCATAATTATTCATCCTCCTTATTTTCATTTTCTTTATTTTCTTCTACGATAGCTTCTTTTGCATCTTCAGTAGTTTCATTTTCAACTACTGGTGTTTCTATAGCTAAAGGTGTAGAAGTAGAAGCCTCAGAAACTATAGAAGCCTCATTTGTTTCTTCATTTTCTTTTTTATTTAAATCAATGATTTCAAATTTTTCTTTCTTTGCAATCTTGTTAATGATTTTCTTGAAGAAATTTGTAACATTAACATAAAGTATAGTAAAGAATTTATTTACTGGAATTGCTATCTTTTCACAGAATGCTAAGAATTTATTATCAATCTTTCCTTCAGCATTTCTTCTAAATATTACTTTGTAACGAGAGAAGAATGTACATCCGATAATGAAGAAAATAAATATAGAAGTAATAATTGATGTGATAGAGTCATTTGTTACACCAAGCTCCATTAAAAGCTCAGCAGAACCTCTTTGTAGGAATACAATCATAAATGTAGTTAATATCATGAAATATGGATTGAAGTTTGCAAGCCATACTACGATGATTGCTGTAAATCCTCTACCACCTAGTGTACTTGTATTAACTACATGGTTTAATCCATTTGTTAGGATGAAACCAATTAAACCACAAATTAAACCTGATAAAACTAATGTTCTAATAATAACCTTTTTAACATTTACACCGGCATATTTAGCAGTATTGAATGAATCACCAACTAATGATAATTCAAAGCCATGCTTAGTATGCTTTAAGTAAATAGCAATACCAACTGTTACAATAGTAACAATCAATACTGGAGTTAAATATTCATAAATCATTCCAAGTGATCCTTCATAGATATTAGGTAATGTGTTAGAACCACCTGTTGCGTACTTATTAATGAACATTGCAACTAATTGAATTGCAATATAATTCATCATTAAAGTAAATAATGTTTCATTTGTATTCCAGAAAGCTTTAAATATAGCTGGAATAACTGCCCATATTACACCAGCAGCAAGTGCTGATAATAAGCTTAGAATTATAAGAGCACCATCACCCATGCTTTCATGACCAAAATATAAAACCATGTAAGCAGCAAGTGCGGCAACTAATGCTTGACCATCGGCACCGACATTCCAGAATTTCATTTTAAATGCTGGAAGTAGGGCTAGACCAAGGCCTAGAAGAATTGCCATATCTCTAAGTAGCATCCAAATACTTAAGCCAGTACCAAATGAACCATTGATTAATGAGATTAGGAAAGTGAATGGATCACATCCTTCAGATATAGCAAGCAGAATAGAAGAAACAATAAATGCTAGTAGGAAGGCAATTGCTTTAATACCGATTAATCTACCAGTTGTTATTGTATCCTTTTTAGCAATATGAATTAATGGGTCCTTCATTGGCTTTGAAACAGTTTTTTCCATTATTCAGCCACCTCCCCATTATTATTTTGATTTTCTTCCTCTGCGTTGAGCTCAATACTTTCCTTAACAAGCTCTTCCCATTTCTCCTCAGAGATATTAGAGTCCTTTGCTTGACCCCATTTTCTTTCACTTTGCTCTTCAAGCAAGTTAAGGGCACCAGTCATCATTAGACCGATCTTTTCTTTTGTTGTTTTAGAAGCATGAACTACACCCATGTTTTTACCATGGCATAGAACTAAAATCTTATCACATAGAGCAAGCATTACATCTAGGTCCTCACCTATGAATAGAATACCTGTTCCTTTTTTCTTTTCATCATTTAAAATATCATAAATACCATAAGATGAATTAATATCTAATCCTCTTACTGGATAAGCAGTAACAATTACATTTGGATTTGCTTCAATCTCACGTCCTACTAAAACCTTTTGAACATTACCACCAGATAATCTTCTAACTGGAGTTTCAGAAGAAGGAGTCTTAATATCTAATCTCTTAATAAGATTCTTTGCTGATTCTCTAGCTTTTTTACGATTGACAAAAGGATAATACCAAGGAGAATCAGAATAATTCTTAATCATCATATTATCTGTGATTGAGAAGTTAGGAGCTAGACCCATTCCTAATCTATCCTCAGGAACGAAACTCATAGAAATACCCTTTCTAGCAATTTCCTTTGGCTTTAATTTAAGAATAGATTCACCCTTATGTGTAATAGCACCAGATTTAATTTTTCTTAAACCAGCAATAGCCTCACATAATTCCTTTTGACCACATCCTGAAATACCAGCAACACCTAATATTTCACCACCTCTAATATAGAAGCTTACATCCTCAATAGCCTTAGTACCATCATCCTTTAGGATATTTAAATCACGGATTTCTAGTAAAGGTCTATCAAAAGTAGTAATAGGTCTATCAATCTCAAGCTCAGTCTTTTGACCAACCATCATATCAGTTAATTCTTGCTCGTTAGTAGAATCCTTATCAACTGTTGCGATATATTTACCTTTTCTTAATATAGTTACTCTATCAGAGATTTCCATAACCTCATTTAATTTATGAGTAATGATGATGATTGATTTACCATCATCTTTCATAGCACGAAGAATAGCAAATAATTTTGTGATTTCCTGTGGTGTTAAAACAGCAGTAGGCTCATCTAATATTAGAATATCAGCACCTCTAATAATTGCTTTAATAATTTCCACTGTTTGCTTTTCAGACACAGACATATTATAAATTTTCTTCTTAGGGTCTATATCGAAGCCATACTTTTCACAGATTTCATTAACCATCTTATAAATAGTCTTGATATCAAATCTATGCTTTTTTACTTTTCCAACAAATTGGTTGAACTTAGAATCACTTTCGTTTTCTTCAACCTCGCCATTACTAGCTAAAGAGTTGATTTCCTCATTACTCATACCTAAAACAATGTTTTCGGCAGCTGAAAATATATCAACTAGCTTGAAATGTTGATGGATCATACCAATTTTATATTGAAATGCATCTTTTGGTGTCTTAATTATAACAGGATTTCCATCAACTATTATTTCGCCACTATCAGGATAATAAATACCTGAAATCATGTTCATTAGAGTTGTCTTACCACTACCGTTTTCACCTAATAATGATAATATTTCACCCTTCTTAACATTTAGTGAGACATTGTCGTTTGCAACGACAGAACCAAAAGTCTTCGTTATGTTTTTTAATTCAATTGCATACTCAGACATATTGTTACTCCTTAATTCATTTTTAAAAGCCATTAAAGGCGGAATATAAATCCCGCCTTACAATTTGTTAATTTTATAGTTCAGTAATACCATCAATTCTTAAATCGAAGTATGGTGCACTTCTATAAACTGATTCCTTGAATACGCCACCTTCAACTACTTGAGTGTCACCACCGAAAGTATCAACGCCAGCCTTATAGCTTGTAATCTTGTTATCAGCATTTCTAGAAATGTTTGCACTTACATTGTAAGTAGTATCACCAGACTTAATGTCTAATCTAGAAACTGTGAATGTGTTAGTATCAAATACATTTAATGTACCGTTCTTAATACTAGCTGCAGCATCATCCATTGCTTTCTTAGTACCAGTTGCTGCAATCTTTTCGTTAACACCGAAGTATTCAACAGCACCATTTGCTAAATTACCACACCAGTCATAATCCATCTTAGTACCATTTAATGTATTTTCAATGAAATACTCGAAGAATGGAACCCAGTTAATTCTTGATGATGTTAAATATGAATTTGTTAATGTTGTATTCTCACCATTATAGAATACGTTAGGAACCTTCTTAGATTCACAAACAGAAGGAGCACCTTGAGAGTCTGCATGTTGTGAAATTAATACACAATTCTCAGTCTCAATTAATGTCTTAGCTGTTGTATTTTCAGCAGCTTCATCATACCAGCTGTTTGTATATTTAACCTTCATTGTAACAGAAGGACAAACTGACTTAGCACCTAAATAGAAAGAAGTATAACCAGAAACTACTTCAGCATATGGGAATGCACCAACATAACCCATAACTGCTTCGCTAGCTGTGATAGTACCCTTTGAAATCATGTCATTTAACTTCATACCAGCTGCGATACCAGCGATGTATCTACCTTCATAAATGTTAGCAAATGCATTATGGAAATTATCTAACTTTTCAGTATGAGCCATTGTACCAGTTGCATGTGCGAATTGAACATCTGTAAATTCCTTGGCAGCCTTTAAGATGAATGATTCATGACCGAATGAGTCAGCGAATACACCCTTACAACCCTTATTTACTAAATCCTTAGCTGTAGAATAGCAGTTTTCGTCTTCAGCAACGTTTACTTGAAGAACAGCCTTAACACCCTTGTTTTCACAAGCTGTCTTAGCAGCCTCTATAAAGTTCTTGTCATAAGTTGACTTTTCATCATGTAAGAAGATGAAACCAAACTTAGTTCCGCTTCCACCACATGAAGTAGTTAAAGCGATTGTGCCGGCACAAGCAACAGCGGCAGCACTTAAAGCTAATAATCTTAACTTTTTCATTATATTTTTTCTCCTTTTTAAACTTTACACTATTAATACAATTCAGCTTTTAATAACAAATATTATGTCCTTAGCATTACCCCTAAATCCTAAGTAAGTTATTTCAAAGCTCAAAATCATATTTTAGAACCATATTAGTATTGTAAAAAATCATACGTTATTATTATATAATAATTTTTTTTGTTTTGAAATAAAAATCTTTAAATTAATGAATTTAAAACAAAATAAAAAAAATGGACCGAAATCCATTTTCTAAAGCATATTTTTTATCTTAAAATTACTTTTCCATCCTCAAAATGATCAACAATCGCAGCAGATTCAACATGGTATCCTAGCTCCTCAAGTCTCTTTCTACCATTTTGGAATCCCTTTTCTATTACGATTGCAACACCTACAACCTCAGCTCCTGCTTGCTTACATAGGTCAATTAAACCTAAAGAAGCATTACCCTCAGCTAAGAAATCATCAACAATTAAGCACTTATCACCGGGCTTTAAAAATCTCTTATCTACACAGACAGTGCTTCTAGTACCTTTTGTAAATGAATCTACGAAAGTAGTATATAGATTATTTTCATCAACAATCTTAGATTTACTCTTTTTAGCAAATACCATTGGTATATTTCCATAATGTCTTGCTACACCAACACCAAATGCTATTCCTGATGCCTCAATAGTTAAAATTTTATTTACTCCAGTAAATTTCTTACTAAAATATTCACCTAATTCATCTAATAACTGAGTATCAATTTGGTGATTAATAAATGAATCAACCTTTAATATATCATTGCCTATTACGACACCGTCTTTTATGATTCTTTCTTTTAAAGTTTTCATATGTACACCCCTCGTATAATATGTAGTGTAGATTTAGGCCTTGGATAAGTCTATCTACATATTAGTGTATATGAAGTCCTAGTGTTATAATCTTTAATAGATATAACTAGAT
>JAEEGH010032304.1_pt1 | contig 10072 bp, 4 predicted proteins | sample 9134181 | NCBI WGS metagenome assembly JAEEGH01 (sample SAMN16246544, study PRJNA631951) | gut metagenome | biome: gut microbiome; feature: rumen; material: DP-attached | host: Bos | place: Iran: Karaj | collected 2018-10 | reverse complement strand
TCGCCGGGTTCGGGTATCCAGTAGGTGCGGAGGCGACCGGAGGCGTTCTGGTTGCGCGCCATCGAGTTGCCAAGGGCACGCGCCTTCGCAAGGTCGAGCTGGTGCCCCTCTGCGGAGTAAAGGGCCAGGTCGGCCAGTTCTGGCCATGAGAGCAGGTGCGCCAGGATTGCCCGCCTTGCCTCGCGATAGGTGCGGGTGGCGGGAGAATATTCTGCGGGGTCGAAGGGGGCTGCGCGCCAGAAGCGGCGTGTTCCGGCCTCGCCGATCACCACGCCCGCCGCGTCAAGCGCGTGGCAGCGGACTTCAACGAAGCCTGCGGGGATGGCCGCCCAGACCGGAGCAAGAGTGGCGTCCGGCGTGGCGGAGTCGAAAGTGCGAAGGCGGTGTGCGTCGTCCAGAACCTCGAAGCGGTATGTGGCGGCACCGGGGATGGTGCGGAAGGGGAATGACGGCGGGTAGGTGAAGAGACTTGCGTTGACATTCCAGAACGGGGCGCCGGACGCGCCGCCGCCCGGGCGGATTTCTGTGCGCAGGTCGCGGCGGCTTTCGTCCATCAGGGCGTAGTAGGCGTGGACTTCTGCGGGTAGCGCCGATTCGTCGCGGAAAGGCGGAAGCGTTCCGTCCGATTCCGCGAGAAGGCTTTCTTCCAGCGACCGGCCGCGCGCGGCGTAGTCGCCGAAGCCGTAAAGCAGCCCGGCGGCCTTGAGAAGCCGCGCCCAGGCGAGATTGAGGGAGCGAAGCGAGGCGTCGTCATTGAGGAGGCCGCGCCGCACCCAGTCGCCCGCCCCCGTGAGGCGGCCCGTCGCGAAATCCAGGTTGCAGCGTTCGATTTCGCCGATGACGCGCAGGATCGCGTTGCGCTCGCAAATGGCGTCTTTCTCGCCGCAGAACAACGCGCGCTCTACCTTGTCGAGGCAGGAAAGGAGCGAGAGGCTTGTGTCCAGAGAATCGACCGATTCATGCATGAGGCAAGTCCTTTCATTTCAGGAATTCGTCCAGCCAGCGCGCGGCGTCGGCCACGCCTTCGAGGTAGTCACGGTAGGGGCGGCCTTCGTTGTCAACCAGCCCCCAGCCCTGGCCTTCGGAATCGGCGAGGTTCTGGAAGCCGAAGGCGACGACGCCGGCGACGAACGGCAGCTCCTCGACGATCTGCCGCAACGCCTTGCCATAGCCGCGACCGCGTTCAGCCTGCGTCCACAGCGTGGCGGACGGCGACTGCATGGCGACATCCATCGCCTGGACGCCCCACTCGGTGAGCAATACTGGACGCCCCGTCGCCTGGTGGGCCAGTCGAAGCAAGTCCATCTGCCGCTCCGTGAAGACGGTGTCGCCCCAGTTGGCCATCGGGTAGGAGTTCACGGCGATGAAGTCGTAGCCACTCCAGCACCGGTACATCTCCTCCGTGGCGCCGCCTAGGAAACGGTTGGTGCCAATCAGCTTGTCTGGGAAGAACTCGCGCATGAGGGAGAGCACGGTGTCAACGTAGGCTCGCACGGTATGGACGGCGAATTCGTCGAAATCAACGCGCATTGCGCCCTTCGCCGCACCATCCGCTGTGGCAACCGGCCGCCCGAGATGGGCCATTGCGGCGACATATTCGGGATCGTCGATCACGGGGGCATGGCCGTTGAACGGGTCGGGCTTGCGCTCCAGCACTTCTTCAAAGTCGCGGAACCATTCGGATTCTCGAGAGCCAAACCAGGCGCGGTTCAGGAGTGCCATGTCTCCGTGATAGCGCTCTCGCAGCCAGCGCACGAACTCGCGCCCGCATGCCTCCGAGTAAACATAGCCCGACGAGGAGATACTCGCGACATTCCCCTCGATGTGCGCCTCGTTGCCAACGCAGATTCCGAAAACGGCAGGACGGGCGCTGAGGTCCGGCGCAGCGGAGGCCAGGCGTTCGCGGAGGCGGCGACGGAATTCGGGGTCGAACGGGTCGCATAGGCCGAAGAGACGCTTCCCCTGCGCGTTGACAAGGAAGGGGCCGCCGTCGGCGCAGCCAATATACTCGAGGTTGAGCATGCCACGGTTCGCTGCTGCGTCGAAGGCGCTCCGAGCCGAGGCCGCCACGCCAACGGCATTGAATCCCAGGCGCTGGACGAACGCCACGGCATCTGATGCCCATGCGGCTTCGTTGGGATAGGCCCGCCGTGCCCAGTCGAGGTATCCGTAATTCTGCCGGAAGCAGTTGACGGTCTGGATGCCGTAGAGGAAGAAGGGTTTCCCGGTCGGCGTCGTGAGGAACCAGCGACCGTTTGCGCGCCGTTCCGTTCCCCAGCGTCCCTGTGCGATGGAGGGGTGCAGGAGCGGAGAGCGTGTCGTCACTTCAGGCGCTGAGGCAGGGGTGGTCCTTTCTGCGACTGGACGCCACGCAGCCGGAGGACGCACGGGGTAGATATCCCAGAAAGAAGGCTTGGCGGTGTCGGCTAGCGGAAGGGCCTCAGGCGGCGTGCCGTCGCATAGCCACGAGGTGTCGGTCGCGACCACATGATGGTGGCCGTCGGCATCTTCCCAGCCAATCGCGGCGACGCACTCGGCGCCTTCGCCAGAATCGACGGTGAGCTCGATGGCGTTCTCGCCATCGAGCAGGATGCCGTCGAGCGAAAATACCGCCGCGACGGGATTCTTGTCGCCCAGACATGGCCAGCCTTCGGCGTTGGTGAACGTCCCGCAGCCGACTTCGCGGCCATTCACCGCTGCGCTGAAGCGCGGGCGGCCAAGTGCCATGAGCCACGCCTTGCGCGGCGTACCGGTCACCTCGAACTGGCGCTTGAAAGTCCCGCTCCCGGTGAGCCGCATCGGGCGAAGCATCGGCGAGCAAGGCCCCTCCTCGCGTAGAATCCGAATGTGCGCGAAATCGACAAGAAGAGCTTCTCCCCCCTTGTGGGAAATGATGCCGATTTCGAGCGACTTCGCTGTGCTTGCCGTTCCGGCGCGCCAGGTGTCGCCGCGCATGATGCGAGCGATGGGGATGCGCTCAGTTCTCCATTGCCCGAAGACTGGCGGGAGGCGCACCTGGGTGTGGCTTCCGTTGTCCTCCTTCACGCGCATTGCGGCGTTGATTGAGCGCACCGGCGCATTGGACGGCAGGAAATACGTGAACTCGAAAATGGTGCTGTCCAGCGGGCATTCGCGGGCGATGGTGAGCGCCGTCGCGGTACCGCCTGTCTCGACGCGGAAGACGCGCCGCGTCCCTTCGGCCGAATCCGCGACTTCCGCGACCGAGAGCGAATGGGCGCCGTTCGACCAGCATCCCAGCGCCGACGGAACCGTTTTGCACAAGTCCGCGTCGAAGACCTCGTCCGCGACTGCCGCAATTGCGAATAACGCAATCGCAATTTTGATTCCGATTCGCGACACCTTAACGCACAACGAGAATGAAGGGCTTGTTCGACTGGTAGCGGTAGCGCACGATCACAACGCCGCTGCCTCCGCCGTAGCCGCCTGACCCGCCGCCGCCAAGGCCGTCTGTGCCGGCGTTGTTGCTGCCGCCGCCGCCCTGTCCGCCAACGCCCGGAACGGGGGTCCCGTCCTTCTTGTAGCCGACACCCGCGCCGCCACCGCCGTAGTAAACTTCCGAACCCGTGATGGAGATGGCACGGCCAGCGCCGCCATTGGATCCCTGATAGGACTGCGAGTTGGAACCGGTGCCGCCAGCGGCGCCGGCACCGCCGCCACCGCCTGGACGCCCGGTGAAATAGCAGTCGCCGCCAGCGTTTCCTTGATCGGCATGCGTGGTGGCACCGCCCGCCTTGCTGTCCGTCCATGTTGAGACCGCGCCTCCGCCGCTTGCACCCGCTGAACCGCCCGATCCACTAGAGCCGTTGTGGCGTCCGCCTGCGCCGCCGCCGAAGGCGGTGATGCCGAAGGCGGTCGTATTTCCGCCATTCTGGGCAACACCGTTGTTGATGTCGGTTCCTGAGCCATGGTCGTAGCCGCCCGCGCCACCGGCGCCGATGGACACGGGATACTCGCCGGCGGCGAGGATCATGGAAGTCTTGTATACCACGCCGCCCGCGCCGCCGCCGCCGGAGCCGTACTGGGCGCGGAACGTTCCGGCGCCTCCACCGCCGCCAACGAGGAGGACATCGACAAGCCCGTCCTGAGGCATGGTGAAGGTGCCGTCCGATGTGAATTTGTGCGCGCGGTAGCCGGAGCCGGCGGAAATGCGCTCGCCGCCTTCGGCCTTTTCAGATAGCACTTCGTTCGCAGTCGTCTTGCGCAGGCGAACGATCACGACACCGCTGCCGCCGTCGCCACCGCCGGAACCGCCGCCTCCGAGGCCGTCTGTTCCCTTGCCGAGAAGGCCGGATGCGCCGCCGCCGTTGCCGCCAGATCCGTTTGTCGGGTCGGTCGTCGTCTTCGGCGTATTGACGGGCGCATAGCCCGCGCCACCACCGCCATAGACGACAGCAGCTCCCGTGATCGTGTTCGTGACACCACAGCCGCCCTTGCCGCCACCGTAGCTGGTCCAGGCGGAGAAGGTAATTCCGTTTCCGCCAGTTCCACCTGCTCCGCCGCCACCACCTGGGCAGAAGACATGGGGGGAATTGCCTCCCTTACAACCCTGTGTGCCGTCAAAAAGTGGGTTTTGCGAATTCTTGGGATCGGAATAGACGGCAATGGCACCGCCGCTGGAGGCACCGGCGGTTCCGGTACTGCTGCTGCTGCCGTAGTGATGGCCTCCGGCGCCGCCACCGTAGGCGGTGATGCCAAGGGCAACTGAATTGCCGCCATTGGATGCCGGGCCGCCCGTTCCCCTGTTGCTCTTCATTTCGCCGCCGCCAGTGCCACCCGCGCCGACGGTGATGGCGTAGGTCCCGGGGGAGACGACGAGATTCGTGGCATAGACTACGCCTCCGCCACCGCCGCCTCCGGAACCGAACAGGTCCGTCGAGTTGTCAAATGGCGCACCTGAGCCGCCGCCACCGCCCACGACAAGGACATCAAGAAGCCCTGTGCCGGTGACGGAGAGCGTCCCGGACTGCGTGAAAGTAACAGCCTTGCCGTCGGCAAATGCGATTGACGCGTCGCCACCGGAAATCGCGAAGTCGGGAGAGTTGGCGATGGCGTCCACGCCGACGGGCGTGTAGCGGACAATCACAACGCCGCTACCGCCGTCGCCGCCGCCGGAACCGCCGCCGCCGAGGCCATCTGTTCCCTTGCCGAGAAGACCGGATGCACCGCCGCCGTTGCCGCCAGATCCGTTTGTCGGGGCAGTCGTCGTCTTTGGCGTATTGACGGGCGCATAGCCCGCGCCACCACCGCCATAGACGACAGCGGTGCCCGTGATCGCGTTCGTTGCGCCGTTGCCACCCTTGCCGCCGCCGTAGGTGGACCAGGCCGCGTAGCCGTGACCGCCGCCGGCTTCGCCCGCGCCACCGCCGCCGCCGGGGCAGAAAGCGGCGTTGGAGTCGCCGCCCTTGATTCCTTGGGCGCCGTCGTCCAGCGCCGCGCCGCCAACTCTGTTGGCGGAGCTGTAGGTGCTGACACCGCCGCCGCCGCTGCCGCCGGCGGCGCCGTTGTTGCCGTTGTTGCCGTTGTGGTGCGCGCCGGCGCCGCCGCCGTAGGCCGTAATGCCGAAGGCGACCGTGTTGCCGCCATTGGATGCCGGACCGCCGGTTCCCTTGTTGCTCTTCATTTCTCCGCCGCCTGCGCCGCCCGCGCCCACGGTGATGGCGTAGGAGCCTTCCGTGACGGCAATGCCGGTTTGGTAAACCACGCCGCCGCCACCGCCGCCACCGGAGCCGAACAGGTCCGTCGAGTTGTTGAATGGCGCGCCAGATCCGCCACCGCCGCCCACGAGAAGGACATCTACGATGCCGGAGCCGGTGACAGTGAGCGTCCCGGATTCAGTGAAAGTGAGGACGGCGTCGCCTCCGTCGTAGGACGTCTTGCCTCCCGTGAGGAGGAACGTGTCGGCCACCGCCGCCAATGGCAATGCGGCGAGCGCGAGGATTGTCATACTTTTCGCATTCATTTTTACTCCTTGCTGTTGTATTTTTGCCGGGACGCCCCAGCAAGCGACAATTATTATCGCAGTTTTTCTCCAAAAGCAGTATCCCCAAATGCGAAAAGTCATCTTTGATTTTGCGCACGGGTTTTCTTGCTTGACCGCATCGGGAACTTGCGCTATAGTGGTGACATGAAAGCATCCTCGGCCATACCGAAAATCGCCATCGTCCTTCCCCATAATATTAAGGAAGACCGTGCCGCATACCGAGGCGTCCTCGATAGGGCGCGGAGATTGGGGCCGTGGCGTTGCATTCTCACGGAAGGACACCTTGACGAGCAGACGCTTGGCCTGGGCCACCTTGGCGTCGATGGCGCGATTGTCCACGAGATGTCGCGCCGCGCCGCCGCCGTGCTTGCGGCGCGGCATGTCCCCGTGGTCCTTTTCGAACCCTATCCAGACATGCTCCGTCCGGGGCATCCTTTTGCGAAGGCTCCGTCTGTGCGCCTTGACTCCCGCGCCGTTGGCGCCCTTGCCGCCGACTACTACCTGAAGCGCGGCTACAAGTCCTTCGCCTACATCGGCGAGCCGGAAGAACTGCATTGGAGCGACGAACGGCGCGATGGATTCGTGGATGCCATTGTCAAAGCGGGCTTCCCATGCGCTACATACGGCGGCCCATACTCCGAGCGCGAGCGCAAGCGATGGAGCGACGAGCGGCCTCGCATGGTGCGATTTCTGAAAACCCTTCCCCGTTCCACCGCCGTCCTTGCTGCAATGGACGCGCGGTCTGTGCTGGTGCTGGACGCCTGCGCCGAGGCGGGGCTGCGCGTTCCCGAGGACATTGCAATTCTTGGCGTGGACGACGACCCCATCCTCTGCGAATCTGCGCCGACTACCCTCTCCAGCATACGCACAGGGCGCTACGCGATGGGGCAGAAGGCCGCCGAAATGCTGGATGCCATGCTGCGCGGGCAGGAACCCGAACCGCGCATGGCCGCTATGCCGCCCCAGGATGTCGTTACGCGGGAGTCCACGGGATACGATGCGATGCGCGACCCGATAATCGCCCGGGCCTTCGCCTTCATCCGCGCCCGTGCCGATGCGGAACGCATTGGCGTTGGCGATGTCGTCAAAGCCGCCGGATGCTCAAGGCGTTATCTTGAGTTGCATTTCCGCCGCCACATCGGTTCCACGGTGAAGGAAATCATCCTCGGTTCCAAGATAGACCGCATTAAGTCGCTTCTGGAGCGAACCGACATGCCAATAGGCGACATAGCCTCGGACTGTGGCTTCCTCAACGACAGCTATCTGGCCGTCATCTTCAAACGCGAGACTGGGCTCTCGATGACCGAGTGGCGTCGCCATCACCGCGACGCCCCGGACGAGTAGGTGCCGAGCCTCGTTCCTGCGCCCGCATTGTCACGGAGGATGCGCAGGATGTGGCGCAGTTTGGTAGAATAGATAACCCTAATTTTTCAACGTGAGGAGTGGATATGAGCGATAACAACAACGAGCAGGCCGTCCGCGAGGATGCGGCCCAGGCTGGCGTAAACCAATACCGCGAGCAGCGCATCAAGCACCTTGAAGCGCTTGCAGAACTGGGCTATTCGCCCTTCGGCAGGGCCTTCGAGCGCACGGCGCGCCTATCCGATTTGCGCGAGCCTTTTGAAGAGGGGCGCGAGGTCACCGCCGCCGGCCGCCTCACCTCCATCCGTTCGATGGGCAAGAGCGTTTTCGCAGACCTCAACGACGGCTCCGCCAAGATGCAGCTCTATGTGGGCAAGAAGAACCTCGGCGACGATCCTTTCAAGGCCTTCGGCCTCCTCGACATCGGCGACCATGTCGGCGTCAAGGGCACCCTCTTCGTCACCCGCACCGGCGAGAAGACGATCCAGGTCGCGGAGTGGACGCTCCTCTCCAAGGCGGTCCTACAGCCGCCGGAGAAGTTCCATGGCCTCCAGGACACCGAAGAGCGCTATCGCAAGCGCTATTTGGACCTCGTGGCAAACCAGGATGTCCGCGAGCGCTTCAACAAGCGCATCGCAATCGCGCGCGAAACCCGCCGCTACCTGGAGAGCCTCGGCTTCCAGGAAGTCGAGACGCCAATGATGCAGCCGCAGGCCGGCGGCGCGGCCGCCAAGCCATTCATCACCCACTACAACGCCCTTGACCGCGACATGTTCATGCGCATCGCGCCTGAACTCTACCTCAAGCGGCTTCTCGTCGGCGGCTTCGACAAGGTCTTCGAGCTGAACCGCGACTTCCGCAACGAGGGGCTCGACCGTTCGCACAACCCCGAGTTCACCGTTCTCGAAGTCTATGAGGCATACGGCGATGTGAACTCGATGGTGCGCATCATCGAGGGGCTGATCCCCCACCTCTGCGAGACGGTTCTTGGCACGATGAAGGTCGAATACGGCGAGGCGAAGGAAGTCCTCGACTTCACGCCGCCCTACCGCAAGGTGCGCTACGCCGACCTCGTGAAGGAGCGCATGGGGGCCGACTGGTTCGACATCCCCGCGGCAGAGGCCGCGAAGCGCGCCGAAGAGGCCGGATGCGCCGTGAACCCGGCGTGGAACCACCTGATGATCACCCACGAGGTTTACGACAAGCTCATCGAGAAGACGCTGCGCCAGCCGACCTTCGTGATGCGCGTGCCGCACGAGTTCGTGCCGCTGGCCAAGACCTGCGTGGACGACCCGACGGCGGCCGACGTGTTTGAGTTCGTCGTGGCGGGCAAGGAACTCTGCCCCGGCTATACCGAGCAGAACGACCCCTTCGAGCAGCGCAAGGCCTTCGAGGTGCAGGCCGGCGAGGACCTGGCCAAGATCGACGAGGACTTCATCTGCGCCCTTGAGCACGGCATGCCGCCAGCTGGCGGTCTCGGCATTGGCTTCGACCGCCTGGTGATGATGCTTACCGGCACCGAGATCATCAGGGACGTGATTCTGTTCCCGCAGTTAAGGAACTGAGTAAACAATGTGGAAATGTGAAAATGTGGAAGAGGCCAATAGCCAACAACCAATGAAAAAAGCAGCTATTTCTTTTCTGTTCACTTTTGCGGCCATCGTCGCCTTTGACGCAAGCGCGGTAACCCTGCCGCACATATTCGGCAACAACATGGTCCTGCAGCAGGGCCAGAACGTGCCTGTCTGGGGCAAGGGCGCACCCGGTGAGAAGATCACCGTGGCTTTTGCCGGGCAGAAGGAGAAGACGAAGGCCGGCGCGGACGGCAAGTGGCGCGTTGACCTGAAGCCCCTCAAGGCCAGCGCCGTCGGTGCCGAATTCGTCGTCAAGGGCGAGAACGAGATCGTTCTCACCAACGTCGTCGTCGGCGAGGTCTGGTTCTGCTCGGGGCAGAGCAACATGGAGTTCACCATGAGCGAGCGTCGCAAGGTGAAGGACTGGGAGAAGGAAGTCGCGGCCGCCAACTGGCCGCTGATTCGCCACTTCAGAGTCCAGCACAAGGTCGCGGAGGCGCCGCTGGACGATGTTGCCGCCTCATGGGTCGATACGACGCCCAAGACGATTCCGCCGCAGAGCGCCGTGGCGTTTTTCTTCGGCGAAACCCTCCACAGGGAGCTGGATGTGCCAGTCGGCCTCATCAACTGCTCCTGGGGCGGCACCCGCATCGAGCCTTGGACTCCGGCGGGCCACGCGGACGACCTCTGGCTGCTCCAGAACATCAGGAAATGGGATAGGCCGCATGATGTCCCGACCGTTCTCTGGAACGGCATGGTCGCTGGCCTCGTTCCGTTCGCCATCAAGGGCGCGATCTGGTATCAGGGCTGCGCCAACATGGGCGAAGGCAAGTTGTATCTCGACAAGACCGTTTCGCTCGTCCGCGGCTGGCGCCGCGAATGGGGCCAGGGCGACTTCCCCTACTTCCTCGTGCAGCTTGCCCCCTATTCCTACGGCAACGCCAACGACACCAGGCTGCCAGTTTTCCAGGAGGCGCAGGCATGCGTTCCCGATGCCGTCCCCAACAGCGGCTACACCGTCATCAACGACGTAGGCGACGTGAACGACATCCACCCGACTGACAAGCGCACCGTGGGCATGCGCATGGCCGACCAGGTCCTAGACCGCGTTTACAAGAAGTTCGTGCGCCCATGG
>JAEEGH010032303.1_pt1 | contig 10072 bp, 9 predicted proteins | sample 9134181 | NCBI WGS metagenome assembly JAEEGH01 (sample SAMN16246544, study PRJNA631951) | gut metagenome | biome: gut microbiome; feature: rumen; material: DP-attached | host: Bos | place: Iran: Karaj | collected 2018-10 | reverse complement strand
TTTGTTGGTGTTATGTCAAGTGTTGATTACTTGATCACCTTGCTGGTGCTGGTAGTACCATCGTTGTAGGTGGTAACCATGATGTTAACGCCCTCGAAGGGAACGTTGCTCTCCATACCGGCAACGTTGTAGTACTTCACGTTGTTAACGGTCTTCTGAGCAAGGTCCTCAACAACTGCGGTAGCATCGTACAGAGCTACGCGGTTGTAGAGCTGGAAGCGCTGGGTCTCGTTGTTACCGCCCTCACCATAGATGAAGCGATACTCGTTGGGCTCCCACTTGGGCTCAACGGTGAAGGGCTCGCGCATACCGAACTCCTGGTTAGCCAGGATCATGTCGGCCAGGTGACCATTAACTACGTCCTGCTGGTCGTTCTGCATATAAAGACCCAGAAGGGGAGCGTCGTCCTTCTTGAGAGCGCCGTTGTCACGATAGGACTTAACGTTCTTACCAGAGAAGTGGCAGCCATAACCATCGTTGTTGGAAATGATCAGGGTGTAAACGCGATAGGTAATACCGTCAACCACCTTGGTCTCCTTCTCCTGATACTTCACGTTAGCGCTGTTGGGCAGACGATCACCACGCTCGAAAGCGATTTCGTCACCATCCTCGTTCTCAACAGCGATGAGACGCATCTGCATGGGCAGATAGATGTCGCACTGAGCTGAGTTGTAGGTAATCTCGTTGTAGAACTCGGTACCTGCAGAGTTGACAGCGATGGGGGGCAGAGCCTGAACAGCAGCATTCTCATAGATGGCGTCATCATCCAGCCAGAACCAGACGGTTTGGGGAGTGCCAGCCTTGAAGCTGATGATGTTGTCATAGGTCTGCACCTCGCCCAGGTCGTTGTAGTTGCCACGGATGAAGAGGTGATCCTGAACGCACTGACCGATCATTGCGGGAGAACCATCTTCCTGGAATGCGTACTCACCAGTTGCGAGATCATCGGCAAAAGCAGAAAGGCTCAGCGATGCTGCAGCAGCAAAAAGAAGTAAATTTTTAATCTTCATAATTAAATGAATTAAAATTGTTAGTAATAATGTTAATTTAATATTTTGTTTTCATTCTTATCAGTTTCTGTCAACAACACTACCTGGCTTCAACATGCTGGAATTAAGGTAATAATAATGACAATACGCTGAAAACCAGGGAATTATGTCAAAAAATGGCATTTTTTTCCCCTTTTCAGACTACAATATTACTAACTTTTTTTGAACTGACAAAATTTTTTTGAAAAAACGCTCAAAAAACTATTAACAGGTGGCCGTCGGGAGTTGCGCGCGTCCTGTTTCAACGCAGTTTTTTCCTGTCGGATGTCTTTGTGAGCTGTCGCAGCCGTTTGTACCAGCCGGGACGAGCCGCAGGATGCAGCTTGTCGATGCGCTGGGTGCCTGGCCGCTTGATTCTGACGGGTGTGAGTTTCATGGCGTTGTGGCTTGAGTGGATGTGTCACTGGCTGAACTGCGGCGCAAGGGCAGGGTGTAGGAGATGCTCAGCGAGAATCCCAATGCACTGCCGCGGGGACCGTACCCCGGTATGAACCAAGGCTTTGAATGCTCGTTGTCGGCGCACTTGAACATGTTGTGGTAGCGTATCATCCAACCCATCGAGAAGCGATCCACGAGCTTGACCTTGAGTCCCAATCCCAGCTCACCCCACAGCGCATGAGAACGCTCTCCCGTGATGTCGGTGGCGATGTGCTCGCCCCAGTAAGAGTTGATGTAGTCAATGCCGTTGACGTCGTAGCCGAAGGTGCTGTAACCCAGCATGATGCCCACAAGAGCCTGATAGTCAGGGGTGTTCTTGAACATGAAGTTGTAGTTGGCACCCACCTTGACGTAGGGCGACGGCTTGCCGCGATAGGTGAAGTTCATGTCGTCCGGGGTGGACTTGGCCCATCCCAAACCCAGCTCGATAGTGGGCTGGATGCGGTTCCACATGTTGAGTGTGGCATGGACATCGGTGCTGGCATAGGTCTGCCCGAAAGCCATGAGCAAAGGATCAGCCACATTGATGCCGACGCTCAGGTCAGTGATTCTGGGATAGCGCTTGTAAACACGCCGCAGCGAGTCGCGCCGCGCCTCTTGGATGGCTGCCGCACTGTCGCCGGTGATGTACTGCTGGATGACCTTCTCGTCGGTGCCCTTGGGTGGCGGCAGCACGCGGTTGTTTTCGGGCTTGACAGGCGTGACGTGTCGCTTGTCAGGCTCTTGGGCTACTGCTGTGGCGGCCGTGAGCACGATGAGGGTCAATATGGCAACAAGGCTGTGTTTCATTGCTGCAGATTGGTGAAATGGATGCGCATGACCGGCGTGCGTGAATTGGTGATGTGCGTGGTGAGCATGACAACCGAGTCGATGCCGTTTTCGGTGTAGGTCAGCCGCTTGATGTCGAAGTTGAACATCGCCCCGCATTCCTCACTGTGGAAGAACACAATCGGCTCATAATCAAAGGTGATCGTGTCATTCGCCTGCAGGGTGTCCTGGCCGATGATAATCGGTCTGGACAGGGCATAGGTTGTGCTGGTGGTTGTGGCACGCAACGGAAGGTAGGCCTCGTTGAGGGTCGCGCCTTTATAGAGCACACTGTCGCCAGGTGCGCCGATTCCCTTGATGGTCAGCCCGACGACAGACTGCTGCTTGCCATCGACATAGAAGGCTGCCAGCGGCAGGCTGCTGCCGTTGCCGTCGCAACTGTCGTTGCTGCAAGCCGTCAGCATCATGACCGAGAGCAGCAGGGCCAATATCAGGGGCAGTCGGTTCATTGTTCGGCGACGTTGGCTTGTTTTTGCAGGGCCTTCTCGATGTTGGCCACGCTGTCGTTACCGATGCTGCGCGAGGGCAGGGCGGCCGTGTTGCCGGAAACGAGCTCCTCGCTGATCTCGTAGTGGTTGCGGTCGTTGCTGTGGCGGATGATGAGCTCACCCAGGAATCCGGTGAGGAACAGCTGGGTACCCAAGAGCATCGACGTGAGGGCGAGGTAGAAGTAGGGCGAGTTGGTGACCAGCGTGTAACTGTTGCCGCTGTACATGTTGTAGAGCTTGAGGGCACCCACCACGATCACCGCGATGAAACCCAACAGGAACATCAGGCTTCCCAACAGTCCGAAGAAGTGCATCGGCTTGACACCGAACTTGGCTTGGAACCACAGGGTGAGCAAGTCGAGGTAGCCGTTGACGAAGCGGTCGAGGCCGAACTTGGTCGTGCCGTATTTGCGGGCGCGGTGCTTGACCTCTTTCTCGCCAATGCTGGTGAAGCCGGCGATCTTGGCAAGATAAGGCACATAGCGGTGCATGTCGCCATAGACCTCGATGTGCTTGACCACCTCGCGACGGTAAGCCTTGAGGCCGCAGTTGAAGTCGTGCAGGTTGTGGATGCCGCTCACGCGACGGGCCGTGGCGTTGAACAGCTTGGTGGGAATGGTCTTGCTCAGGGGGTCGTAGCGTTTCTTCTTCCAGCCGCTCACCAGGTCATATCCGTCCTGGGTGATCATGCGGTAGAGCTCCGGAATCTCGTCGGGACTGTCCTGCAGGTCGGCGTCCATGGTGATGATGACGTCTCCCTGGGCCCTTGCGAATCCAGTGTTCAGCGCCGGAGACTTGCCATAGTTGCGGCGGAAAGCGACACCCTTCATCCGCGGGTTGGCGTCGTGCAACTCCTTGATGACGTCCCACGAGTTGTCGGTGCTGCCGTCGTTGATGAACAGCACCTCGTAGGAGAACCCGTTCTCGTTCATGACGCGTTCAATCCAAGCGGCCAGCTCGGGCAGCGACTCGGCCTCGTTATACAGTGGAACTACAACAGAAATATCCATATTCTCAATGTCTTATATCTTCTTGTGTCTTGAAAATTCATTTATTGCTTCGGGCCACGGTTAAAGTCGGGGTTGTCGCCTCAGAGGTCTTCTGGCAATCAGGGCGGTAAGGGCACTCATCAGCGACCCGAAAAAGGTGACGAACCAAAAGACGTTGAACACCATCTCGATGGGTGTGGGCAACAGTTTCTCGTCGACCATGCGCTGCAGGACGTGCAGCATTTCGCTGTCACGCATCTGCGGCATCTTGCTGTAGGCTTCGATGGCTGCTTGGGCCTGCTCGTAGATAAACCCCGGCCTGATGTATTGCATCACCAGGTAGGCAATGAAGCTGGCGAGCACCGTTCCCAACAAGAACAGCATGATTCCCAGCATCCACAGCCCGGCGTACTCGGTGAAGCCGTCATCCTCGATGAACTTGCGTCGCTGGAAATAATAAACCACCAGTGGCGAGCCCACCATGAGGATGAAGAAAACAATGCTCAACGGCGCGAACCAGTCGGCAAAGATCGATGCCGTGGCCGCGCACCCCAGGTAGAGCCCGAACGGGACGCCCCATTCGCCACCTCGCTGATAGATGCTTTTCTTCGGTTCTGTCATATCAAACCACAAAAGTAGTCATTTTCCGTGAAATCAGTGCTCCCGATGGCGATAAATTGTGATTATCGGCGCCCAGAAAAGCCGTCAAGGGCCTTTTTGGGCACTTTATGCGGTGAGTTTTGAGAAAAAATGATATTTTTGCCGTCGATTTATGAAGTCCTTAGAAAAAACTCGCATTTGGGCTGTCGCAATGGTCGTGCTGACCGTTGCTGCATTGTCGTGGCTGAGCTCCTGCCGTGACCAAGCTCCTGCCGCCCCTGGTCATGACAGTCATTATCTTGAGGTGGACAGCATGCTGCAGCGCATCGTCGAGATCGACACTCTGGCGCGACTGCTTGACCGCTACCATGAAGCCAATGACCAGGTGGGCGAGATGCTCGTGTGCCGGTACTATGGCCGCGAGCTGCGCAACAAGTCACGTTTTGAGGACGCCTTGACCATCCATCGGCGGGGTCTTGACATCGCTATCGCGTTGTCCGACACCATCGAGATGATACTGTTGTATAACAATATGGGTACCGACAGCCGTCGCATGGGAGAGTTGAGTGATGCCAACGGATTCCATTTCAAGGCCTTGCACTTGAGTGACGCTTACAGCGACCAGGTGAGTGACGAAGCAGTCCATGCCCATTCCAAGACACTGAACGGCATTGGCTGCATGGAGATGGAGTTGTGTAACTTCTATGCTGCCGACAGCGTCCTACACGAGGCTTTGGCCGGCGAACAGCGGTTGGACTGTCTCTTGGGTATGGCCATGGATTGCGAGAACCTGGGAGATGCGAAATATGGCATTGGCGAGATGGATTCGGCATGGCACTATTACCGCAAGTCGATGGATTACAACCAGCAATTGGGCAACAAGGTGGGTATCGCAAGGTGTCATTTGGGCTACGGCACGCTGTATGAACGTGCACGCCAATTCTCTCATGCCCAGGACGAGTACAAGCAAGCCTACGATATCTTGCGGGATGAGGCCGACGGCGATTGCTGGCTTGACGCTTGCCTGTCGCTTGCCAGTGTCAGCATCAAGTTGGGTGAAGATGAAGAGGCCCGCCGCTATGTCGGTGAGGCTGAGACCGAGATGCAGCGCATCAACTGCAAGAAACATCTTGCGGACATCTGCCGCGTGCGCTATGAACTCGCGTTGATGGACAATGACGCGTCCCAGGCACTTCGTTACTATGTTCAAGCCGATGAGCTGTATGACAGCATTTACGGCTTGAAGAAGAGTGATGAGATGCGTGCCCAGCGCATCGAGTACCAGAACGGCCGAAAGAGTGGCGAGATGAATGTGCTCAACCGCGACATCGACCACTTGAGACACATGCGCAACATGCAGATTGTCCTGCTGGTGTTGCTGCTGTTCATGGCCGGAGCCATCATTACAGCGCTGATTTATGCCATGCGCACCCGCACGCGTTCCCAACACTTGATGAGTCAGATCGAAGAGACGCGCTCGCTGTTCTTCACCAATGTGGTGCACCAGTTGCGCACGCCCTTGACAGCCATCATGGGCTCGATTGACTCTATCCTTTCAGGCATCCACGGACCGGACGCATCTCCCGTCATGCGTGAGAATGCCGAAATCATTGAACGGCAGGGAAATAATCTGCTCATGCTCGTTGACCGCATCCTCGAGGTGGGCGGTGTGCGGAGTGACCTCAAAGAACTTGACTGGCGCTCTGGTGATGTCGTCACGTTAATTCACATGATTGTCGAGAGCTATCGTGAGCGTTGTGTGGAACGGCGCATCGAGCTGACCTACCTCTCTCAAGAGTCCAGTGTCGAAATGGACACGGTTCCGCGCTACCTGACATCAATTGTGGGATGTCTGCTAGAGAATGCCATCAACTACAGCCCTGAATTGAGCAAAATCACTGTCATCTCTTGGGTTGATGACGGCCATTTCTTGATCCGCGTCGTCGATTCGGGAATGGGCATCAGCAAGGCCGATTTGCCGCACGTGTTCAAAGCCTTTTACCGCACTTCGGCCGCCGAACAGCTAGTCGAGGGTGTGGGCATCGGCTTGACGATGGTGCATGACATGGCCATGGCGATGGGTGGTACCGTGTCGGCCGAGAGCGTGAAGGGTAAAGGGTCGGTTTTCACCGTGAAACTGCCCTGCCGCCATGTCGAGGGCGTGATGCGCGGGTTTGACATGGTTGTCAGTCCCGTGGCCAAGATGGTCGGCAAGTTGAGGCGTCCGTCCGAGGGGCCGTCGTCGCCCGCTGACCCCGCCGCTCAAGACCGTCCTGTGGTGCTTGTCGTTGAGGACCACACCGATGTTGCCAAGTTGCTGGGACTGCAATTAGGCCAATACTATACCGTGTATTTTGCCACCGATGGCGAACAAGGCCTTGCACGTGCCCGGGCATGCCGTCCCGACCTGGTGATTACCGACGTCAAGATGCCTGTCATGGACGGTTACGAGTTCTGCCGTCGCTTGCGTCATTCGGCTGGAACCGAGCACATTCCTGTCATCATGCTCAGTGCCCGCAACCAGGTGGCCGACCGCGTCAAGGGCATTCAGGCCGGTGCCGATGTCTATCTGGTCAAACCCTTCGTGTCCGAAGAGTTGCTGGCATGGGTTGACCGTCTGCTCTCCAGTCACAAAGCCTTGCAGTCGGCTCCCTCGAGCGCCGCGTCATCGCCGATGACTGACTCGACTCCCGCCGCCGATGCCTTGGATGCCGACGAAGAAAACAACAAGCGCTTCCTTGAGCAGTTTGCCGCAGCTGTGGACCGCGACATGGCCGCAGGCGCTAAACTGAACATCGACCGCATCGCCCTGTCGGTCAAGATGGGGGAGAGCCAGTTGCGACGCAGGATACAAGAGCTGACTGGCAAAAGCCTGGCGGCCTATGTCTCCCAGTTGCGCATGGAGAAAGCGATGGCTTTGTTGCAGAGTGACAATAATCTGCTCATCGGCGAGGTTGCCGAACAGTGCGGATATGCCGACGTCGCCTATTTCTCAAGAGTCTTCCGCCAGCACTATGGCATGACGCCGACTCAAGCCCGCAACGCCTCGGCCGAATCATGACCACCCGCGGCCGACGGTGCGCAGCGGTGGCTGAAATGCGTCAGGGATGTAGTGGATGCTGAGGTCGGGCGCCGTGCCCTCGATAATCATCACGTCATATTGCACTGTCATGTGCAGTTGGTGTAGGCTGATGTAGCCATTGGCAGCATTGACCAGATTGCGTATTTTCCTGGCATTGATGGCCTGCATAGGGTCGTAGCGCTCGGTGCTGGTGCGGGACTTCACCTCGACGATGTGCAGGTGGTTGGCACCAGGCTCTTGTGCCACAATGTCAATCTCGAGGTGCCCCAATCGCCAGTTCATCTCGCGGATGGTATAGCCCTTGCTGATGAGAAAATCGCAAGCGGCCTGCTCTCCATCTTTGCCGAGGCTTTTACTTTGGGCCATAATGTGTTGGGGTGATATTTTTAAAGTGATTCTTTAATTCTCTTTTTGTGGTCCGTGGCCGGCATTCTTGCCCCAGCGTGCCTGTTGCCTTGCCGTCATCTGATTCTCGGCAGGATTGTCCTGTGGATGCCACAATTGCGGGTGGTTCAACTCCTCGGGCATGTACTGCTGACGCACGAAATGCCCGGGATAGTCGTGCGCATACATGTAGTCCTTGCCGTATCCCAACTGCTTCATCAGCCCCGTCGGCGCGTTGCGCAGGTGCAGTGGCACGGGGGCGTTTCCCGTTCTCTCGACGAGAGCCAGCGCGTCGTCGATAGCCAGATAGGCGCTGTTGCTCTTGGCGCTTGTGGCCAGATAGATGGCACATTCACTCAAGGGGATGCGTCCCTCGGGCCATCCGATTTTGTTGATGATGTCAAACGTGGCATTGGCCAGCAGCAGGGCATTGGGGTTGGCCAGGCCGATGTCCTCGGCGGCCAGGATGCACAGGCGGCGCGCGATGAACTTGGGGTCCTCGCCGCCGGCGATGAGTCGTGCCAGCCAATAGACCGCCGCATCGGGGTCGCTGCCGCGTATGCACTTGATGAAAGCCGAAATGATGTCGTAGTGCATCTCACCGCCCTTGTCAAAGGCGAGGGGATTCTGCTGCAGGCAGTCGGTGACGATATCGTCGGTAATGACAAACGGTTCGCCCTCGGGCAGGGCCTGCAGTATCAGGTCGAGGATGTTGAGCAGTTTGCGGGCATCGCCGCCGGCAAATCGCAGCAGAGCCTCGGTCTGTTCGACACGCACCTCACGGTCCTGGAACATCTTGTCGGTCTTAAGGGCATGGTCCAGCAGCTGCAGCAGGTCGTCGCGGTCCAGCGGGTTGAGCACATAGACCTGAGCGCGAGAGAGCAGGGGACGGATGACCTCGAACGAGGGATTCTCGGTCGTCGCGCCGATGAGCGTAACCGTGCCGCGCTCCACAGCGCCGAGCAAGGAGTCCTGCTGTGACTTGTTGAAGCGGTGAATCTCGTCGATGAACAGGATGGGACTTCGTCCGTCCGTCGGAGCGAACAGCCCGCTGTTGATGGTAGCCGTCCGTTTGGCCTTGTCGATGACATCCCGCACCTCTTTCACGCCGCTCGTCACGGCACTCAGCGTGTAGAAAGGCCGTTGTAACTGATGCGCAATGATACGCGCAAGAGTCGTCTTACCTACACCCGGAGGACCCCACATGATGAAACTGGCGATGTTACCGCTCTCTATCATCTGACGCAGAATAGCGCCTTGCCCAACCAGATGTTTCTGGCCTATGTAGTCGTCCAACGTACGTGGACGCAGTCTTTCTGCTAACGGTTCACTCATTTCAGTCGACAAAGGTACGAATAAGCGAGTGAAATACAAAAGAAAAGGCAATTAAATTCACTATCATTAAAAAAATACAGCGAAAAACTTGCGAATAGAAAATAAAGTATGTACTTTTGCAAAAAAATAGTATCATTAACAAATGTAAATAGACATGAAGAAAGAAGAAAATGCCGAACAGCCATCCAAAAAGAATGCAGGACTGAAGAATCTCAGCAAGAGGTCAGTATGGGATATCCAGGAGAACGATGTGTTCCGTTTGCTGGAAGCTGGTGCTAAGGATGCAGAGATCAAGGAAAACCTGCGTCACTATACCGACATCATCCGTAGTGCATTCATGGTGGAAGAACTGAAGGACGACGACAAGGTTGTAAAGCAGAAGTATACCAAGATGGGCTACAAGGTCAGCTCCATTAAGATTGGCGAAGATGCCAAGCTCATTCTGGCCCTGAAGAAGCGCCCCATCATGCGTGTCACAGACCTGACCTACGAGAACATCCGCCATATCACTGCCGCCAAGCTCATGGAAGTCATAGAACGTAACTTCGGCGGTGGCTGGGACTCGCTCTCCCAGTCCATTCAGGACATCATTGAAAGTGGCTTCGATATTTCCACGACAACTCTTCCCAAGGACCGTTTGCACAAGAAAGGCGGTATGTACGAGAAGAAAGTTGCCGACGGCTATGAAGTTCTTGAGATTCCCAAAGGTACCTGGGTCGAGGCCATCTTTGCCAAACTGAAGCCCGAAACCATCAAGCCTCGTGTGAAGTATAATGAGTACGGCAGCGAGGACGACGAGGACGAGGATGCAGATGTTGAGATTGAGGACAACTACAATGCTCCCGACGAGGATGACGATATTCTGGAAGAGCCCAATGA